>Ga0160441_100058_pt1 | contig 149157 bp, 121 predicted proteins | sample HID1971K_E1MG_FD_108260 | JGI IMG/M metagenome (GOLD analysis project Ga0160441, IMG submission 108260) | Enriched millipede-associated microbial communities from UW Madison campus, WI, USA - HID1971K_E1 MG | ecosystem: Host-associated > Arthropoda: Insects > Digestive system > Unclassified ... | reverse complement strand
GATCTTAAAAGTCTCTTCGTAGGAATCGGCTCGTCTGCCATTCATACCTTTTCTTGGTTTTTCCATGATTATTAAAGATAATGGTTAATCCAATTTTTGTAAGGTGTTTTTAGGAATAGACAAAATAAAACCTAATTTTTGAGTTTTTTTTAAATGGCTAACCGAAAGTACATGCTTTAAACCTGGTTCAGGAACCCAACTTACTGAAATATGGGGCATCAGCCATGTAACGCAAAATAGAATCAGCATTTTTATCTGCGATCTGGTTTGCCGTAAATTCCTGAAGATGTCCCATTTTCAGCAATGATCCACAGCCGGCATCTTTAAATAGCTGGCTTAACTTCTCATTTTCACCAATATGATAGGCGTTAAAAGCCGGAAGATTATCAATTTCAAGATATTTTTTATCCTCCTTAACGATATTTACAAGTCGGCCTAGCTTTTCACCTTCAAAAGTACCATTGTTAGTTAGAAATAAAAAGGTATGGATTACCAGTTTACTACCATGTAGCTTAACGACTAAGTATCCGACTTTTTCATCCGAAAGCCGAAAATCAACATGACTTTCATTTCCGTTCCATCGATGAGATATCTGTGGTTCCAAAAATGTAAGCAACAGTATCTGATGCATAATTCCGGGGGTAATATTGATTCTTTCCTGTAATCTATCGAACGCATGGGTACTGATATATAATTCAAGAGGAATATCGATACTTAGGGTATTAAATCCCAATAGAGATGGTTTAACATTAAAAAACTTCCAATTAAATTCAGCACTTGGCCAGCCCAATCTAACCGCAGTACGCATACCTATCTTTGTTTCTATTGTTTCTTTTTTAGGTTTAAAGGCATGAACAACAATTTCATTATTCCGTTGTAATTCCGAAAAGTTAGTATTCTCTGAAAGATCGGCCCTATAGATGTGGTCATTGTAATCACTTAGAAGTGTACAACAGTCTGTAATTATGTCAAGCATTATCTCCTGCAGATTACGATGAAAATTACCACCACGCGAAAAGAAAGCAAAATGTGCCTTAAGTTCTTCCAATACAGGTTCTACAAAAGTGTCGGTAACACCTAACCAATCTATTAATGTCAACCCTTCACAGAAACACCAGCTAATTGGAATAGTATTTCCGTTAGGTAACGATACTTCTTCTCCCTCTACAAACTGTTGCAAAAGACTATTAAATTGTGCAATCCGGGGCTTAGTTATATTTGAACCAGGAGCCGCTATGATTTTTAGCTTAAAGTACCGGGCAGCATACAGCATCTCAAACGCACCCGCAGAAATAGATTCAGGGGACATATCGTTACAAACCAACTTTATTATTTTTTTTGTGCGATACAAAAAGTCGTCTTTTATTTTCTTACGATCCAACTCAACAGCGGCCGCCGATTTATCAACACCCTGTTTCTTTTTTTTTCTGTCCATTTTAGCGTTATGTGGTCTTAACAAACTTAACTAAAATCATTTTTAGATTTCTTTTCCAATTGATCTACTTTCTTTTCAAATTCTAAATCTCCGATTTTAATTTCGACAGCGCAGAGATATAAACTTAGCAACATTTATTAAAAATCAAATTAATATCTCTAAAGTGTGTTTTGTGGATTAATTATATTTAAATTAGTGATAACCAAATAAACCGTATTGATACCACAACCAGAAACGCATTTAAACACCCCTGATGAAATTAAACAGGTCAGGGATTTAGCATTTAAAATCAATTTAGATGATAAATCCTGTGCAGATTTCATAAACCAGCATTTTAAAAACCTCAATCTGTTAAAATGGGCCGCAGAGATAAATGAGATCTTAAATAAGGTCAGCACACCACCAAGATTTAAAATAATTCATTTTAAAGATGATCCCAATCCGGAAATGATTTTTCAGTTTTATGATCATTTGGCTGAAGATGACACAGAAGGATTAGCATTTTCCCGTAAAGTATATTGGAAAAACGAGGAGCTACTGGTAAGCCACGATTTTTTCAGGATACCGAAAAAAGACAGGGGAAAAGGTATTTCAAAAGCAATATTATTCTCTAGTTTGAAACAATATATTAATATGGGTGTTAATACGATATTGGTTCATGCGGCATTAACTGACGGTGGATATGCCTGGGCCAGGCACTTTTTTACTGCAACAAATAGATTAGAAATGCGTAATATTCTAAGTTTTGCAAGACGAAAATTAAGCGCTAACGAATTTGGCGCTGTCCAGAGGATTTATACCAATTATTATACAAACAACCCTACCGGAAAGGCCTTCCCTATTTATAAGTGGTCAGAGTTTGAGTTTATGAAATCCATTCTCAGGGGCAGTGAATGGCACGGTAGCCTTAATTTGAAAAATCAAGAACAAATGCTTAACTTTATATCATATGTTGATCAATAACTCAAAATTCAAAGAAGAAGGGTATACTGCAGATGAGTTACAGCCAAATGCGCACAAGCAAATGGAACGAAAATGCCTGGTGATCAGCCAAACAGTAAGAGATGGTGATTTTACCTTAGAAGAGGCACTTCAGTTCTACGGTGTATCACCTCAGGTATATACAAAATATGCAGCACAAATTTTGGTTTCAGAATTACATGCGCAGATTGGTGAAATAACCTCAAAAAGGGAAGAACTACTTTTAAAAGCTAGGATTATGTATGAGGCGCACAAGATGTTGTTTTCTGCTATTGATGATCAAATGCCTGAAGTAGCCGAACACTACAAACATTTATCAAGTACGATAAGACGAACTAAAGTTAAAGCTTAGGGCAGTCCTCAATATAATCTTATATCAAATAGGCAAAAAAATGGTTTTTTATATAGCACCCTCTAAATTGCTTTACAGGTGCGTAACCCAAACCGCGTGTTTCCCGAATCATTTTCGATTACACGCAGTTCTTTGATTACTTTTTTTCTTCAGTTTTGTTCTTTAATCTTTTCGCTTGTTTTAAACTGTTGTTCAACATCCACTCTATTTGGCCATTAACACTACGGAACTCATCTGCTGCCCATTTTTCGATAGCTTTCATGGTTTCAGAGTCGATCCGTAGTGCAAATGATTTTTTTTCGGCCATTGTTATTGATTTAAAGTTCCGGTATTGATGACTGGTTTTGTTTCGCTATCACCACACAAAACTACCATTAAGTTACTTACCATGGTTGCTTTTCTATCATCATCAAAGTCAATTATTTTTTTCTCAGAGAGCAGATTTAATGCACTCTCGACCATCCCTACTGCACCCTCCACAATTTTATGACGTGCTGCTACTACGGCTGATGCCTGTTGTCTTCTAAGCATAGAATGGGCAATTTCAGGAGCGTACGCCAAATAACCGATCCTGGATTCGATCACCTCAATTCCCGCCATATCCAGTCTTTCCGCCAGTTCATGCTCCAGCGTTTTATTGACATCATCAAAATTAGTACTCAACGTAATTGTAGCTGTTTCATCTTCAAAATGATCATATGGAAAAGAACCTGCCAGTTTACGAACAGCCGAATCAGTTTGTATTTTGATAAAAGCAGAATAATTATCCACCTCAAATGCAGATTTGAACGTGTCTTTCACCCGCCATACTAAAATTACGCTGATGATGATCGGGTTCCCCATCTTATCATTTACTTTGATTTTTTCGCTTTCAAAGTTCCTGGCACGTAAGGAATAGGTAAACTTGTTGTAAAGAGGATTTACCCAAAAAAGACCGTTTTGTTTAACCGTTCCCCGGTATTTACCAAAAAACAGGAGTACTTTTGAACTATTTGGGGTAACAATAACAAGTCCCTTTGCTAAAATAATAGCGACAGGTATGGCGCAAACCAATAGCGGAACGTTTTCTGTAAAAGCACCATAAATTGCTGTTAGGACGGCTAAAAAGGTAAGGAATACAGTTAAGTATCCATTAAAAGGGGTGATGATTTTCTCTGCTTTCATATAGCTTGATTTGATATTAAATTGATATCACTAAGATATGACTTATTTTGATTTGATTATCATTTTTTTTTCCAGCTTAAAAAGTATCCCTTAGATAATGGCAAAATTTATAGGTTACGAAAAACCAGCCAATAGAATACCTGGCCTAGGGTTAAAAAACCTAAAGCGAATGTAAATCAAGCTAAAAGGAAAGGTGGATGATTTAATTGTTGATCATCGGTGGCAAACCTTCGTCCTTATTTCTAAGATCGAGTCCACCCTCGTAAACAGACTTTAGGTTAACCAGATAAAAAGCCCAGCCACTGGCACATCCAAGTCGGATAAACTGTTTAGATTGGTCATCAGTAGGTATATTATGCTGCTTTAGCTCAACAATGGTATAACCGGCTTTCTCGGTCAACTTCACATCTACAAGACATTCACCCTCAAAGCTAAACTGCAAAAAATCTTTCCCATTTGCCTTTTTAATCAGCCCGGGCAGTTGGTCCTTATATAAATACCACAGCCAGTTATAAGCACACCCTGATGTAACATTCACATCAGCGCCAATTACAGTTCCGGAACTATCGGTAAAGATCACTTCTTTGAGAAACCATTTCTCCAATTCCCCGGCCTTGGTCCAGGAATTATAAATATCTTCCAAAGGAGCCTTAATTGCTATAGTTTTGGTAAAGGAGGTCCAATCAAAATTATTCATATACGGGCAATAAATATGGTTTAACAAAAAAGGTGCTGCTCATCCGTATAATAGGTTTTTTTACCCAAAACAACTTTCATTTTAATAGCCCCGCCGGTTGGACTGGTCTTTTTACTTGCATTGTGGATCATCAACAGATCGGCCCCCTCTTCACTAAATTTCCCTGCGTTTATCTTTCTTGCCTGTTTGATGGCATCCAGTAAAACATATTTAATTGTTTTGTGGAGCACTTTTATGTTATCCAATGGAATTTCACCAGTTATTGAAAACGGAGATATTTCTGCATACCAAAGAATTTCATCAGCATAGGCCTCCCCGATTCCCCTGATCAGCTCCTGATCCATCAAAACGTATTTAACTTCTTCTGTATTATTAGAAAATAAACCCGTTAAATACTCGAAGGTCATATCTTTACCCAATGCATCCGGAGCCGCCGAATGAACCGGGTTCAAACGAAATTTACTCAAATGCTGAGTATCCTTAATAGATAAAATTTGTCCACCGCTAAAATAAAGGTCCATTAAACCAGTAGTATTGTCCTGATTTGAGGCTATCACCAACAATTTTGCAGAAGCCGATAAGCACATTTCAAGAACAGCATGGTTCCTAAATTGAAAGCACAGCGACAAACCTTCACGCCACACTTTTTTCAAGTCATTTCCGATCAGGTTTTCTGTTAGCTCTGCCATCGAAACATTTATGTATTTCTTATGTGAAATATCCAGCCTTTGCAGCACTCTATTCTTGAATTTCCTCTCGAATACTTCTGCACAAACTTCTAAATAAGGTAATTCGAACATAAATCTATTCCGGGGTTTGATGACATTAAATATAAAGGTACAGTGACCTGAAGGATTCTGTTCTATCTTTAAACAATTCAGTATTGATCTAAATCCATTTTAGTTAATAATTAAAGAATTTCATAGTTTTTGTATGTATTTAATCCTGATCTTTATTGTGTCCAAAATGATTAACAGCGGTAAAGCATAATATGGAACTCGAAGAACATTATACCAATCGAAGCGGTTGGTTAAGGGCTGCTGTTTTAGGCGCAAATGATGGTATTCTATCTACAACCAGCTTGGCCATTGGCATCGCAGCAGCCAGTACCACACGTGAACCGATAATACTTGCCGCACTGGCAGGACTGGTTGCAGGTGCCCTATCGATGGCGGCCGGTGAATACGTTTCTGTAAGCTCGCAATCGGATATTGAAGTTGCAGATCTGACAAGAGAGAAACGTGAGTTGGAAAATATGCCCGAAATTGAACTGAAGGAGTTGGCCAAGCTGTACCAGCAGAGAGGCCTGGATGAGGAACTGGCTATTGAAGTAGCGAAACAGCTCACCAAACACGATGCTTTGGGTGCGCATGCCAAGGATGAACTGGGTATCAACGAAATCACACAGGCCAAACCTATGCAGGCCGCACTGGCCTCGGCCGCGTCATTTATCACCGGAGGTTTGCTCCCAATGCTGGTGTCCATCTTCGCCCCATTAAATTTGATGGTCGCTTACCAGTATGGTTTTTCTATTATATTTTTAGCTATCTCGGCCATTATTGCGGCAAAAGCCGGTGGATCAAGTATTGGCAAAGCCGTCATTAGGATTTGTTTTTGGGGAACAGCAGCTATGTTAATGACTGCAGCTGTGGGATATCTATTTGGCGTTAAAACAGCATAATCTTACTTTCTTTCTCATTTTATCAAAACACTATGGCATGGTATGTGTTTAATAAATATTGAATGTGTTTTCATCAAAAACAGAGATAGTTATGAATTATAAAAAATTAATTGCCAACCGCTTTTCAAACATGCCATCGTATAAACCTACTGACACCACTGGTGCTGTTGTAGCTTTATTGGCCGGACTTGCTGTTGGTGCCGTATTAGGTGTGTTATTTGCGCCTGATAGCGGAAAAAAAACCAGAGAGAAAATTTCAGACAAAGCTTTGAATACGGCCGATAACATTAAAGATGGCTTTCATTCGATAAAAGAACGTGTAGCAACAGGCAAAGATACATTGGTTAGTGTGAAAGACAGATTGGTAGACAATGTAAAAAACAGGGCCAATGCTGTTGGCCAGGAGTTTAAAGACTTCAAAGATGAAGAAATTGAAAAGGCAAAATCTAGCATAAAACAGGTAGCTGATCAAGCCAACGAAAAGATCCAGCAGTCGTAAAAACATTAATTAAAATAAGCAAAAGCTTTCAGAGAAGACAGTTAAATAGTCTTCTCTGAAAGCTTTTGATATTTAAAGAACATTTGTGTAATTGGGATCAGCAAAGCTCCGCATAAAGCAAAGATGACAAATGAGACCCTTAAATTAAAGGCATGGGCAAGGTAACCAATTAATGGTGGGCCCAGCAACATTCCAGTAATAGAATAAGTAGCAATAATAGATATGGCCATACCTGCTGAGTATTTTTTAGAGGCGCCCGCCAATGCGTAAGACATCGGAATAATAGCGGCAGTTCCAAATCCAACCAACGAAAACCCTATCATTGCCGGCCAGAAAAAAGGAAATATTATCGCCAGTCCGATACCGGAGATAATGCAAACCGCACTCATAATATAGGTTTTGGGCATACCAAATCGGGAAATAATAATATCAGACAGGAACCGAGAGGTAGCCATAAAGGTCATAAATATCAGATAACCATATGTAAATATCTCTACCTTAATAATCTCCTGAAAATAAATCCCGCTCCAGTCGAACATCCCTCCTTCACATATGGCACAAAGGAAAACAACCAGGCCGAGATAAAAGATATAAGGATCTGGTTTACTCAATACCAGTTTATTACCTGTTTCTGAGCGATCTCCTTTAAGCAGAAACTGGTAGGAATAAAGGGTTACGATAAGCATAACAGCTGCTACAGTCATAAAGTGGTACTGTATCGGAACATTAAACTCCAACAATACAGTCGACAATACAATTCCTCCTATTCCACCAATACTCCAGTAACCATGAAATGAACCTATTATTTTTTTATCGAACCGCTTTTGTAAGGTTAAGGCCTGGGTATTTACTGAAATATTGAAGATCCTTGTCGTAAACGCAAATAAAACAACTGCTGTAACGAGGCTGAAAATATTAGGTGCAAGTCCGATAAATGCAAGCGCACACGCATTTAACCCATATCCAACAGTTAAAGGAACACGACTATTGTATTTTGAAACCAGCCAGCCAGAAAGCGGTAATCCTAATAATGAGCCAATAGGCAGCGCCAGTAAAAGGCTACCCAACTCAGCTTCATTAAAACTAAAAGTCGTTTTTATGGTAGGAATTCTAGATGCCCAGGTAGAGAAACTTAACCCCGACATGAAGAAAAACAGACTTAAAAAGAAACGGTGTTTTGTATTAGAGATCATTGCATAATAATTGCGCCGCAAAGGTAGCAATTCATTTGGCTGCATTCCCCGGGAAGTGTCAGGATGAGGTAAATCCTTCAAAACCTACAAATGAACCTTTACCCAACAAAAAATTAATAGCCCTTTCAATATTTCGATCTCTACTTTCATCGGTTTTTAAAGAAGCTATGTATCTCACTATCTCTTTTTGCATAGATGGCACCAGCTTATCAAATTTAGACTTTGCTTCTAAATTATTTTTTAATGCCACTATTAATTTGGGATGTGGTTTTATCGTTCTATCCGATGGGTCATATTCAATAGTCACTTTAATCGTTTCTCCAATACGTTTGGGAGAATTTTTAAGCATTAAAGTATTGATATAAAGTCGCCAAAGACCTTTGTACTTTAACAAAGTCTGTTGATAAGGCAGATTGTTTATCGTCCCGGCGACTGGAATATATCCTTTGCTTTTACCTGCCTGATTAAAAATTTCATTTAAAATAGCTTCAGGAACTTGCACGTAAGGATTAATTCCTATTATTTCTATGATTGCATGAAAGGAATACCTTTTCATTTTCTATTGGTAAATTCTTGTTTTGGATATTGCAAAATGATCATTTCTTTCTTATTATCAAGGGGGTATGATAAATAAAAAATTTACCCCTTCTGCGATCGCGGTTTAAATATAAAAAAACTGACCAAGGCCAGAAAAATTACACCAATTCCACTGAACAAGGTCAGTAGTTGAAAACCACCGGCCAATGCCTTATGTGTAATATCACCTGTGGGGTCCAGGATTGTAATTCCAGGAATTTTTTCCAAAAGGCCGGCAAAGTTACCTGCAGCGATTTTTTCGGCTGCTGAATGGAGCTGAACACCATCCAAAGATTCAGAAAAGGCAGTCTTTAAATGTATAAACACACCTTTACTTAACAAAAACCCCATCAAAGCAATATTGATCGCCAGGGTGATCAGTCTCGCGCTCATGTCTATCCCCGAAGCCATACCCGCACGCTCTGGGCTCACAGCACCGGTGGTGGTATTCGTAACTGTAGTATTGGACAGACCCAGTCCGATGCCCGACAACAGCATACCCGGCATCATAGTCCAAGCCCCCAGGTGTGCCGCATAGATGCCAAACCACATCAGTATAAATCCCAGTCCGATGATAAATAGCCCTAATGGGATAACGATACCGGGGCGGTATCTTAACAGGAGCCGCTCGGCCAATGGTGGAACCACCAATGTAGGTAGCGTATAGGCCAGCAGCACTGTACCGGCCATAAGGCTACTGTACCCTAGGACACCCTGAAAGTAGATAGGAAGGTAAATCATAAAGGGCCAAAAACAAAAGTTCATGCCAATAGAGCCGATGATGGCGCCAGAAAAGTCGCGTATCCTGAATACGGTAAAATCAAACATAGGTTGGACACTTATCTTTTCTGCGTATAAAAAGAGCAGGAAACAACCGGCCGATACCCCCAGGACCAAGAGTGCGTAGACGCTTGTAAATCCCATTGCAGGTCCTTGTGTAATATAATAGATCAAAGCGAAAACAGCTATGGAAAGACTGACCATACCTAAGGTATCCAACTGCTGTATTTGAGCTGAGCGTGATTCCCGTACGCCGGCCCATGCAAGCCCCAGTGTAAGCAAGCTCAGCGGAACATGAACCAGGAAAGCCCATTTCCAGCTTAAAAATGTAAGGATGAGGCCACCAATTAGAGGGCCGAACCCCAGTCCTATTCCAAAAACAATGCCCCAGGCGGCAAAGGCCTGACTGCGTTCGCGCCCGTCCTGGAACTGATGAGAAAGAATTGCGACCTGGCAGATCAGCATAATCCCCCCACCAAGTCCTTGCAAAAAGCGTCCGGCGATAAGCAGCGGCATTGCTGTGGCCAATCCACAAAGCAAAGAGGTTATACCAAAAAGTACAAGCCCTCCTATGAAAACAAGTTTGCGGCCATAGCGGTCGGCAAGTGTGCCGGAAGCCATTAGTACGGTTGTACAAGCAATGGTGTACGCATTCATAATCCATTGCACATCACTGAAATTGCCTTTTAATAATTTTTCGAGCGTGGGCAACAATACCGGCACACTCGAAATTTCCAGTCCAAACATCAGTGAGGAAAGGCAAACGGCGGCCAGCGTAAGTGTATTCTTTTTGTCTTTAAACATAATTTTTATTTCTGATTCATTTTCAACAAAAATAGACCGACAAAAACACTTTTATTCGGTTCATTTCTATTATAAAAAGGTATGTTTGTATTATGGTCAAACAAAATATGCACCAGCAGGTAGAGTTGGAATACCTCAAAACCGATCACTGCCCTTTAGGTGACCGGCAGTATAGTTTCTTTGAAATGGTGTACCTCATTTCTGGTAAGGGCACCGTTTGTATCAACGGCAACCGCATGGCCTATCGTGACGGGAACCTATTACTGCTCACGCCCAACGACCGACATACTTTCGAGATAACCGAAGTAACAGAGTTCTTGCTAATCAGGTTTAGTGACAGTTACATCCGCAGCTATCCCTGGAAAAGTATTCACCACCTGGAATGTTTGCTATTTTATGCTACCCATTTGTCGGGTTGCGTAATGCGCTGCAAGGACGACAGCCGTCTGGTTGAAATGATTGTCGAATCGTTGCTGTTTGGAATGAAGCTTGGGGGTGTTTACCAGCAGGACCTAGACATGAACCTGGTGAACGCGCTGATTGTTATTGCGGCAAGGAACATTTCAAAAATAAGGCCTGAAAACGTCCGTACCAATACAGACAAGCGTATCCTCCAGATCATCAACCACATTGAACGACATATTTTTATACCAGATCAACTGACTGCGGCTGCAATAAGTGGGGCTTTTGGAATTTCGCAGGCTTACCTGGGTGTTTATTTCAAGAAGCAATGCGGAGAAACCATCCAGCAGTTTATTGCCAACTACAGGATCCGATTGATCGAGTGGCGGTTAAAATTCAGCGACCTGCGGATCAATGAACTGGCAGATGAATTCGGCTTTGCCGATGGTAGCCACCTGAACAAGTTCTTTAAGAAGCAGAAAGGCATGAGTTTGACTGGATACCGACAACATTTAATCAGTAAATAATTTTGCCCGAAAACCTCAATAATGACTACTAAACCAATTCTTATGATAAAGTATACAATATTCCTGATGTTTCTCTTTTTAAACTGTGTATTGACAGCTCATGCACAGAATAAAGCTCCACTTGAAAATAATGTAGTGATCACATCACAGGAGCAAAAAACCAGGGTGTATACCAACGACAACGGGGAATTATATGTCAACGTATCGCCAAAAGATGTTGTTAAGTTTAAAGCTGCCGGATCGGTTCGTTACAGTGATTTTGGCGCCAAAGGTGACGGAAAGACCGATGATATAGATTTTATCGCGGCAACCCATGCATTTGCCAACCTACATGGCCTTTTGGTTAAGGTCGACGATGGAGCGACTTACTACATTGGAGGGAAGGAGCGCACGGTGGTCATACGGACGGACACTGATTTTGGCAAGGCAGCCTTCATCATTGATGATACCGAAGTAAAAAACCGCAATGCCTCTGTTTTCACGGTGGGTTCAGACCTGAAACCGTTTAAATTAGAAAGGATATCCTCACTTAAGAGGAACCAGAAAAAAATCGATGCGCCCTTACCCCGCCCCTGTTTAATCAAGGTAACGAATTCGAACATAAAACAATACATCCGGTTTGGCCTAAACCAAAACAATGGCTCTTCGCAGACCGACATCTTTCTTGCGGACAAAAATGGCTACATAGACATGAGCGCACCAATCATCTGGGATTTCGAACAGATAACGGATATCACCGCTCTTCCGATCGATGAGAACCTGCTGAAGATTACCGGAGGCCGTTTCACTACAATTGCTAATAAAGAAAAATCAGTGTATGCCTATTATAACAGAAATATTGCGATCAGACGTTCCCATGTGCTTGTTGAAGGCTTACAACACTACATCACAGGTGAAGGGGACAATGGTGCGCCATACGGTGGCTTTATCAACATTGGTGATTGCGCTTATGTAACCGTAAAAAATACGGTCCTAACCGGCCATCGCACTTACAACACCATTGGTGCGGCAGGTAAGCCTGTCTCAATGGGTACCTACGATCTTTCTATCAACCGTGCGCTTAACGTATCCTTTGTGAATTGCAGTCAGACCAATGACATCAACGACAATAAGTACTGGGGTATTTTGGGCTCCAACTTTTGCAAAAACCTTCTTTATGATGGTTGTACACTTTCCCGTTTTGATGCCCACCAAGGGGTTGCGAATGCCACAATACGCAACTCAACTCTCGGACACATGGGGATCAATGCCATTGGCAGCGGGCTTCTGACAATTGAGAATTCAACCGTTCGTGGACGGAGCTTTGTTAACCTGCGCTCCGATTACGGCAGTACATGGCAGGGAGAGCTGGTGATCCGCAACTGTGTCTTTGTACCAGCAGATGGGAAACCTATCAGTGCTTCCTTAATAAGCGGATCCAATTCAGGTCAGCATAATTTCGGCTACACGTGTTATATGCCGGAACGGATCACCATTGAAAATCTTCGGATTGACGACTCCAGACATCCTGATAACTACCAGGGGCCGGCCATTTTCTCCAATTTCAATCCGAAAATGACAGACAGCACCTACCAGGAAAAGTTCCCTTATATCAAGACAAATGAGATCATTCTTAAGAATATTACAACTACCAGTAAGAAACCGCTGAGGGTTAGCGACAATCCGTTCATGTTCAAAAATGTAAAGGTTAAAACTTATTAATGGTAACCGATATTTCTCGAACTATGCTATTTTATTTTGAACCAATTTTTATTAGTTCGGCATATATATTATCTAAAAAATTTTGCTGCTTTTCATCTTCCTTGAAATATCGCTGGTAGAGTACGCTACAACTCTGAACATCGGAAATATTTTTTGTATTAAAAGACCAATCATCTATGTTTTTGACCGCAATGCCTAAATCACTATCGCAACTTTGCCATAGCTCAGAGAATTTAGTTCTTTTATCATTGCTTAATTTATTAAAGTCTGCATAAACTGTAAATCCACGCATTTCTGAATTAAAAAACTTTGTAATCGAAGTTACGGGAACACCACCCCAGTCTATTGTTTCCCCAACCGGAAGTTCTATTGTATGGAGTTTCCCCTCAGCCATCATTTTATCTTGTTTTCCTTCTTTGGAAAAGTGCTCTTCATAAACTAGTCTTGTTCCTTTCGGAACCAATATCTTTTTAACTACCAATCGCGCCGTAGTGATAAAATAGGGATAATTTGGTGCAGAATTTCCGCCTGTCGAAGTCATACTTCCTATACACCCTGTTAAAGAAAACAGGCCCAATAAAAAAGAAGAAAGTTTAAAAAATTTCATAAGCATTATATTTTTATTTACCCATCCTTACCATACCGGCCTTCAATATTACGAATAGTTCTTCTTTAAGATGGGTAAAGTGGCCTAAGCACTATTTAGCTCTTTTTTCCAATGCTTCCCGAGGCACAATCAATAACTTACCGACAACTTTATTTGCTTTAAATGCCTGTGCCCTCAACTGATAGGTATCTTTAGAAATACCGATGGCTGTGCCATTATAGCGTAGACTCGATGTATCGGGATTTGTATTATCTAAAGTATAGTAAATATCCAGTCCATCAATATCCGTACTGAGAGCAGCTACAAGTTGTTTTTTCTCGTCTAGTTTTGACGTAGCCAACACATCAAATGCAGCTCTTGAATAGTTAATTTGTGCAGCATCTAAAATTTCAAACTGGGGCTCCAGTTTTTCCTGAAAATTAGTCCAGTTTTGTTTTGCCGTAGGCGACCAAAAAACTTCTGCCAGGGCTAATGAGCGTGGCCATGTCATATACTCTGCGTGTCGTCCCGTAGGTACTGATTCGGACCACAAATTACCCTGGCCGCCCAAAACCAATGTACTATCAATGCCTGATGCAACTGGATTCCAGTTATAGGTATTTTTTAAGCGTAGCATGTCATAAGTAATTGGTTCCAACATCGGGTCGCCTTGATACAAGTCCAGATAAGTGTTGCTGTTTGGTGTAAGTATGACCTTATGCCCTTGTTTTGCCGCTTCTATACCTCCATCCACACCTCTCCAGCTCATCACTGTGGCATCAGGCGCCAATCCTCCTTCCAATATTTCGTCCCAACCGATCAGCTTTTTTTTCTTTTTTTTCAATATCTGCTCCACTCTTTTGATGAAATAACTTTGGAGCGCATGTTCTTCCTGAATCCCTTTTTGTTTCATAAAATTCTGTACCATAGCAGAACGCTGCCAAAAATGTTTAGTACATTCATCGCCTCCAATATGTATGTAAACCCCAGGGAATAATGCGGCCACTTCGGTAAAAACCTTATCCAAAAATGTGTACACCCGTTCATCGGCAGGATTAAGAGTATTGTCTTCAATTTCATAAAATTTGCTACCCGGGTTTACTGCATAAATATATCCTGTAGCCGATAGATACGGATAGGCAGCAATAGCAGCAAGTGAATGCCCCGGAACATCAATTTCTGGTACAACGGTAATATGCCTTTCAGTTGCATAGGCAATAATCTCCTTTATATCCTGCTGCGTATAATATCCTCCATAAGTGGCTGCCTCATTTTTTTTAGGCAGATCAAAATTCGTCGAGAACCCTGTGCGTGGCACACGCCAGGCACCTACTTCTGTCAATCTCGGAAAAGCCTTTATTTCGATTCGCCATCCCTGATCATCGGTTAAGTGCCAGTGAAAAATATTGAATTTATAACGGGCCATATCATCGATATATTTTTTCACAAATTCTTTCGTAAAAAAATGTCTGCTCACATCAAGCATCAGCCCGCGCCATTTTAATTTGGGATAATCTACAATTTCCAGAACAGGTAGTTTGCATATTTGCTGATTATTTTTTTCAACTGAAAAATGAAGCAATTGTCTTATGGTCTGCATACCATAAAATACACCAGCGGCGTTGCGTGATTGTAACTTTACTCCGTGTTCAGTGATCGATAATTCATAACCCTCATCGTTCCCGGTTTTCTTCAGTTCAGGGTCCAACAACAAGCTAATGGAACGTTCTGTTGAACTCGCTTGATGTTTGATGGGCAGTGTAACGCCGACAAGTACGTTTATCCAATCATTCATATCGTTGGCCATTTTGATAAGTTCGACATTCCCTTTAGGAACAATTAAGGAAGTTTGTTCATCAATCACAAAGACACCTTTACCCAAAACTAACGATACTGGTTCTGGGATAATAGCTGGTTTTGTTTGTGCTGCGCAGATAGTGCAAATGAATGTAAAAATCAAAGTAAATAAAATAAATGATCTGGCTATTCTCATGTTTATGTTTGGTCTTTATGTTATTTTTCGCTACTTGCTTTGTATTTTTTTACCTCAATCAACAATGCGCTGCGTGAAGGTAATGCTTTTACAATATATTCCTTTTCATAAACTCCAATCTCTTCACCGGTCCATTTATTGCTTAAAACATGTTTCCCGGCAGGCAATTTTATTTTACGAACAACTGGGGCGTCACTTGCATTAAACACTACGTATTCAACATGATCTTTAAAATTAATAGTACCCACCTCAAATTTTTCATTTTCGAACCTTGCTGACTTCCCAACCGGGGGAATCATTTTTTTAAGTATTGCCAGTCTTTCTGGCTTAATTGTAGTTAGATCATCGCCACTTAACAACATGCCTCCTGATGCATACACTGTTGTTGCATGATATAAAAACTCATTTTCTGGCAGTCCTGCTTTCTTTGCAGTTGCAGCTACATTGCCTCCCTGATCCATTACATCTTCGGCACCATTATCGGTTAAAAGTATACAATCCGGATCGTTCCACCACAGCCTTCCATTTTGCCAGCCCCTTAGTAGATTTTCTCTTCCTATATCCCTGAACGATTCCCATTTGCGCCATGTATCCATAGAACTTCTGGAACCGTGAATTAAACCTAACGACCCCCAAATTGGATGGTTGCAACCCAGTATAAATGCATCTCCAGAGCCTTTAAGTATGGCTTCCATACCGCGACGGTAAGCTTCAATTCTGGTTGCTTTTTTATCGTAATGTACCCCACCATGAATTGCCCCCCAATAGTTGGCATCAAGTTTAAAATAGGTAACACCCCATTTTTGGCGCATGGTTTTAAAAAGTTCGGTAAAATATTGCTGAACTGCTGGATGGGTACCATCCAGCACATACCAAGGGCCTAAACGCCAGCCACCGAAACCAATTTTATCAGAACAGAGTGGTTTGCCTGTTTCATCTTTAACAAACCAATTGGGATGATTTTTAAATACTTTAGATTGTGGACTGGCCACAAATGGTGCTACCCAAATGGCAGGTTCCAATCCTTTATTTTTAATATCGTGCAATACTTGCGCAACATCGCCACCAAATGCATTACCTTTTTCCAACCAATCGCCCATCCAAGGCTGATATCCATCATCAATTTGTATGTATTTTAACTGCGGCAGGTTTTTGGCAATCCAGTTGGTATTATCCGATACGTTTTTGGCAGTAACCTTAGGCCCGAAACAATACCAGGAACACCAACCCATAGGCACAGGATCGTGTTTTAAACGTGGGTGATGTTTTGAGATAGCTTCTATTAAACGGTCGTAGTTTTTCTCCCTGTCGGTACTAGCTGTAGCCAAAAACTCTTCCAAATTCCAGGTTTCGCCGGGCTGCAATACCAGGTTTTCACAATCCAGAGAGATACGAAGACGTTTGGCATCAAAAGAAAATCTGGATATAAATTTATTGCACGATGTTGTAGCCAATAAGAGCCTATTATTTTGGGGCAATTGTAAGGTTAACATGCCATAAGCGGTACACAAGTTTTCTGGCTCTGGAATTTTATAATGACTTCTATCGCTGTAAGAACCCCAATCTTCGGGCTTACCCAAAGTACCGCCAACCTGATGTAGTTTTTGGAAACCTTCACCATATATCTTCGTGCTATCGGCCAGTTGGTGCTGTAGATCGAATACAATAACTTCTTTTACCTGTACGGATACACTTGAGGTATTTTTAACCGAAAGCGCACATAAATCGCCATTCCATTTTCGATCTACCACAATCCTGTTTGAAGTAGTTGCCCCATCGGCTAAAACAACTTTTGCGGATGCATCTTTTAAGCGCATTACAAAGCCATCAGATGATTTTTTATTATTGTCACCAATATTACATGACAGCCCAACTATCACAAAAGAAGTGAGGAATATTAGGCTCAATAAATATTTTTTCATCGGCATATAATTTAAATTTTATAATGATAGTTATATATCCAAAGACAGCTCTTCTGTTAGTAGGATATTTTTACTGCATCCGGCATACGGCTACGGTCTTTTGGCGGGATGGTGACCCATAGCACATCACCCTCCTGCCTGTATTTAAGTATTTGCCCCGTACGCAACAAAATAACATTTTTCGGCTTTACCGACGTGCTGATTTTAAGTTCGGCCTGGTAATTGGGAAAGGCAAAAGCATAGATGGTATTAGCTTTGTTCGTAACAGGCACCACTGATTTTTCAGGGTAGTTGCCTCCTTCTACATTTGTTACCGATTCTTGTGAATGTTTCATCCACAGAGCCATGTCACGCATGGGACCTAATGCTGGCGACGGAATAGCGCCATCTCCGTCAAGTGCCATATTAGCGAGGTAGTTGCTACCCCATGCCCTAAGCCGTATAAGATTGGCCAGTACCGTGGCTGCATCGTCATACGAATCACTGGCACTGTAAGCCCACCAGCGTGTAGGCCATATCGGGTCGCAGGTTTCAAACCACCCATTGGTACGACTCTTAGGTAATTCACCTTCGGTATGGTCAAAATCACCCGTTGGTCCATTTCTCCTGTTGATTACAATACCTGGTTGTAGTTTACGCACTTCATCGTTCGATATTTCTCCCGAGCCGCCATCAAACCACATCAGGTCTATTTTGCCATATTTGGTAAGCAGCTCCCTTACCTGGTTCGACACCAGCTCTTTTCTTTTCTCATCATGGCCTGCAGGTACTGGTACGAGAGAAACCAAGGGCTTATGATCCATATCCAGCAAAATTTTATTGTCAAAACTCCAGTTGTGGTATTTTCTGTCAAACCACCAGTCTGGCGGTGAGTAGTATAGACCTACTTTAACCCCATATTTCCGGCAAGCATCTATAAAAGGCTTCACCAGGTCGCGCCCTTTCATTTTGGTGTGTGTACCCAGATCCCCGTATTTTGAGGGCCATAACGTATAGCCGTCATGATGTTTGGTAGTCAATACGGCATATTCGAAACCCGCTGCCTTGACCTGTTTTATAATCTCGTCAGGATTGTATTTCGCAGGATTCCAGGTATTCATCAGGCTGTAATAATAATTGGGGGTAACAGTACCATCATCCGGCCATCCTTTATTGGCCATCATGCACCAGGATAAATCTCCGCTACCATAAGTGGCAATTGCACCCCAGTGCAGAAAAACTCCCAGGCCGGCCTGGGGATACCAGGCCATACGCGGATCTGTATTCTTGTTTTTTCCACCACCAACACCTTTTGGCATATTTAATAATTTATGCTGGGCGGCCGCAACCGAATCATTTTGGGCACGTGCCATAAAATTGCACGTAACAATTGCTACTGTGAACGTTATTTTTTTAAGATGCTTTATCATTTGTTTATGTTGTTTTGAACATTTTATAGATCATACAAAATCGTTGATGACCAGTTTAGTGTCTCAAGGAATTCTTTTAGATTTAAATACAGATAGCAGGTTATACCCACTATCCGTATTTAAACTAATACTCCATGTTTAGTATAACTATTGTAGCGGATCAAAGCTACCTCCAGTCCAGCCCATAGTCTGCGTTAACTTTGGATTTGTTTTAAGATCGCCGTCTGGAATATCAAAAAAGTAAAATTTATCCAGGTAATTAATAGCATAAGTTCCCAACGTACCGTCAGCCCGGTTATCCTGAAACTCAACGCCACCGATCTTCACTGTAAAATAGGTTGAATATACAGCGGGGTCACTCAGGTTGATCTGTCCTGCAAGTGCCCTTTTCTCCAACACCAAGCGATCTGATAAAATATCATTTGTTGCGGGATCTAAATTGTCGAAAGCCGCGGTTTTTGTAATATACATTCCCATTCTATGCTTACCATTCAATGTACTGTACAGTCTGCGTCTTCTTAAATCACTCGTTCTTTTTCCTTCAAATGCCAATTCTATTCTACGCTCTAATAAAACGGCACTACGCATTGAAATTTTATCCATTGCGGTAGTGATACCATACCTGCCATCCACACCCGGTTCAATACCAGCACGAACCCTGATCTCTTTTATCATGTCATAAGCTTCCTGCGGTTTATTGGTTTCATTGGCGCATTCAGCAAGATTTAACATTACTTCTGCAAACCGCAGCTCTATCCAATCGGTTGGTGAATTAAGGGCAGCACTCCCGCCCGGTATGGTACCATCAATTGCTTTTCTGCAATACATACCGGTGATAGAAATTCTTTGATCGGCGGCAGGGTTTGTTACACCACCTTGAAAAGTCCAGAGCAAATCACTGGTCCTATAGGGGCTTGGATCGTTTAACGGCCAGCTTGCACCATTCCATGCAATGGTTTGTGCAAAACGGGGATCTCTGTTTACCCAAAAAGCAGTGCCATTATAGGTATATTTTCCGGAAGCATCGCTTATCGATTTGCCATCTTTCATTGGATAGGTTTCCATTAAAGACATGGTAGGCCTGTCAGTAGCCTCGCCGTTTGTGCCAGTAACGAAAGGCCTGTCACCTGCATCTCTACTGGTAGGCTTGTTTAGCGTGTAGCGTCTGATTATTATAGCTTCCCTATTGCCATCTGATTCATCGAACCATAAAGCAGCGTAATTTGCGTGTAATCCTTTCCCATCACTTACCAGCTGGGTATAAGCGGCTTTATTCGCATCGTATGCAGCCTGCCACCTATTTTTACTTTGCGCCGGATCGTATTGCTCGCTGGCGTAAAAAAGTAAAATACGCCCTTTATAAGCCAGTGCTGCGCCCTTGGTTATTCTTCCGTAATTTGATTTTGGATCGTCATATTTAGCTGGTAAAAGCTGAATGGCCGCATCTATATCTTTCATTATTTGAGTTACGCATTCGGAAGTGGTGTTTCTCGGCAACTGAAGCGCGGTAATATCGGCCTTGCTTTGCACATTTAAGATTAGTGGTACGCCACCGTATGTATTGACCAGGTTCCAATAATTTAAAGCACGTAAAAAGTACGCCTGGGCTTTAAATTGTTGTTTTATACCATCTGGCAAAATACCTTTATCAACATTTTCCAAAAGCGTGTTAACGTCCCTTATAATGCCGTATGTGCGGGTATATATATTTTGTGAACCGGAATTGGCATTTCCATACATAATAGACAAAGTATTCTGATCGCTCGAAGCATCATCTGAATTAGCAGAGACACCTATTGGCCAACCGGGCAGAGAGCGGTCGTAAATATTGTCCAGATACCCTGTTGCCAATGCCTGGTTATCCCAAATATCGGTTCCCTCCACAGATAACAGATTTGTTTTATCTAACACTTTTGAGCAGCCGACAAAAAGCACACTGATTGTAAACAGAGCTGCAAGTAAATTAAAATATCTTTTGTTGAAAAATTTCATGACTATAGCAGTTTAAAAAATTAAAAATTAACATTAATACCCATGTTATAACTCTTTGTTAGAGGAACCCCCAAGCCATTCGTTTCAGGATCATAATCTTTAACGGAACTGTATAAGTAAAACAGATTAGTTGCAGTAAAAAATATACTCGCCGAACTAATGCTTAACTTATTGATAAAGCTTTTTGGAAGTGCGTAAGCTAGATTAATATTTTTTAACCTTAAGAAATCGGTTTTTTGTAAAAAAGGGGTAAAAGTGGAGGCTCTGCTGGCCAATGTCCACCAACTTGTACCGGCAATAGCAGGGTACATGGCATTGGTATTGGTGGGGGAATAACTGTCTTTCCAAAAATCCCATAACCCCTGGGCAGGGTAGCTATCTGCCGCCAGGGCGCTTGCGGTTTTATACCTGTACCCCCCAGCAAAGCCCTGCATAAATACATCTAAAGTAAAGTTCTTGTACGTCAAACTAAAATTCATTCCATAATTGAAAGGTGGCGCAGAAAGTTTATTTGAATAAGTTCTGTCATCGTCATTGACGATACCATCAGGGGAATTTCCCTGTGGATCGTTGGCAAACTGACCACGCACATCTTTATAATATAAATCTCCCAACTGGGGCTTTTCTCCATACCAGGTATAACCGCTTGCTATCAGCTTATCCAGCTCCTCCTTGGTTCTTATAATTCCTGCCGCATCCAGCAACAATAACCTGTTTACTTTTTGCCCGTTCAAAATTTCGTAGGGCCTGGCAGTGCCTGGTTGCTCGATATTTTGATAAACTGCGTTGGAATAACCTGCGTTACCACCAACACGGAAACTAAGGTCTTTTGTAATGGATCCATTATAATTTAATTGAACATCAATACCGCTGATATCAATACCACCATAGTTGGTATTTTGTAAACTGATACCGGATGATGAGGGTATGAAAATTTGTTTGGAACCAAACAAATTGCGTTTCTTATTTTTATAAAGATCAATAGTACCCGAAAGCCTTCTATTCAACATTTCAAAATCAATTCCCAAATCGAAACTGGTTTGTGTAGACCATGTAATGGCAGAATCCGGTACAAGTCCTGCTACAACAGGAATAGATTGAAGGTCTGAAGTACCAAATATGGCAGTAGCAGATCCTCCAGCATTATAAAACTGACGGTAAGGAAAGCGTATGGGATTGTCATTAGCATCCAACAAAACATCATCACCGGTTTTACCTACAGAAAACCTTAGTTTTAAAAAGTTCAGCACCTTAGCATTTTTCATAAAATTTTCTTCGCTTAATACCCATGCTATTGCACCCGAAGGGAAGAGGCCATATCGCTTGTTGGGCGCAAATTGCACCGAAGCATCAGAACGGAAAGATCCGGAGATATAATATTTTCTTTTGTAATTATAGTCAACCGATCCAATGTAAGAAAGCCTTCCATCTTCGGTAGCGCCACCACCGGCAAACTGATCGCCTGAACTGGAACTTGCACCATCAAGGTAAGGAACCAGAGGCGTGGCTACCTTCCTTCTTCTTCCATAAAAGTCCTTGTATTTGCTTTCAAACTGCTCATAAACAAACAATGCGTTTATAGAATGATCGCCAAATGTGTTTTTATAAGATAGTTTGGCATCCATTTGATAGGTGTTGAACTTGTTAGTGCTCTCCTGGATACTGTTGGCGTCTGCCCCTCCGTCAAGCCGTATGACCTGTGTAGGCGGATTATTTGGATCACTTATCAATTTGAAACGGTTGTTTGGATCATTAGGAAACGTATAAGTAAGCAACGGTTGTCTAAAGATAGTCCTATCGTTTCCTAATTGCCTGGTGTTGTATATCAAAGATGCCTGTAAGCCCTTAACGAAAGGTATGTCGTAATCTACATTCACAATGGCGGAAGTGCTATTGGCATTGTAATCCTGATAGCCCTGCCCCTCATTAATCAGCGCTCCTCCATTCCATCCTAAAAAATTACTAACATATTTACCATCCATTTGCTGAGGTACCCAATGCCCTTGTCTTATAGAAGTTTGATAAAAATTTTCAAGATCCAGGTTCCCACTATTATAAAACCAGTAAAACTCGTGTCCCTTATCTTTGTAATGACTTAAGTTAAGACCAGTCCTTAAACCCGGGGCAATTTCTACATTTACCTTTGCAAGCAGGTTTGTTTTATTATAATTCAGATTTTGAACCAATCCGCCTTCTGTTACAAAAGAACCCGAAACTAAATAATCCACTTTATCGGTCCCACCACTAACTGTTGCGGTATTTCTGTTAAGAATGGGATGCCGCTTATTTTGATCGAGCATACTCCCGTAATTAATTCCTTTTAAATATTCCAGTTCAGTAGGATTAATCCTGGCCAGATCATTTGCCGGAACATTTCCATTCAAATCCATCCTGCCATTTATAAGCAAAGCGTTTTCGTAAGGGCTTAACATTTTTGGTATTCTTGTAAACTCAGTAGTTCCCAGTGTAGAAGTGATATTTACCTGGGGAACGCCTTTCTTTCCTGATTTTGTAGTTACCACTATTACACCATTTGCTGCCCTGGCACCATATACAGCGGCCGAGGCGGCATCTTTAAGTACGGTAACACTTTCTACCATACTTGCATCGAGGGCATCAAAAAGTTGCTTGGTTGAAATGATATTATCAATTACATACAAAGGTTCGCTGCTTCCTGCAAATCTCCCAACGGGTAAGGCTGCGCCTTTCCCAACGGTTGCGCCCCTGATATTTATAGACGCACTCCTGCCGGGTTTACCTCCAGACTGTGTAACATTCACTCCCGGTATTCTACCTGCTATTGCAACACTTAAATTGGTAGTAGGTATTTGGGCAATTTCTTTTGTCACTGAAAGTTCGGATGCAGAGCCCGTTAAATCTTTTTTCTGGATAGATTTATATCCCACTACCATCACCTGTTCCAGCTTATTTTCAGCCGGATCTAATGTAATGGCTAAGTTATTTTCACTGCCAACGGTAACCTCCCTTGTTGTGTAACCTACGGCAGATATAATCAACACTGCACCACTTTCCACATCAATTACGAACTGTCCATTAGCATCTGTTACAGTTACATTTTTTGTACCTTTAATTTTTATAGTTACCCCAGGTAGAGGCAGGCCTTTTTCGTCTATAACTTTACCCTTTACATTTATTGCTTGCACAATAGCATCAGTTACTTCGGTTAAACCTTTCCCTTTGAGCTTAACAATAACCGTATATTCTTTTATACTATAAGTAAATGGCTGGTTCCGAAAACAAACTTTTAAAACGTCGTTTATATCAGCATCTTTTACAGTAATTGACACTGGCTTAGCTTGATCTATCAATCTGAAATTGTAAAAAAAATCATAACCGCTTTGTATACTGATCTGATCAAATATTTTACTGATAGCGGCATTTTTTTCGCTTAAAGTTATTCTTTGGGCATATCCGGCAGCACTTACATGCAGTACGGCTGTGGTGAGGATAATAATAATGATTTTCATTATGCGTAAGAATTTAGGTATGCAGCCCATAGTGCCGCATAAAATTTTCTCATAAAATTTCATACATTTGGTTTGTTTAGGAAAATAATCAATTGCTTATTGGTTTATCTGTTTTTACGGCGCCTGAACATCATTCGGGATTCTGATTGCTGTCAGAATCCTGTTTCTTTTACAGTCGCTTTTCATGTAAGGTTATTTCATCACAATGACCCTCCTTCCTTCAATTTTAAAGTGAACACTTCCTGTTTCCTCCATGATCTGCAATATCGCCCGCAAATTTTTTGTCTGGGATACTTTACCGCCAAACACTAATGAAGGATCTTTTTCTGCTTCAAATACAACTTCAAAATTGTACCAACGGGACAATTTCCGCATGATACTTTGAATATCTTCCCGATTGAATTTGAAATAACCCTTTTGCCAGGCTATGGCATCATCTGTATTAACATCCTTTACGGTAAGCCCCATATTATCAAAAGAAGATTGCTGACCAGGCTTAAGAATTATTAACTTCTGGACTTTTTCTTTGGTTTGACGTATTTTTATCTTTACCCTGCCTTCCAGTAAGGTCGTTTTTATTGCATTCTCTTCAGTATAGGCATTAATATTAAAATGTGTACCCAGCACCTCTATTTCTTGGTTAGAAGAGCTAACTTTAAAGGGTTTTGTCTGATCATGGGCGACTTCAAAATAACCTTCCCCGGTCAACTCTACCCGTCTTTCATTAGAAGCAAATTGGGTAGGATATTTTAATGATGAGGCGGCATTAAGCCACACCACGGTTCCATCAGGTAGTTTTATGCTATATCGGCCTCCTTTGGGAGTCTCAATTGTATTATAGGACAGTTTATTTTGAATTGTTTGATCCTTAGTAGCCAAAATCTCATAGACCAGTTGACCGCTATTCGTCTTTGTAATACTTAGGCCGTTTTGATGAACAACTGTGCCTTTTTTGATAATATCTAAGTCAATCTTTTTCCCGTTGGCTAAAGTTAAGATTGCACGGTTCCTTCCCGGTGAAATATCCTGTCTGGCGGAAACTACGTGTTCCGCATTATTATGCTGGTCCTGATAAAAATAAAACCCAATGCATAAGATAATGGATACTGCTACAGCGATACGCAACCATAAGATCACTCTTTTAGCTGGCGAATTTTCATTTATATCCGCTTTCTCCAAAATGGCCTGTTGCAAACGGGTTTCCAGTTGTTCTACCGTTTCATCGGAGACTTTCTCGTGATAAGTGTCATCAAAAGAATTATACCATTGGTCTAATTCTTCTTTTTCATTTTCAGAAATCTCCCCGGCAAATAATTTTCTGGCTAATTCCTGTAGTTTTTTATCTGGTTTATGTGAAGACATGAAATGCGTTTTCTTATATAACCGGTTCAGAAAGTGAAATCCCTTAGTCCAGAATAAAATATTTTTTAGAAATAAATAAAAAGAATAGCACCCAACAGACTACCGAAAGTACCTCTTAGCGTCTTTCGAGCTTTTGACAAATGAGCTTCGACAGTTTTTTCAGAAATATCCAGTTCGTCCGCGATTTGCTTTTGCGAATACCCTTGTTCATGCTTTAACCGGAAAACAAGCTGGCATTTATCAGGCAGGGCGCGGATGGTCAACTGGAGCCTTTCCTGCAATTCCAGAAAATCAAGCTCCTTAAGCATACTTTCATCAGCTTCCGAATAAGAGATACTTAGCATTTTATCGTAGGCAGCGACAGAAGCCCGTTTACGTATGATATCGAGGATTTCAAATTTAACGGCAACTGCAAAATAGTTTTGAAACCCGGTCGTCAACTCGAACGTTTCCCGCTTACGCCAAAGGTTCAGGAAAATATCCTGTATGACTTCTTCCGCATCCTGTTCATCGCCCAAACGCTTAATAGCGATCACATAAATCCTTTTCCAATATCGCTGATAGATTGCTGTAAACGCTCGATGGTCCCCAGCCTTGAATAAGGCTGTTAATTCATGATCAGTAAGCGAAATATAAGCCATACAACGTAATGCGATGAATTAAGTATACCAGGTTATTACCAATTTAAATATTATTTTTCAATTCCTACTATTCACATCCTGTTATTATCAAGTTAACCAGCTTTAGGTCAAACATTAGTGTTCAAAAATACCCAATCCATTCGCATCGTTATTAGCTATGCAGGATATAACGGGTACAGTGAAACTAATAAGCAACAGCAGATTTACCAAACTTTTTTTCATCGAAGTATATTTTAATTTTTTATTTATAATTTACTCAATTACCATCCAGGTATTTCCGTTTGCCGGTATCGTAACTTCAACTATTGCAATACCGTTTTTATCAACGTCAACATGTTTCACTTCTTTTCCTTCTACGCTGATGTTTGCCCGCTCTTTTATCCCGGCATAATAAAGAGGAAGTTTAATGTGCGTGGTAAGCGGCGTATCGAGCGGATTAAACAATAGGGCAAAACCTCTCTCTTTTAACTGGGGGTCTACGTGTAGCAAACCATCCCAACCTTGGCCCGTTGGGCGCTTCAAATGTATAATATCAGCATTTAAGATATCTCTGTATTTTTTGTAATGGTTAATCTGAGCGATAACCATGTCACGTGTAACATCGGTATCATACAATCTGTTGCCACGGTAACAAGCCTGTATACCGGCCCCATAATTTTGTACCATATGGGCTTTATAAGTATCCAGATGTTCTGATAAGGGTTCAATAGTAGCTTCCGCCCCTCCTCCCTGATATTCTACCAGGGGTACAAAAGTCCAGTTCATACTTGGTGTACGGGTCCAGGTGCCATCAAAGTTATTCTGACGACCTAAAACCAGTTGTTGTTCCCGCGGTAATGACCAGTTAACCTCTCTATAACCAACCGATACCTTATTGCTGCCCGATAAAAAATAAAAATCCGGGATGTTCATATAAATTCCCTTTTTGCGGAGGTTTTTATAAAAATTGACACTTTCCTGCCATTGGTTCCATTGTGAATCCCCATAACCCTTATGCCCTGGGTGGTTTGTAGAGGCACAAAAATCACCTGGATATGGGCCATCATGTTCCAAAATATCGAAGCCTGTGGCTTCAAAGAAATCATTTATTTTTTTCAGATATTCAATTCCCCATTTACTGCCCAAACAAGGTGCATTGTTAAACCTAGCACCACCTGGTTTACCTGTTTTGATATTGACCACATCGTTTTCTGCATCGATGCTGCGACTTGAAAAAAGTGAATAACCGCCAATTTCTATCCCCTTGCTATGGGCATAATCAGCCAGCTCTTTATATTTTTTAAAATTTGAGGGTGACGTTTCTTCCATGTTTAAACCACTGCCAAAACTAAGGATAACCATTTCATAACCGGTTTCTTTACATTGATCTATGGCTTTCTTTACTTTATCAGGCTCAGTTGAGGTGAGGTGCAGGAATATTGGATTTTCTGTAGCCCAGGGTGCCAGTGCCCGGTACATTTTACGTTGGCTAAGTCCATTCCGTTCCCGGTCTTTACCATCCAACAATAAATTATAGGTTCGATAAGTTTTTAGGCTTTGGTTTGCGTTAAGTTGTTGTTCGGGGCCTGTTTGTGGCATACTTTTCACTACACAAGGCGTTCTCAAACTATAATCGGCTTGTGAGGTATAGGTCTTATCTGTTTGCCAAATAATAGATTGATCAGAGCTCTCGTAGGTAAATCCATCGAATGCATATTCATTCTCCAAATAAAAATTTGGTTTTATCCACTCATCTTTTCCGACAGGAGAATTGATGGGCTCGAAAAACGAAATAATTTCGCTCTCAAAATGGTTTACCGTAATTTTCTCTTTCCCTTTATTGGTTATTTCCATCCATTTTGCCATTAGAGGTAAACCATCAAACAACTGGTAATGGACGCTCACAGTAACATTTTTTAATTCCGGGTGGGCGTAATTAAAAATCAGTTCTTTACCGCTTAATTGCCATTGTGTGCTGGATTTCCATCGTTTTTCGGGTGATGTTAAGGAGGGTTGAAGCTCGGTGATTTCGAAAGAAGTAAGTGTAAAGGCATTTGACAATGGGTACATATTTTTAAGCCAGCTACTTAACAGGTAGCCTTTATTAACCTGCCCAGTAAGTCCTCCCACTGGGTAACTGACACTATCGATCATTACATTAGCCTCTGGCTCCACTGCTCTGAGGTACTCTTCGTCAGTAACCAGGTTTTTTATACTGGTAGTAGCCAAATTGGAAGAAATATAAAAAGTACGTCTTACCAATCCATTACTCAATATGATCTCATTACTACCTATACGCTGTATTTTTGCTTTTTCGGCGGGCTTTTGTAGCAGCCAATCATTTTTAACAACTTCAGGGACATAAACCGGCAATTTAAGCAGTGCCAATGCCAGGGATTTAGCCATCCCGTTGGAACTATTTTTTACACTATAATTTTCATTAACCAATTGGGGCACAAAGCCTGGACTTGTAGTAACATAAACATTGACCCAATTTGCTACATCTCCACTAATGCCATCACTGGCATCACTTACCGTAAAATTTAAAATATCTATGCCACTAACATCGATATCAATATGCTTGGCTTTATCTCCCTGTTTCATCACCCCACTGCTCCATATTTTTTTCCCGTCGCCCATTAGCGTAAAAACAACACTTCCGGGTTCGATTTGCTGTAGTGAAGTACCAATACCTATCAATATTTTCTGATCACTGTTTTTATCTGTTTGATAAAAGGCTTTAGTACCATCCGTACGTACAATTGATTGGATATTGCCAGCACTCAGGCCACGGTTTTCTTTATCGTCAACACCTACATCGGCCACAAATTTTAAACCCTTTTTGCCCAGGTAAACAAAGCCTGATGATGGTGCATGTACGCTGATACCTTCAGCATATTTTTTACCGCCTATAGCCATTGTTTTGCCATACATAGATTGATTCACCGATGGAGAAAATACCTGTTGTTTAAGCAAAGTAGTCTTCATTTTGGCTAAAGGATATTTTTGGGCATAGCTTTTTACAAACGGACAGGTAGCAAACAACAGCACTAGTATTTTAAATTTCATTTTTTGTAATATCATTTGATCGCAGATAAGGGAACTACATGAATTTTAAATTGTGAATGCAGTCTCCCAACTAGGTGTCAGGATAGTTTTTCATTTGGTTCAGAATCAAATGTAATTCATAGTTCAAAGTCAAACAATGAACTATACTCTCATTTTAATGGACAATCCTATCATTACGATCAAAGGTTCCTTTGTCATACATTTCCAGCCTTTTGAAATGTTCTGTCCGCAACGATTACAAACCGTGTTAAAAATAATTTATGTCGGGACTCAATACTATTCTTATCCACAAATCGGGTTAAGGACAATAACGCTTCGCTGATGAAAATCAGCTCAAAAACAGCTTTTTGTTTTGTGAGCCATGATGGGCTCGAACCATCGACCGAAAATTCCCAGTCATGTTATTGATACATAATGATGTTCATTTTATCAATATATTGTAGCAACTAACTTTTTTCTCAATAACGCTTTCATATCCCCATTGTATAAAAGGCTAATAAAAGGAACCGGCACTGTGATATCATCCTTTTCAATTGCGAGGAAAGCGCTTCCTCCGTAATTAACCAAATATTGCACATAAAAAACAACTTATGCCTAACCAAGCCAAATTGGAGCTAGAAAGCTTCGGAAACCTCTTATCCACAGATTTACAGCCATTTAACATTTGTACTACTTTTCAAAGAAAAACCATTGACCATCTGAAACAAGAGATTTCAATCGAAATGCGAAGGGTTATTAATGAACTCAAAAATGTAACCTGCCGAAATTATGAGGAATATCATCTGGAGCGGTATATACAAACCCATCAGCGAGAAGCCATAAAATTAATGAACGTTACAAGCATGTACAAAGAAGAATTAGATCAGGAGCATTTGGAACAATACTTTTATGAACAAGCCAGCAGTCTATATATTGCAATGATATTCGCACTCGGAAGCATCCTCGACCATATTGAAAAAGAACAATGGAAATATTTTGACCTAGGCCTATCTGTTCCTGACAGCGACCGTATCGGATCGGCCAGGCTATTGAACGACAACCTGAATGTGCTAAAAGCCAAACTAAAAAGTAAGGCTATTGACCCAATTTTACAACAAATAATCCTGGATTACATTACTACACATTGCGCCAGGGAAAGTTGCAGCTACCAGCAGCTGATTTATGCTAAATTAATTATGGACAATCTGCTCTTGCTACTTTCGGTAAATAGGGATATAGACTGGAACAAAAAGATTATGGTAGTACTGATTTACCTAAACTTTAATAAGGTTAGCTTTTTTACTTATTGCAAACGTTATGTTGCTATATCGGTAGCTTCGGAACTAACTTTTGTAGCACAAACAGGTAAGTTTAGCTGGTATATAAAGGAAATAAAGAAAATGCACTTGAAACCAAACGTAGCTTATAAACACCGGAGACCCCCACTCTCGGAATCATTGCTCACTTATATTGACTTGGAACTGCTGCATATGTTGGAAGTACAAATTCAGGTTCCTGAAAAACAACCTGTAATGGATTTGACCGAGCGGGCAGAAAAACTTGATTTTAAGCTAGCGCTTAATATGACAGTGGATCAGTTGGCATTGTTTGTAGAACTCTTTATGCGGTTAAAGATTTTCCCTATTGAAAAGGGAAAAACAATGACGACTATGAATTTTTTCACCCAGCATGTAACGACTATAGGCACTGATCAAATCAGTGCGCTGAGTTTAAATAAACGTAGGAAACCAAATGGCCGTACAATTGAATGGATGAAAGAAACATTAAAAGTTATGCGCAAAGTGCTGGATGATATGGACATTGAATAAAAAATATTTTCTGTACTGACCATACATTTAATGAGGGGTAAGGCCGGGTTAACTTACCCCCTTAACCCTTTTCAGGTTATAATAATGGTTCAATTTGTTACAGGTTACAGACAGGTGTTAGCTGGCCGGCCACCTGAGAAGAACCTGCCACATGAAGGCTTAGGCCTCATGTAATTAACAGATTCATTTATTTTTAAAAACCTATTATTATGGGACGATTATCAAGAGGGTACCTGGGCGGTTTCCAGGGACAACTAGGAACGGCATATGGTTGTTTCTGGAGACTAATGGACTTAATTAAAGCCATGCCAAGAAAAGTTAAACGAGCAGCAACCGAAGCACAACTGCCAGCAAGGCTGCGTATGGCATTGATGACTTCATTCCTGGGCAAACTAAGCCCGATCATTAAGATCGGCTTTAAACACGCTGCACCACCTGGCCAGTCGGCAATGAACGCAGCGGTTTCGTATAATTTAAACAATGCCATTACCGGCACATCACCAAATTACACAATCGATTTTCCTAAGCTATTAATCAGCAAGGGAAAGCTGGCACAACCTTACCGGATTGAGGTAATTATTGATGCCCCGGCACAAGTGAAGTTTAAATGGCAGGAAGGCTTAGCGGGTGAATTCGGTAAGCCTACAGACAAGGCTATCTTTTTGGTATTCAATGCTGCAAAGGGGCAGTATGTAATGCTAAATGGTATAGTGACCAGATCGGCACTCCAATATATTTTGTCAATACCGCCTGATTTTAGCGGCGACATTGTACACTGCTACATGAGCTTTGTAAGTGCCGATGGCAGAGCCGTAAGCGACAGTATCTATGTTACAGGTATTGAAGTACTTTAATTAACCGGTCCCTTTTAGGAGAAGTTGATGTGTAATTGATCATCAACTTCCCCAACAAGGGATATCCATAAACAAAAAAATAAAAAAGGTTATGAAGACAACATTTTTTAAAGGAACAAGGCTTCCATTATTCACTAAATACCTTACAGATTTTTTATTCTTCGGGTTCCTGCTATTGATATGGTTTACAGCCCCCAAAATTATGCAGTTTGAAGATAGTAATACCGGTTATATAGATCCGTCGATCTGGTTACTGGTACTGCTGGCACTAATCAGCTTTCTGATATTATTGCCCTTGTGCTGGTGGTTATTACAGCGCTTCTGGATGGTTATTGGCTTGCCCGCTTTAGGGCTGATGGTTTCACAATTTAAATTATTGAAGTTATGGCAACAATTAGGATTTTACTTTGCATGTTTTGCTTTGCTTTTGCTAACTGGACTGGGCTGCCTGGCAGTAGTGTTGTAAGTAACTACCCGATTGTTGCCATAGCACAATCGCAAATAGGGATCAAAGAAGCTACAGATAATAATGACGGGCCAAACGTGGAAGCTTATCTGGCCACAACCGGGCTAAAGAAAGGTGAGCCCTGGTGCGCAGCTTTTTTAACCTGGGTGTTTAGACAAGCAGGATATGGGCAACCGGTTACGGCCTGGTCACCTGCCCTTTTCCCTTCGACCAGACTGGTAAGGGCACCGGCACCGGGGATTATATTTGGAATCTACTTTCATTCATTAAAAAGGATTGCCCATTGCGGCATCATTGAACGCGTTAACGGCAATTTCATAACTGGAATTGAGGGAAACACGAATTTAAGCGGATCAAGAGAAGGTAATGGTGTACACAGAAAATTAAGACATGTAAAAACCATTTATCGCTATGCAGACTGGATCAATAATAATTCAAAAAAGAAAGGAGGTACGTAATGTGGTATGAGATGAAAGGACTAGTATTGGTAACTTTAGTTATTTTAATGTTTTGTACCGGGTGTACATTGTTAAAAAAAAACACAAAAAGTATACAGCAAAGTAGACTGGAGACCAACGAACAAAGTTACCTCGAACGTGTAGATTTAAAAACTGCCAACAAAGAAACTAAAATTTACAGCTATTGGAAAGACAGTTCGTTGTACCAATACCAGCATATTGTTGAAAATACGAAAGAGGCAGGACACAGTAAACTTAACACTGATAATAAACAGGTTACAAAACAACAGCATCAGTTAAAAAAAACAGAACCGCCGGACAGATGGGTAAATGGAGTAATTATCATTGCATTAACTGCAGTTTTAATATTTACGTTTAGATTTTGGTTCAGACGGATAATTTAATAAGAGAGGACTATAGGATTAAATATTCAACCGAATAGTCCTCTCAAATTGAGGAGCGCAATAGCTTACTTCTTAAATTCCACCCGCCAATTTACCGTCCGATTTGTATTCGATTTTATTAGAACCCGCAGCCAGCCGGTTTCTGCCTGTGGGAGTATCTCAATAGTCACATCTTTCGAGCCTCCATTAATCACTGCTTTCCCTGCTTTCCGTTCCCTTCCATCGTTTATACCTGCAATACGCAACTCATAATTGTCTCCACCAATTATTTTGCTGGTACCTGATAAAGTTTCATCTTTCCATTCTTCACCAATCAAATCAATCATCCCCTGGGTTACGTGCTGCGATGTAGATACAACAACGGGATGGTTTGTTTTTTCACGAACAGCTATTATTTTACATGATTCAGCTGGCAGCTCCTCTGAAATTGTATTTGACATATTATTCATTGGTTTATTGGCCCAAAAATCGAAAGCATAATAAGTCTGTTTACCATTCAATCCGGCCCAGCCCAGTGTGCTTGTTATTTTCTGAGCAGTAGTTTCCCAGTTGAACAAGCCAATTACATTACGTTCGGTGCCTGTTTTTTTATCTGTTGCATGCCAGATTGATGGAAGGAACTTATCGAACAGGTCAACAGGTCTGGCATCTCCTGTATGGGAAGCCATACAGCGTTTCATAATCTCGAGCCTATCGTTCGGTAAGTCTGGGAGCCAGTCACTGCTGAGAAAGAACTGGCTGGTTATCGCAACAAACGAGGGTAGTAAACGGGCCCTGGTTAAACTGCCGATCCCACCTGCCCCAGGATCCGCCGTAGATAATCCTTTTTCTCTTAGCATCGATGGATCAGGATCGTTCCACCAAATTTTCCCGTTCATAAAATAGAGTCTTGATGCACGTATTACACCTGTACGGATAGTTTGTCCGTCGTGGTTGAAATCAGGCCCTATTCTCATGGAATTGACCAGACCTATCGAAGCACCGAAGGAACGCATGTTCTGACTTGCACTGCAGCCCGAAAAGAACACGTCTTCGCCGGTTGCTTTACGAATCAGCTTTAATCCATCTCTAAAGGCCTCAATCTGTGTTTTAAGCGGATTGAACAGCGGCTTCGAATTTCCAATGCTATCATTCTTATAACCGTCATTGATGTAAACCAGGTTAGTCACAGTTCCTGTATAAAGACCATCCATTTTGAAATAGTTATAACCCCAATCTTTCATTTTTTTGGCAAGGCCGGCCACATGTGCTTGCACCTCGGGCTGGGTAAGGTCCAGGGAAGTGGCGCCCCATTTCGTTTCAAAAGGAGTTCCATTATTATGGCGTGCAAACCAATGCTGGCGGTCCTTGTATTCGGGATCCTGGTAATTCCTTGAAAATGGCATCCACCATATTCCTGCTACCAATCCTGCATCTTTGAGTGCTTTGGCAGAAGAAGACATGCCATGGGGATATCCCCCCTTTGGGTCTACACGGTCAAAGCCACGGCGTGGCCCATTGTATTTGCCACCGTCTTGCCACTCATCGTCTATTTGAACAACACCTAATCCAAATGATTTCAGGTTTTTATCCCCGATAAATTTGGCCAGTTCAATGTTTGACGCTTCACTGCCCGCACCACCATTTTTTTCGGAGTACCAGGTACAGTATACCGCCTGCCTCTCTTTCATTTTAATGTTTTGCTGTTTCGCCACTACATCCGCAAATTGCTCTTCACCTAAACGTGCATCGTCAAAATAACCTACTACCAGTGTTTCAACGGTTTCCTTTTTTCCGGTGGATAAGAGAAAATGTCCATAATCTATCTGGCTACTGATTTTAACCTGGTTGCCATCAACACTTGAAAACAACACGCCACTGCCTTTTTCATTTGTTATCCAACCTGAGACAACGCCATTACGCGTAGACGGATCTACAGTGGTCAGGAATACATAACTGCCCGGATTTTTATCCGGGGCCAGCAGTCCGCCGGTACCAATTGTTTTCAGGTCTTTTGCTGGTTTACCAAGGTCTATTTTAAAAGATACAGGATTGAGCTTTGGAATATCAACATCACCGCTACTGCCATTTTTGATGGTCTGTGTTACAAACATGAAAGGCTGTGATGGATAAAGTGCAAAGGAAAATGAACTTCCATCTGTTGTTTCAATCATCAATGCATTGCCTTTGCCAAACGAAGAACTGGTAATTGCCTTCTTGTCAATAGTTTTGATGGCCCCTTTGGGAACAACATTTTTCAAAAATGTCTTCCTGGCCGAATTATAAGTCAATTCAAGATCTTTTGCACCCGGGTTATAAGTTAAAGTTAGGTACTTATTACTGATACTGCTCTTATCCTGAACAGAAATTACAACGCTGCCGCGAGTTGGGGGTTCAACAAATAGTGCCCTTGCAGTGGTTGCAGAGGTCAAAGTGGCAACTAAGGCAATTACGAATAGTTTCTTCATTTATTTTTGTGTGTTATTAATTATAGTTAGTACCCAAAATTTTGACTGAGCTTATTGTTACTTCTCTGGATTTCACTGAATGGAATTGGTGCCCAATACATTTTATCCAGCCATCTGCGGTTGTTGTTGGCAATGAAATTATAGTTGTATTCCATTACATTGCCGTTTTTGTAAATATCGACTCCTTTTGCAGGCTTGTCTAATGCTTCAGGGCCTATTTTCCATCTTCTGATGTCGTGTATCCGGTGGTCTTCCAGTACCAGCTCAATACGCCTTTCGTGTCTGTAGCGTTCTACCAAAGCATTGCCACTTTCGGTGACTTCCGTTAGGCCCACTTTACTTCGAACAGCATTAATGGCAGTTCTGGCCAGGCCATCATTGCCAAGTGCAATTTCGCATTCCGCATAATTAAGATAAAATTCTGTTTTGCGGAAATAAATCCAGGGATTTGTTTGCGTAGCACTTCCAATATTTCTGGACCCCAGTCCTTCGACCGTGTATTTTTTAAAATTATAACTGGTAGGTGAAGCACCATCAGCATAAAAAACTGCACCGCGTGATTCGTGCCCATTTAAACTCGCATTTGCTGGATTGTTTTTATCACGGTAATATTGAAGTGGGCGGGTAGTTTTTGTGGTATAGGGGTCGAAATAAACCGCTCCATTGAACAGAAAGTTGGCATAGAACCTCGGTTCTCTATTGACATACGGATTTTGAGGATCGTAACCTGAGCCAGCTTCTCCCGGGAGCTTTCCATTACTCATTTCATAGTTATCAATGAGATCCTGAGTGGGCGCCACGGCCGACCATGCATTAAAGGAATTAGGGAACAGCCAAAAATTTGCACCCTCGCCTGCGCTATTTTCCGACTGTGAATTAGCCGCCGTAAAATAGCGCGCAAAAATAACCTCAGATTGGTCCTTGCCATTGAAAGTATTAAAGTACTGTTCGGCGGTTGCATTTCTAAGGATAGCAAATCCAGGCAAATCCATGACCGCTTTATTGGCATCCCTTGCAGCTTCCCATTTACTTCTTTGGTTAGTCGGATTAAACAACAGGCTTGCGGCATACAGCAATGTCCGTGCTTTTAATGCCATGGCTGCTTCTTTAGTAGCCTTTCCCTTTTCTGCTGACGCAAAACCTGGTAAAACCGGCATGATTTCATCACATTCCTTTACAATAAAGGCCGTCACTTCATCGATGGTATTTCTTGTTACATCAAAGTCCTTAGCATCCAGCTGAAAAGTTTTGGTAATGATCGGTACCCCACCGTAGAACTTCATCAGATCGAAATATTCGAACGCCCTTATAAATCTCATGTCAGCCCCTAATTTGGTTAGGGTAGCTGCATCGATTGTACTGGTGGCAGCCTGTTCTAAATACAAATTTACCCTTCTGATCGCGCTAAAGGAATTGACCCATTGTCCGCGTGTCATGCCCTCGCCATTGTCCCTTACGATTTCTCCTGCTGTATAAGCCTGGTGTTGATCTACATACCTCGAGTATGCATTATCTGTCATCCCTTCTGTAAGTCCCTCCTGAGCACTAAAAGGTTGCCTGATGTATCTATAAGTACCGTTTACAAATAGGTTTAATGTAGCCGCATCGCTAAAAACACTTTTATCACTGAAAGAGTCTAAAGGTTCCAGATCTAATGCTTTTTTACAGCCTGTAACCAGCATAGCTGCAAATAAAATAGTTGAAAAAAGTTTTAGTCCAACTTGTTTATATATATGTTTTTTCATTGTTGTAAAGATTAAATAAGACTAAAAATTTGCGTTTATACCAAACGATATGATCTTTGTTTGCGGAAAGACAAAACCTCTGCTATCCACGACTTCCGGGTCGCCCAATCCATCCTTTTTAAGCTTATCAAACGTCAGCAGGTTGTACCCGTTCACAAACAATCTTGTAGACTGAAACCCTACCTTCGAAAGCAGGCCTTTTGGAATGGTATAGCCCAGTTCCACATTTTTCAATCTTAAGAACGAAACATCCCTCAGGAAAAGATCATTGCTGCCTGCACTTCTCCCTATACTCGGCAATGGTGCATTTACATTATCGGGCGTCCAGGCATTTTTGACAAAATATTCCGGTGCATTATTGGTATTGTCAAACAGGTAGCTAAAGTACTGCACCGCACGGGCTTGTCCCTGAAATTGCGCCGCAAAGTCAAAACCGGCATACTGAAGGCCAAGGTTAAAACCATATTGGATCTGTGGGGTAGCATTCCGTTCTATCGGATAGGTATCATCTCCGTTTAATATTCCATCTCCACTAACATCTTCATAGATCAGATCGCCAATACGTTTGCCGGCCAAACCAGGATAGGTAGTCAAATCTTCAGCAGTTCTGTACACTCCTTTTACCTTATACAAAAACTGGGTACCAATTGGCCGGCCTGTCAGGTTCTGATATGGGACTGCTGGTTTTACTTCATCTACAAATACAATCTTATTTTTGGCGAAGGTAAAATTACCACCAACATTAAGGCGTACCTTTCCAATCGTTTTATTGTAATTGATCTCTCCGTCGATCCCCGCATTGTCTACAATCCCTATATTTTCGTTGGGTAGTGAAAGACCGGTATAATTTGGAACGGTTGCATTTCTTTTGGCCAGAATATCTGAAGTTCTACTGCTAAAATAATCGATTGTAAAAGAAAGGCTGTTATTAAGTATCGTCGCATCCAAACCAATGTCGAAACTCTTCTTCTTTTCCCAGGTAATGTTTGGGTTCGCCACAACACCAGGATTTAAGGACGAGACGTCGCTGCCATTAAATACATATCCACTTCCAAAATTATACACATTCAAGTACTGGTATTGTCCTACCCTGTCATTTCCTAATAAACCATAAGAAGCCCTCACCTTTAAAGAATTAACCAAGCCGATGTTTTTCATGAATTTTTCTTCTGATATTACCCAGCCCAGTGAGCCCCCAGGAAAATTACCAAATCGCTTTCCTTCGGGAAAGATCTGAGATCCATTTACAGCGACATAAACCTGTGCCAGATACTTTTTGTTATAAGCATAAGAAATACGGCCAAGGTAATTTTGGCGCGCCCCATCACTGGCACTACCGTTATTACTTTGATTGTCTTTTATAGGACTACCTGCAAAAAGCTGATCAATTACAGGGGAAACAAAGCCAACCCTGGATGCCGACACACTTTGTCCGTTGCTTTGATTTTGCTCGAATGAAACAAATGCAGAAATAGCGTGTTTATCAAAATCCCTTTCATAATTAAGCTTTATATTTTTTGTAACCGATTGGCTTTTGCTGATATTCTCTGAAAGTGATGGAGGATTGGGCCGGGAACGAGGAACGGCTACCCCGTTTTCATCAACATAAAAAGTCCAGGGTTGTTGCCAGACTTTTTGAAAATTCTGTCCTTGGTCCAATGCGAAGAAACCATCCACCGACAGACCTGCCACACCTGGTATTTTATATTTGGCCTTTAATGTTCCGTTGAGCAAAAAATTCTCTGTCTTGTTGTAAGAGTCTCCTGATACCACGGCGAGAGGATTGTTATTTCCTCTGCCCGAAGCCGGGTAACCACCTAAAATTGTTGCGGGTAATACGGGTGGGCCGAGAACACTCCAACTAAATAAATCACCGTCACTAACCCCAAGAAAATTGGTATTTTGTTTTCTTCCCGCCAAATCAAGCCCTACACTAAAGTTCTTTGTTACCTCCGCATCAATATTCGACCTGAAATTATACTGGGTGTATTTTGATGTTTTATCTCCAACAGTTATGGTTCCCTGTGTTCCTGTTCCTAAAGATAGAAAGTACTTTACGGATTCATTACCTCCACTTACGCTTAGGTTATGCCGGTCTTGATTAAAATTAGACTTTTGCGTCGCTCTTAACCAATCGGTACTTGGCAAAGTACCATTTGTGTAGTCGGTAACCTGTGATGCCGTATAAGTAGGAGCTCTTCCTGCTTGTCTGTCTAAATCATTTATTCCTTTTACGAAATCTGCAGCGCTGCTCATTTTCATGTAACGAGTTGGACTTACAATACCATGATTAAAAGAATAATTAACCTTAGGCTTTCCCGTTTTACCACGTTTAGTTGTAATCAGTACTACCCCATTGGCCGATTGCGCGCCATATATGGCAGCCGAAGCATCTTTTAATACGGAAATGGATTCTATATCGTTAGGGTCAATCCTGGATATTCCATCGCGGTTAGCTATACCATCAACTACAATTAATGCTGCAGAATTTCCTGTAGTACTTGTTCCTCTGATGAATATAGAAGCGGCATCGTTACCAGGCCTGGAGCTCCGTTGATTTACGATTAGTCCGGGTACCCTTCCGGCCAATGCATTCGAAACCGAAAAGGATTGACTTTGTAATATTTCTTTACTGCCAATACCCGAAACTGCAGTGGTTAACTCTTTTCTTTTTTGTGTACCATAGCCCACTACGACAACTTCGTCAAGTTTTGCTGTGCTTTCTTGTAATATGATACGGAGTTCGGCCTCCTTTCCAATAGTTATGGTCTGAGTGATGTAGCCAATAGCAGAAACCACCAATTGTTCTCCTTTAATTGATGAAATAGAAAAGTTACCATTCAAATCTGTAGATGTGCCATTGTTGCTTCCTTTAATCGAAATACTTACCCCAGGTAACGGATTTCCCTGCTCATCTAAAACCTGGCCTTTTATAACTTCAGTTCTAAGGGAAATATTAGCATCAGGTTTTAGAACTTTCTTTTTAAATATTGTTACCGTATTTTCATTAACAGTATAGCTTAAAACCTGATCATTAAATATCATTCTGAGTACTTCATGAATATCAATTTTATGAACTTGAATACTAACTGGTTTTGCATCTTTTAATATATTGTCTGTATAGAGAAAATTATATCCGCTTTGTTGCCTGATTTCTTTTAAAACAGTCTTTAAGGGTATGTTATGCTTAGACAGCGTAATTTTTTGTGCAAGGCCAGAAGCGCTGACCTGCATGAGCGCAACAACTAATATTGCGGCGGTGATTCGCATAATTAATAGCAGTTTAACGATATGCGGCTTGCACATACCACGTTTAATAGTATATTTTTTATACATTTGGTTTATAGTTTGGTTTCTTGCAGACTTCCCTGTGCTTCGAATCTCCGGGCATCTGCAACATCGGTTTATTAATAATTTACTCTTGCCAAACATGGAACCAGAGGCTTATTTGCTTCTGGTTTTTATGTAAGGTGATTATCGGTAGACCCGCTGGACTTATTTCAGGATTATTTCTTCATTTTTTCATTTGTTTAGTGAATTTATCATGGTTAATTATCACGAGAGACATTTACTTTGAAACATATATTTTTCTTCCCTGAATTTTGAAATGTACATTTCCTGTACTCTCCAGGGATTTTAGCACTTTAGAAACTTTATCAAACCTGGAGACCCCACCGCCAAACCTTTCGTCAGTCTTTTCACCTTTATATATAACTTCGACATCGTACCAACGTTCGATCATCCTCATAATGGTCTCAATTCTTTCACTCTCAAACATAAACTGCTTATTCTTCCAGGCGACAGCAATTTCAGTATCAACATCTAAAACATCCAATTGTCCTTGATTGCTTAAAGTAGCTTGTTGTCCCGGTTTCAGTGTTTTCCCAATACCCTTTATCCCTTTTATTTTTACACTACCTTCTAACAAAGTTGTTTTTACCGAAGGCTCGTCAGTATAAGCATTAATATTAAAATGCGTACCAAGTACTACTACTTTCTGTTTGTCGGTCCCTACAATAAACGCATGTGCGGCATCTTTAGCAACCTCAAAATAAGCTTCCCCAATCAATCCAACTTCCCTCTCCTTAAGCGAAACAAAAGTTACAGGATATTTTAGTACTGATGAAGAATTAATCCAAACGAAGGTGCCATCAGGCAAACGTACCTGGTACTGTCCACCTTTCGGCGTTTCGATGACATTGTATTCATTATTTTGAACATGACCGGCACTTTTATCGATGGTATAGACAAGCTTCCCATCTCCGGTTTTCGTTATGACAACGCCCGATTGCTTTACGATTTCCCCAACCGGCAAATTGTTCAATTCAATTCTTTTGCCGTTACTCAATATCAGGAAAGCTTTATTGCTACCCGGCGCAACATCGTTGGTAAGAGATGAAACTGATTGCTTTTTTGCTTCCGGACGATTAATGTAAAAAGCCGCACCTGTGATCATCAAAATACTTGCAGCCACACCAATATACTTATATATGATCAAGCGTTTCTTTTTCTTTTGGAACTGTTCAATATTATTGATGAGGGAATAAAAAATCTCACCTTTCACAGCTTCTTCAGCATTCATTACATGATCATCCCACTCCAAATATTGATGACTTAATGAGTCGTATGCTTTTTCAAACATATCCCTTTCAGCTTGGGTAGCTGATCCATCTTCATATTTGCGTGCCAGATTTTTAAATTCTTGATTTGTCATAAGCTGTTATTTATAAGTCTATATAATCCCGGCCAACCCCAGTAATAAATAGAATTATTTTTACCGAACGGATGTGAGCGGGAATTTTGAGGTTTAACTGTAAGGGATTTGTTTGATGATTCTGTAGATACTTTCAACTAATGAGCAGTAAGCATATAAATATCCAAAATAAGAAGTCACTCATTTTAGTTTTCAGATGTTTTAGGGCGATAGTAATTTGCCATTCAACCGCTTTCACCGTTATTCCCATTCGTTCCGCAATTTCTTTATTGCTGAGAAATTCTTTACGGCTGAGAATAAACACTTGCCTGCAACGTTCGGGCAAAGACAAAATGCCAACTTCCAGTAGGTTATTTATGTTGTTTATATTTAGGCGATGGTTGGGTTCCTCAGTTCCACAATATTGTTCAAATTTTTCGGCTTCGATAAAAACTTTTCGATTATCTGCCGATCGGATATAAGTGAGAACTTTATATCGAACAGCTATAAAGAGATAAGAACCCAACTTTTCTATTTTTACGTTGTTTCTGCGAATCCATAATTGTAAAAGTACATCCTGAACAATGTCTTGAGATTGTTCATCGTCCTTAAGGATAGAATAAGCTGAAAGATAAAGCCTCTTCCAATATCTCTCATAAATCTGTTCGATTGCTAACTGCTTATCCTCTTTCAATAAAGCAACTAATTCATGATCTTCATACATCTTCTGTTCCGGCATGAGGTTGAAATTTAGTAAAAGGGTATGCTTGATTGAACGCCTAATCTAATTTATTACCTAAGCCTGAACAATAGACTATATACTCATTTTAATGGACAATCCTATCGTTAGCGATAAGGGGTTACTGTGATATACACAAAGAGGGGGCACCTATTGATGGAAAACCCCGGAGATAAAAAATAAAGAAAACGGAAGTAAATAAGGTTTTTGTATTTAAAAATAAAATAGCATAGCTTTACAAAAAACTTTAGGGGTGCCCTTGCGCTGAGATATACCCTTTGAACCTGATGCAGTTAGTACTGCCGAAGGGAAAAGTAGAAGCAAATCTATTGCTGTCTTTTCGAGCCGTTATGGGCTGTCTCCTATAGTTTTCCAATTTTTTACAGGTATGGAACCTGCGTAAGCAAGCTCCGTTCCCAAAACAAAATAAGGGCTAAATGGAAATAACTATAAACCAACAACATCATCAACTTGAAGAAAGCTGCTCTGTAGCACAGATGCTTGAAGTTGTACTTTCAGGCGAAACCAAGGGCATTGCTGTAGCGGTAAACCAGTCAATTATTACCAAATCAAACTGGCCTGACCATCTTTTACAAGATGGTGATCAGGTTATGCTCATTAAAGCCACTCAGGGTGGCTAAACCTTCCAATCAAAAATCTCTAACAAAACCACTCATTATTAGCATCATATTAAACTATGAAAACTGAAAAAACCCCAAATCAAGAAGTAATCAGCAGAACCCCTTTCCCTGCTTCCCGTAAAGTATTTGTTAAAGGTCAGCTCCATGATATAGCTGTAGCTATGCGTGAAATCACTTTAAGTGATACCAAAATTCACAATGGTTTTGGTTTAACAGAACCCAACCCTCCTGTAACGGTGTATGACACCAGTGGTCCTTATACTGATCCTAATGCACATATTGATGTAAAGGAAGGATTACCGAGATTAAGGGAGAAATGGATTACCGACAGAGAAGATGTAGATCAGCTGGATCAGATTTCATCTGATTACGGGCAACAGCGACTGGCAGACAACAAACTGGATGTATTAAGGTTTTCGCACCTGAACAAACCCTATAAGGCAAAAAAAGGCATGAATGTATCACAAATGCATTATGCAAGAAAAGGGATGATCACCGCCGAGATGGAGTACATCGCCATTAGGGAAAACCAGAGAATAGACCTGCTGAACGAGCAATTGGGCAAACAATATGAGGTGATGAACCACCAGCATAAAGGTCATAGTTTTGGCGCCAATACGCCAAAAGGATACATTACCCCCGAATTTGTCCGTTCTGAAGTGGCTGCAGGCCGTGCAGTGATCCCATGTAACATCAACCATCCGGAACTGGAGCCAATGATTATCGGACGTAACTTTCTGGTAAAAATAAATGCCAACATCGGCAATTCAGCAGTTACCTCTTCTATCGAAGAAGAAGTAGAAAAAGCTGTGTGGGCCTGCAGATGGGGTGCCGACACCATCATGGACCTCTCTACAGGTAAAAACATACATGAAACCCGCGAATGGATCATCCGTAACTCCCCTGTCCCTATTGGTACGGTTCCAATCTACCAGGCACTGGAAAAAGTAAATGGCAAGGCGGAAGACCTGACCTGGGAATTGTTCAGGGATACCTTGATTGAACAAGCAGAGCAGGGAGTAGATTACTTCACTATACATGCGGGTGTATTGCTTCGTTATGTGCCTTTAACCGCTAAGCGCGTAACCGGAATTGTATCTCGTGGTGGTTCTATCATGGCCAAGTGGTGTTTGGCCCATCATAAAGAAAACTTCTTGTATACGCATTTTGAAGAAATCTGTGAGATCATGAAGGCTTACGATGTGGCTTTCTCTTTAGGCGATGGTTTAAGGCCGGGCTGTATTGCAGATGCCAATGATGAAGCTCAGTTTGGAGAACTGGAAACACTGGGCGAGCTGACCAAGATTGCCTGGAAACATGATGTGCAGACCATTATTGAGGGACCCGGACATGTACCGATGCACCTGATTAAAGAGAATATGGAGAAACAGCTGGAACATTGTTCGGAAGCTCCTTTCTATACTTTAGGTCCATTGACCACGGATATTGCTCCCGGTTACGACCATATTACTTCAGCTATAGGGGCTGCTATGATCGGCTGGTTTGGTACAGCGATGCTGTGTTATGTAACACCGAAAGAACATTTAGGCTTGCCAAATAAAAAAGATGTTAAAGATGGGGTAATCACCTATAAAATTGCTGCTCATGCAGCCGATCTGGCCAAAGGGCATCCTGGTGCGCAATACCGCGACAATGCTTTAAGTAAGGCAAGATTTGAATTTAGATGGGAAGATCAATTTAACCTTTCCCTTGATCCGGATACGGCAAAAGAATTTCATGATGAAACATTGCCTGCCGATGGTGCCAAAATCGCCCATTTCTGTTCGATGTGCGGACCTAACTTCTGCTCTATGAAAATTACACAGGATGTACGGGAATACGCCGCTAAACAGGGAGTAGATGAGCAGGAGGCACTTGAAAAAGGGATGGCCGACAAATCTAAAGAGTTTGCGGAAAAAGGAAGCGAAATATACCTGTAGTTCAAATAATTATACACTTAAATGAGTTTAATTGTCATTTCTGATCCTCTTTCTTTTACAGGCGAAGCTGATCTGATCAACCAGCTCTTTGATGCTGGCATGACCATTTTTCATTTAAGGAAGCCAGGTATCGATAAGTCGGACTATACAAAGTTGATTTCGCAGATCGCAAAGCATTATCATGATCGCGTTGCTTTGCACCAGTTCCATGAACTGCGTAAGGACTTTGCATCGATAAAACGGCTACACTATCAGGAACAACTCAGAAAAGAAGGTTCAATAAATGTGGATGGTTATACTTTAAGTACTTCCATCCATCATTTAGATGACCTGAACGAACTGAAAGGTTTTGATTATACTTTTTATGGCCCTGTGTTTAACAGCATTTCTAAGCAGGGATATACCGGCCTAAGTACAGAGGAACTAATACTTCCGGACAAAAACAGAAGTATTAAAATCATTGGTTTAGGTGGGATAGATCATGAAAAAGTACAGGATATAAAGCTAATCGGCTTTGACGGAATAGCCGTACTGGGAACCATATGGAACAATAAGAACCTGGCAATAAAGAATTTTAAATCATTAATAAACAAATACAAAGAACACTTCAATTAACCTTAGCCTACAACCCATAACTCACACCTCATAACCTACAACCTGCAACCCATAACATATAACAAATATGAATTTCAACAAAACACCAAGACCTTATGTAATGAGTATTGCTGGCTTCGACCCTACTGCAGGCGCCGGGGTTTTAGCCGACATAAAATGTTTTGAACAGCATGAAGTATATGGATTTGGAATTTGTACTGCGCTAACCGTTCAGACCGATAGTGATTTTCTAAAAAATGAATGGCTAAGTGCTACACAGATCATAGAGCAGATCGCTCCCCTGCTCTCCCGCTTTAAAGTAACTGCGGTTAAGATCGGACTGATTAAAGGTATTGCGGTATTACTGGAAGTGATCGCCTACTTAAAGCAACATCAACCTGATATCATTATAGTCATGGATCCGGTATTGAAAGCAAGTGCGGGTTATGAATTTCATGATTGGGAAGATGGGTTTAAGCAGTTGCTCCCTGTATTGAAACAAATTGACCTGATCACACCAAACTACCCTGAAATGACTGCTCTTGGTGGCAAAGATGAAGCATTTACAACAGCTAAAGCCTGGTCGTCTTATTGTCCGGTTTTACTTAAAGGTGGACACATGGAAAATCATAGGGGCACAGATTTTTTATTTGTAATGGGTGGTATACATGAATTAAAACCTAAGGTTGACCACGTTTATCAAAAACACGGATCAGGTTGTGTGTTATCAGCATCGATTATAGCCAGCATGGCGCATGGCAATGATTTATTAGCCGCGTGTAAAATTGCAAAGCGAGACACAGAACAGTTTTTAAACAGTAATGAGACCCTTCTGGGGTATCATAAATTATAACAAATCTAATAGCTATGATTGACAGACTACATTATATCTCACAACCAGAAACGAATAAAGCAATTGACGTAGGTCAATTGAAAACTGCCGGTACGCATTTGGCTGCCATTGAAAAAGTATTGCTTGCAGGTGGTAAGTGGATACAGCTAAGGGTTAAGCACCAAACTGAGGAAGAGGTATTACCATTAGCTATCGACGCTGCTGCATTGTGCAAAAAACATGGTGCCAGGCTCATCGTAAACGACTATCCGTTTGTCGCTTTAAAAGCAGGTGCATATGGCGTTCATTTGGGTCTGGAGGACATGCCTATAACCGAAGCGAGGGCAATAGTTGGCCCAGATATGATTATCGGCGGAACAGCGAATACATTAGCGCATATGCAGTTAAGAGCGGATGAAGGAGCTGACTACATTGGTCTTGGTCCGTACAGATTTACAACAACCAAGCAGAATTTAAGCCCGATAGTCGGCTTACAGGGATATATTACTTTAATGGAGCAGGCCCAAAAAGCAGGCATAACACTTCCGGTAATTGCGATTGGCGGAATAGAACCAGCTGATATTTCCTTACTTATGCAGACGGGTATACATGGTGTTGCTGTTTCCGGGGCATTGACAAATCAGGATGACATTGCAACCATCTTAAACGAAATTTATGAAAACTTGCTCAATCCCTCGTCATAAGTCGCTCACTATGGGTATCTCGATATAGGCCCGCATGATGAGAAACAAAACACAAAAACAACTGGGTTCAAACTCAATAAATTAATTACAATGTTAAAAATAGCAGATAAAACTTTCAATTCGCGCTTGTTTACAGGTACAGGAAAATTCAGTTCGGCTTTAAAAATGGAAGAAGCACTACTGGCTTCCGCATCCGAACTGGTTACCGTTGCACTTAAACGTGTGGATATGCAAAGTAATGAAGATGATATATTAATACATTTAAACTATCCACATATCAACCTATTACCCAACACTTCAGGAGTTAGGAATGCAAAGGAGGCCGTATTTGCAGCCCAGATGGCGCGAGAAGCCCTGCAGACCAACTGGATAAAGCTCGAAATTCATCCTGATCCTAAATACCTGATGCCAGATCCGATTGAGACTTTAAAAGCTACCGAAGAACTGGCCAAACTTGGGTTTATCGTGTTGCCATATATACATGCTGATCCGGTTTTATGCAAACGACTTGAAGATGTCGGTACTGCAGCAGTTATGCCGCTAGGCTCACCAATTGGCAGTAACAAAGGTTTAAGGACAATTGATTTCCTCGAAATTATTATCAGCCAAAGTTCAGTTCCCGTAATTGTGGATGCTGGTATCGGTGCACCATCTGACGCCGCAAAAGCCATGGAAATTGGTGCCGATGCAGTATTGGTCAATACCGCAATCGCTGTATCAGGAGATCCGGTAGGCATGGCGCAGGCATTTAAAATGGCGGTTGAGGCAGGCAGAATGGCCTATGAAGCCCGGTTAGGTATAGTTGGTATACAAGCGGTAGCAAGCAGTCCGCTCACCTCCTTTTTAGATTAATTGCAACCATGGCTACTTTTAATGACATTTTTGAAGCGTGTGACTGGAATGAAACCAGTAAAAGCATATATAACAAGACGGCTTTGGACGTGGAACGCGCCTTATCTGCCCGCAAAAGAACGCTGGAAGATTTTAAGGCATTGATCTCTCCTGCCGCTGCCCCATATTTGGAGCAAATGGCTCAAATCAGTCAGCAACTGACACTTAAACGCTTCGGCCACGTGGTCCAGCTATATGTGCCACTTTATTTATCAAATGAATGCAACAACATTTGTACTTACTGTGGCTTTAGTTACGACAATAAGGTACGGCGCAAAACCTTATCTCCTATGGAGATCATGCAGGAAGTTGCTGTAATTAAGGAAATGGGCTTTGACCATGTTTTGTTGGTTACCGGTGAAGCCAACCAAACGGTACACACGGATTATTTTAAAAAAGTACTGGAATTGATCAGGCCACATTTTGCGCAGATATCTATGGAGGTACAGCCCTTAGATCTGGAAGATTATGAGAAATTAAGACCTTATGGCTTAAATACGGTATTGGTATACCAGGAAACCTATCATCAGGAAGACTACAAAAAACATCATCCTAAAGGCAAAAAATCAAACTTTCAGTATCGGCTGGAAACTCCCGACAGGTTAGGCCGGGCGGGCATTCATAAAATGGGATTGGGCGTACTGATCGGTCTTGAAGACTGGCGTACCGACTCATTTTATACAGCCCTGCATTTGAATTATTTAGAAAAAACTTACTGGCAAAGCAAATACAGTATCTCCTTTCCACGGTTAAGACCTTTTAGTGGCGGACTTGAACCAAAAGTAGCTATGAGCGATAAAGAACTGGTGCAGCTCATATGTGCCTATAGGTTATTTAACGAAGAGGTAGAGCTTTCTATATCAACAAGGGAGTCTGAAATATTTAGAAATAACATCATTAAACTAGGCATTACGGCCATGAGTGCCGCCTCTAAGACCAATCCCGGAGGCTATTCGGTAGAGCCACAGTCGCTGGAGCAGTTTGAGATTTCTGATGAACGTACTGCGGAAGAGATAGCCAATATGATTTCCAAACAAGGTTATGAGCCGATATGGAAAGACTGGGACAACAGCTTGGCCGAGGGGTAATATTTGTATCATATCTTTAAGATTCAAAAGATGACGACAGAAACATTAAAACGATATGACAGACAGATCATTCTGCCAGAAATAGGTTTAACAGGACAGCGGAAACTTCAGGATGCAAAGGTACTTGTAATTGGTGCTGGTGGACTGGGTTGCCCGGTCCTGCTTTACCTTGCAGGAGCTGGAATTGGGAAAATAGGAATTGTAGATGATGACCTGGCCGATCTGAGCAATCTTCACCGACAGGTTTTGTATAATATGGCCGACATAGGCCGTAAAAAAGCGGAAGTCGCAGCTGAAAAACTTAAATTGCTGAACCCTCAGATTGAAGTTATTCCTTTTTCTGTTCGCCTGACTGCAGAAAATGCAGCAGGGCTTATCGGACAATACGACCTGGTCATTGACGGTTCGGATAATTTCCCTACGCGCTACCTCGTCAACGACACCTGTGTTGCCTTAAACAAAGTCCTCGTATTTGGCTCTATTTATCAATTTGAAGGACAGGTATCGGTTTTTAATTTTAACGGCGGACCGGATTATCGGTCTATCTATCCCGAAGCACCTTTACCCGAAGACACCCAAAATTGCGGGGAAGGTGGTGTAATTGGTACCCTACCAGGTATAATTGGTAGCATCATGACCAATGAAGCAATCAAAGTGATCGGTGGTTTTGGAGAAGTATTGTCTGGACAACTACTGATTTATAATACATTAAGCAATGATATACAGTTGTTTAAATTTGGAAAAACCAATCTAAAAACAACAGCAGAAAATAAAAAAATACTGCCTCCGTCAGTAATACCCGAAATTACAGTTGTACAACTCAAAGAATGGGAAGAGCAACAAATCCCATATCAGTTGATAGATGTAAGAGAAACATATGAGTATGAAGAGTTTAATATCGGTGGCATAAATATCCCGCTATACAGCCTAAATACTCGCCTTAATGAGGTTTCCGCACATAAAAGAATAGTATTCTGCTGTTCTATGGGTAAAAGAAGCAAAATGGCCATACAATTGGTAAAGCCAGTAGTTAAAGCAGAACTCTTTTCACTAATTCTTAAATAGTTGTAATATTTTTACCAACGTATATTCGTTTCTGTATAGACTTGTGATAATTTAAACTTTTGATAATTATTTATATTAGAACAATCAGGTTATGAAAGCAAGTACGCCAAACAAAGAACTATTGCCTAAGAAGTACAAAATTGAGGAATGTATTGATAATTTAAAGAGACATGAGTACCGGATTGTCCTTAAGGCAATTCCGCGCATTATTGGTAAAGGGATGAGCACGTTCTACAACTACCGGGACATCCTGATTGACGATAAGCTAGATATCCCCTATAAAATTGCCCGGAAGCTCGAAGTTCTGTTCGGACTGGAATGTGGAGGACTGGAAACTAAAAAAACTGTTGGTAAACATTATACTGAAATTGTTGAAGCACATAGAAAACGACAATAGAATGCTACCTTTGTAAAATGATAGCAATAGGACAATACAACGACCTTAGAATTATAAAAAAAACCGAAGAAGGACTGATCTTAACCGAAGGTGAAAAAGAAGTACTTCTGCCCTATGTTGATGTTCCGCAAAATGCTGAAATAGGTGACAACCTGAATGTGTTTGTTTTTATGCAAAAGGATGGCAGGCTACAAGCTACAACTAAAAAGCCCCTCGCCTGTGTTGGTGATTTTGCTTATCTGACGGTAGTGGACGAAGCTGAAGATGGTGGTGCATTTATGGATATTGGTTTAGGTAAAGATATATATGTACCAAAGCGCGAGCAAAAACGCCCGATGTTTAAAGGCGACAAACATGTGGTGTATGTGTTTCTGGATGAAAGCAACGATCGCATGGTTGCCTCCTCTAAACTCGTAAATTATGTGGAAGAAGAAGACATTGACCTTGAAGAGGGAGATGAAGTAAGTTTACTGATTGTAGACCGGTCTGACTTAGGTTACAACGCGATTATCGACAATAAATATATCGGTTTACTATATACCAATGAACTTTTTGACGAGCTAAACCCAGGAGAAACACGTAAAGGATGGATTAAAAAAATCCGTGTGGAAGGTAAAATCGACCTGAGTTTACAACCGATGGGTTATGGTCATATCCTGGAAACCAAGGATGTACTGCTGGCAGACTTAAAAGATAGTGGTGGTGTGATCTCACTGGGTGACAAAAGTTCTCCTGACGATATATATCACCGTTTTAAAATTAGTAAAAGTGCTTTTAAAAAGGCGATTGGAGGTTTGTATAAAGATCGCCTGATCACCATTTCTGATCACGAGATTAAACTCTTTGTGGATGACGAAGCGGAATAAGTTTTAAAAATAAAATCCGGTTAGTTTAAAACTAACCGGATTTTATTTTTAATGAGTGTATTTTTATCAGATATTCTTTTTCTTCAGTTCTTTCACTGCATAATCACAGGCACGGGCCGTTAAGGCCATAAAGGTTAAAGAAGGATTTTGACAGGCAATAGATGGCATACAAGAACCATCAGTTACAAATACGTTGTTTACTTCGTGCATTTGGTTCCATTTGTTTAATACTGATGTCTTCGGATCATTCCCCATCCTGGCAGTTCCCATTTCATGGATGGCCATACCAGGATAACAACCATTGTCATAAGTTTTGATGTTCTTCATCCCTGCTGCCTCAAGCATTTCAGCGGCATCGTTCATCATGTCCTTACGCATCTTTTGCTCATTCTCTTTATACTCACAATCGATAGCCAATACTGGCTGGCCCCATTTATCTTTCTTGGTTTTATCGATATATACCTTGTTCTCGTAATAAGGCAGCATTTCTCCAAAGCCACCTAAGCCCATTGTCCAGGCTCCTGGTGAACTCATTTTTTCTTTAAAATCATTACCAAAAGCAAGTTCAGCGATATCGCTTTGCCAGTTTTTACGGCTCGCCCCACCCTGGTAACCGAACCCACGTACATAATCACGTTTATCACTACCTACGTTACGGTATCTTGGTACATAAATACCATTTGCCCGGCGACCGAAAGTATATTTATCATCAAATCCAGTTGCTTCTCCAGATGCGCCACAACGGAAATGATGATCCATTAAGTTATGTCCTAATTGTCCGCTTCCGTTTCCTAATCCATTCGGATGTGCCTCTGAAGTAGAGTTCAACAAAATAAAAGTAGAACCCAGTGTAGAACCATTTACGAAAACAATCTTAGCATAAAACTCCATCGTTTTGTTGGTTTCTGCATCGATTACCATTACCCCCTTTGCTTTTTTGGTATTCTTATCATAAATAATATGGTTTACGATAGAATAAGGTCTTAACGTTAATCTGCCGGTAGCTTCTGCAGCAGGTAAAGTTGAAGATTGTGTGCTGAAATAAGCACCAAACGGACAACCCCGGCTACATAAGTTTCTGTACTGACAATTGCCACGGCCTTTATGAGGAACCGTTAAGTTGGCTACACGACCAATGGTCATGATCCTGGTTCTTTTATAATGCTCTTCTATACGCTTCTTAACAGATTTCTCCACGATATTTAAGTCCATTGGAGGAAGGAACTGTCCATCTGGCAATAGCGGCCAGTTTTCTGCTTGTCCACTGATTCCCGCAAAACGTTCTGCATAGTCGTACCATGGCGCAAGATCTTTGTAACGGATCGGCCAGTCGTTTCCATGTCCGTCTTTGGCATTGTCTTCAAAATTATGATCACTAAAGCGGTAACTCTGACGTCCCCACATTAATGACTTACCACCAACATGAAAACCACGGTACCAATCGAAACGTTTATCTTCGGTATATGGACATTCCAAATCATTTACCCACCACTTTTCATTATACTCTGAAAAAGGATAATCTCTTTTTTGAACCGGGTGCGTCCCTTTTTGCTCTTCTGTGAGCCGACCTACATGTTTAAATTCCCATGGATCTTTCATCGCAGTATCATAATCCTTAACGTGTTCTACATTCATTCCACGTTCCAGCATCAATACCCTTAAACCTTTTTCCGTTAATTCCTTCGCAGCCCAGCCGCCACTGATCCCCGATCCTATTACGATAGCATCGTATGTATTTTCCTTTTTTAAATCGGTATTTATATTCATGATTTACTTATTCCTTAATGTTAAAACGTTAACTGGCCCATGATTTTTGTCCGGGTTTCAATTCAGTAGCACCATCATAGCGACCTGGTATAGCAATATACTCGCGTGCCTGCGTACAGCCAATCTCAGAATTAAAATAGCCCAGTATGGTCAGGTCCCTGGCCAATACAAAGAAGTGTGTAGCACTTCTTTTGGCAGCTCTATCTGCTTTTTGCTTTTCGATGGTTTCGGTCCTCATGCTACCAACCAGCTGTTCACGTTCTTTTACCGTAAGGGATAAAAAATCCTTATTAAAGTCTTTTAATGATTTAGCCTCCATATCTTTTAAACCTTCAAGAAAGGCCTTCTGCATGTTAGCAGGATAACAATCAGTGATCATCATCGGGATAAAACTTCCTACGCCTGCTGCTTTGGCACCACCCACATCCTTTGTAGGAGGAATAATAATATCGGCAAACTCGGCCAGGACCTGTTCCTGATCTGCTGAAAATGAGACTGAGTTCTTCTCGTTTTCAGGAAGTGTAAAACTTTCAAATAAAACACCAAAAGTCGTAGCCGAAATTGTAGTTCCGAGTAAGACAGCGGTATTTTTAAGCGCTTCTCTTCTGTTCATTTTTGTGTGTGGATTTTGAGTGTATAGTTTAAAAATTGAATCCAATAGACAAATACAGCATGCTTGCTTCTTTCGATGCGCCTATGCTAGCCTGAAGCAGAATAACTTCTCCCGGCATCACATATAAACCACCGCCATAGCCCTGGTGCCATCTTCCTGAATGCTCGCCCTTTTCCCATACACGTCCCACATCGGTAAAACCCAACATGCCTACTGTACCTGGTACAAGGTAAGAAGTGAAGTTAAATAGTTTAAGTCGCAGGTCCAGGTTATTGTAAAACATGCTGGTACCAGTAAAACGCTTGCTGTTAAAACCTCGCAGACTATTTACACCACCCAATTGCATGCGCTGGAAGAAAGTAGGATCACCAATGGTAGTCCCTCCCCCTAAACGATTGGCAATAACGAATCCCGATTGGCCAGGATTGATGTAAAAGCGAAACTCAGTTGTTAGCGCACCATAGCTGTCGCCGGTCTTATCAATCCGGTGCTGGGCAATCAAAGCTGTTTTCCAATAAACACCTTTCTTAGGTACATTCGTATTGTTCCTGGTATCGTAAACCAGTCCGGCAGTTAAGCCACCATATAATTTATCAGAAAAGATCTCCTGGTCAGGATTTGCGGCATTGTAATCATTAAAAAACCTTTCTTCATTTCCTGACGCAGTACTCGTATAATAAGAGAACAAAACACCCGCATCCGCACGTAAATGTTTGGTGATATTACGTCCTAATTTAACATCTGCATTAAGATAGTTATATCTGTTACGGTAATAAGAGATCCCATCCTCACGATCAATCCCCTGATCATCAAAGTCGTGGTCAATGTTTTCGGTATTGTTGCCTAAACCAAAGAAGTTACTTAAGTTATTAGGGCCAAGTAAATTGGCATGTACCGTTAAATCATTGTTGCCGATAGCCTTTTTAAAATCAGATACATAATCCAGGATGAACGACCTTCGGCCACTGTTATAGTTTGCCCAAAACTCATGTTTACGGGCATACGGGCTTTTTCTGAAACCTTGTTTCTCTATGATATATCCCAATCCGACCTGTATACCCTGATCGATGTTGTATCCACCATTAACTAATACCCCTGAGCGATCATAAAGAAAACTATTCTTATCAAAACGATTTACAAGTGAATCGTTCGACAAGCGTAATTTCGCCTGCCCCCACTCAGGAAACTGATTTCCTGTATCTGGCTGATCATAGATAAAAGGCCTGTTTTTTACCTCCCGTCCAACCTGGTACTGGTTGGCTGCCTCCGCACCGATCAATCGTACACGAATTGGTGAGGCCGCCGCCCCCTCAACTGTAAACGTATCTTCTCCACCTATAGCGAACAACCTTACTTCTTTTGTTACCTCGCGGTTGAAAGTCCTTTTATAAACCAGCCGGCCTTCTTTCCCTTCTTTATTGATATTGTGAACAGTAACTTCCACATCACCGTTATCCAGGTTTTTCACTTTAAAGACTTCCTTTTTCTCTGAAGCGGGAATGTCAACATTTATTGATAAAAACTTATAGTATTGTAAGGCCAGTGTTTCCAGTTTATCCCTTCTTGAAGTAAAATACCTGATCAATTCAGGGCCTGAAAGTTCAAACACATTATCCGGCATCTTACGAAACGCAGTATTGATCAGTTCATCGGTAAGTTTTCCCTGTACATATTTTGCTTCCGCCTGCCAGTCTTTTTCAGTCAGTTCATTTAAAAAATACCTATCAAAAAACCTTTCATTAAAATTCCAGTGGTTTACATCCCTTATGTTTTCACTATAAGGCTGTAAGTGGGTTTTAAGCCACTGATGGTTCAATACCCAGGGAAATACGCCTGACGTTTTGTAGAACACCTTGTCCCTGTCCCGTGGTATAGGCAAATAGAGGGTTTCCTTACCATCCTTTCCATCGTCCTTAGCCAGCCAGCGCCAGTTGTCTTCATGCCTGTCCCAATCACCAAGTACAAAATCGAGCAATCTAGCCCTTAATGTTAAACGCTGGTCGGCCCTGGTATCATTGTTTTTCTGAATCTTTTTCTGTGCTTTTTCAGTATTGTCTGTTTTTTCTTCAAAAGGGCTTCTTTCTTCGATCAGGTAAACGGCATTCGCAAAATCCTTTCTGTATTCTTTTAATCCCGGGTCATCCCCTACGTACACAATTTCAGGTTTTGCATGGGGCAAACCCAGTGCCCCCGCAAGGTCTGGTACAACTAATGACGCATAAGGATGGTTAGTCGACACCTGGTCTTGCGCAATATCCTTCGCAATCGTTGCCCTCAGATTTTCAGCAAGACCTCGTTCGGGGTATTTCTGTACCGTCCGTAATGCCCACTCTTTCCCCGTAGGATCAACAAGCCGAAGGGAGCGGGTCTGCATACCACCGCCAAGCTTCACGATTGTTAAGCCCCCCTTTTCTTTCTGAAGATCTATAACACGCATTTTAACAGGCGTTGCCCATATTTTACGATAACTCTCTCCCAGCCAGAACCTGTGAAAACTACTAACTTTATTGTATTCCGGAGCAACAGCTATAGTGATAGAGTCTTTGCCATTTAACTGCTGTGCGGTTACATCAGAAAAGATGGTGATCGATACCAGGCCGGAAAATAACACGACAAGCAGGGACTTTTTAAAACTCATTATAATTGGCTTTTTAATATTTCACCCCTATCCTAAGGGCCTTTAATCCTTCTACACCTTGCAATTCTTCTAATTCAAGATACTCCAGATCATCGTTTAACAAACGCTGACTTTGCAGCTTCTTTATATATCCAAGGTACGCCTTCGCTTCATTGCTGTTAAAATACACAATTGCTATTTTACCAGGCTGTGTAAGACGTTCGGTTGTACCTTTAATCAATGCCTTATCTATCCGCTTTTTTACCATCTGATAACGGATATTGTAACTACCCTCTACATCAAACCTTTGCTCATCAATTCTGAAGCTAATGTCAATCTGTTTTTCATACACAAAGATAAGCTGTGTCGTTTCCAGTGGAATAGAGAAGTAAGGGCCTAAATTATTCGTTGTCCGCGCAATTTCTGCGAGTATACGCAATTGTCTCAATCTAAAATCACTAACGATGTTAGGAGGAAAAGGAATCCCAGGTGTAATAGACTGCCCAAGGTAAAGATCAAACTCAACCCCATCTGTCCTGAACTTTTCGAAGTAGCAAGGATAAATACTTTGCAGCTCGGCATTAAACTCATCCAAATGCCTGGTTACAGCTACGTTGATCATTTGCATGCTTTTTTCGTAACGCTCCCTATTCTCCAGGATTTTCCCCTTATCTCCGGTAAGCTTAAAATAACTATCTACGATATCTGCGACTTCAGGATAAGTTTCTTTTAAATGTTGCAATGCTACAGGGATTTGTCGCTGCAAATAATCTTCCGTCTTGAAAATTTCACGATCAGACAGTTCTTCCAGGTGTTTGTTGCTCCATGCCGGTGCGCCATGTGGAATTTCACCTGCCGTACATACCGTCGCCGTATTTTTTATACCATTTAAGGTGTTATCCAGAATTTCAAAATGCGCATATAAATCCCTTCTGATAGCTGAATTACGCTGGATACTTGAATTGCGGATATCGACAGCGCCATACAAAGGAATTACATCTTTAAAGAAAACAGGTTCAATGGGAAAGTTTCTGTCCCTGGCACCCGATTGTACATAATTATAGGCCGCTTCGTGAAAACGCCACTGTACCGAGGGTTGCAAAGCTGTAAACTTATCCATGATTACATCCTGGATCTCGTTGTTAAAATCAACGATCACGTTGTGAAACAACTGGGACAGCAATGGAAAGGCAGCCTCAATTTTACTGAGTGTGTTTGCGTTAAACTGACTTGAATCTTTGGTATACATTTCCAGGCAGCCCACTAAACGTGCATTGTAGTACAATGGAAAAAGTGCATAAGATTTGATGTCGCTCTGTCCGAGTAACTTTAACATCGGATAATTGACCTGGTCCTCTTCGGCAACCTCCGGAAATATTAAAGTACGTGGCTGTGTCAGGTATTCGTTAATAAGGTTCTCATGTACGGCATCGTCAATCCCCTGCTCCCTGGCAAGCTGAACCAAAACACTATTAAAACCATGTAGCTCGTTCACCTGTACCTTATTGTTCAGTTTAATATAAGGTATCATACCAAAATCGATATGATCGGTACCAACAAGTGTTTTTAAGGCAGTCGCAATTTCCCCGGTATGTAATCCTTGTTGCGACTCATTGTGATCAATAATTAAGTTCTTAATCGTTTCGAGTGCATACTCACCTGTTACATCGGTTAAAGTAACGATAGATATCCCCTCAACAGTAAATGCTTCAGGAGGGATCAACTTTGTTAATACCTTAAGTGTATCCCTTTCGTCCTTAATATAATCTTTTACGTCTTTTAAATTGTATTCCGGTAGTTTAATGCTCGACTTAACATCCAGAAATCTGGTATCTACATTTAACCGGTAATATTTAAGCAAATGGGTATCGGGGTCTATTACAGAATGAATAATGAGCTGGTTACCTGTTAATGAAAAGTTGTAAAACCTTTCCATGATGATATTGTAAAATGCAGACAACAGGTTTTTCTCCATTTCCTTCTTAGAGGGAAGTGTCAGGTCCGTTTTTAAATTACATTTTGTAGCGTCCATTAAAACGCTGTAAAAAGCATCCGTACCGAAATGAAAACAAGGGGATATGGGCGTACTTATTGCCCAGTATTGTTGTTTTTCCTCATTTATAATGGGTGACAATGCAGTGTATATCAGCTCAAAAAACTCGGTATATTTCTTCGCATCTTCAGAATGTATCGGTTTGCGGAGTTCCGGATAACCATTAAACTGCCCGAGTATATATTTATAAAAGTTAACTTTTACAGTTTTTTCTTCATCTGCCCTCTTTTCTACATACTCAATAAATGGTCGCAACGAGAGTTTAATATTCGCCCCAACAGGGTGTTTCCCGGGTTCATTTATACTCTTATTTAAATCTAGCGTTATTGCCTGCATTTATGTGTTGGTTAAGAAGCCTGGCGGCTATGCCTCAAATTTACTACCTGTTTGGTTATAATTAGTAAAAAGACGGTAATTATTTCTTGGAAACAGGTAAATAACTGAATTTTAAAATATTGCCCTCACTAACCTCATCACCTTCATTAGATATATAAAGGTTTAATTTGTTGTCAAATGCAATACCCTCAGGCTGATTAAATGTGGATGAATTTAATTTGTGGGCTTCCTTAATTTTCCAGTTGGCATCGGTTACCAGTAACAACTTATTTGTTGATGAAAGGACATACCATTCGCCGGTTTTAGGATTTTTGGCAAGCGCAGAAGGACTCAGACTGGTTTTCAGTTTAGGGTTCAGTGCCTTGAGTTGACTGAGGTCGATTTTGAAATCTCCAGCCGTGGTTAGGCTATCTGTTTTAATACTATAGTCAAATACATATCCGGTAACCTGCTTCATCTTCTTGTCCAGCTCACAGTTTTTACATAAAACATATATTTTATTGGTCTGAGGATCTGCATACATGCCTTCATATTCGCCCTTAGAGAGCAGGCCTTTTCTTTCTTTAACTATCTCAGACTCATCTTTTATTGCTTCAGTAAAAGGAAATGAATAAATAGATCCGTTACTTTTTAGTATAAATATCATTTCATTAAATATCGCCAGGTCTTCATAATCCCCTTTCGATCCAAATTTCATATGATATTGTTTCTTAACGTCCCACTTTTGTCTGAACAATTTACCATCCTCATCCTGAATGCTATAAATTGTATCACTTATCCCTTTATAGAAAGCTATTCCAGAGATCTCCAACAAACTGGAAGGCATCGTAAATTTATCAGGCTTTGTAAGGTCGTATCCTTTTGGGCTGCCGTATTTATTAATCGGATTTTTACATGCATACGCTCCAAAAACAGCAAGGATAGCGGTCACATATAATAGGTTCATGTAAAATCTTTTCATAAGCGGGTTTGATTTATGTTTTGTGCTGCAAAAATAGATAAATAGATTCCTGAACATTATCATTTAGCTGTAAGTTAATAATTTTGATCAACATTTTTTTCAGCTCAACATCGTAAATAGGAAAACAGACCTCTATCCTGCTGTAAATATTTCGGTTCATCCAGTCGGCCGAGCCCATGTAAACCTCTGGCTGTCCATCGTTTTCAAATAAAAATATACGACCATGCTCCAGATAACGGTCAACAATTCTAATTACACTGATATTTTCACTTAAACCCTCCTTGTCGGGAACCAGACAGCAGATGCCCCTTACAATAAGTTTAACCTTCACTCCTGCCTGCGAGGCTTCATATAACTTTGAGATCAGCACCTGTTCTTCCAGGTTATTTAACTTTATGGTGATCCCCGATTTACGGCCATCCTTTGCATGATCAATTTCCCGCTGGATCAACTCCAGGAACCGTTGCTGAAGATTAAACTGAGCAACAAGGAGGTGCTTAAAATCAATCATATCTTCTGCTGAAGGTGCTTTTTTACGCTTAGTCAGAAAGCCGAACAATGCTTCAAGTTCCCGCAACATAGGCTGCTGGGCGGTAAGCAGGATGTGATCTGTATAAAACCTCGCTGTACCCTCGTTCAGGTTGCCGGTTGCGAGCAGTCCCAGGTAATCACACTTATGATTTAGCGTCCGCTTTACCAGGGCAACTTTAGCATGGACCTTGAGATCAAGACTACTATAGATAATCTTTACCCCTGCAGCTTTCATTTGCTTTGCCCATTTTATATTATTGGCTTCATCAAACCTGGCTTTTAACTCTACCATTACCATCACTTTCTTGCCGTTTTTAGCTGCAGTAATCAAGGCATTAACAATCCTTGAATTATTTGCTACACGATAAAGAGTGGTATAAATTTCTTCTACATAGCGATCATTCGCCGCTTCATTAAAAAAACGGAGGACAGGATCATAGCTCTGATAGGGAACATTTACCAGTAGGTCGCGTTCTAATATCATTCCAAAAAGCGTTCCTGTCGCTGGTATTTCTAACGATTCAGCGGCAGGCCATTTCGGATAACTGAAAACAGGATCAGCGATCGGAAAAGCACTCAGATCCTTTAAGTTATGATAAGCACCTCCATCTACGATTGAAGCACGCTCTAAATTTAATGCATAAGTAATGTAATACAAGTTACGAAGCGGAATACCGGGCTCACATAAAAAGCGTGTGGCGAAGCCAAAATCACGTCTTTCCAACTGCTGTTCCAATGCATCGGTTATATCTTCATTATTTTCGTTTTCAATCTTCAGCTCGGCATCACGTGTAATTTTGAGGTTATATACGCCTTTAATCTTATCGTCTGGAAATAAATAAGCCATATTATGCTTAATGATATCCTCCAAAAAAATAATATAGCGGTCTGCATCATTTGCTATGGCATATAACCTTGGCAGTGCATCAGATGGAATATTAATCAGTTCAAGGCGCTCTCTTCCTTTTTTATCTTCCAGGATTACAAGTTGGTACAACTTATTATTTTCGGCAAAGAAATCGTTTAACTGATCGTCTATACGCACTGAATGAATATAAGCCAGCACCTCTGTAAAAAACACACGCGCTACTTTCGCTGATATAATATGAGGTACAGGCTGATTATAGATCCAATAAATGTGATTTTCAGCGAGTTCCGGAAGGATTTGCTTAGCGATGATTGAACCAAATTCGCGCTGTTGCCTGTCGATTTCGATCTTAGCCTGCTGATAATTCCCCACCTCTTCCCCATAGGTGTCAATAGCCATTAATACAGGCATCCTCACCCTGTAAAATTCGTCCAGGTTAGAGGAATATATGGATAGGAACTTTATACGTTCCAATAAAGGCACAGTACGCTTACCAGCCTCCAATAGCACCCGTTCATTAAAACTAAGCCAACTTAAATCCCTGTTAAAAAAAACAGCGTCTTCCATAAATTTTTAAAGGGTTACTACTGCCGATGCAATAATAAATGCTAATACAGCAGCGACAATACCAAACATAAACACGTTATAGGCGACTCTTAAAAGCCTGTATTTACGTCCCAATACTACCCCCTGGGCATATACATCTTTTATTAAACTACCATAAAGAAAGTCCCTGTCATCCATCATCTTAAGCATTCCACTTTGATAGTCAGATAAACTCATCCGGTAAAAATTACCAAAAAAGAGCAGGTTTACTTTTTTCTCTTCTATGTCCCTCGGTGTAAACACACCTTCGGGAATGGAAGGCCTGGTAGCCAGAATAGAAAAAACCATAGTAACCACGCAAATGATCAGTAAAAGTAGCGTAGGAATAATCAGGTGTGGATTGTCTTCCAACTTGCGGAGCAATAAACTCAGGATGACTGAAAGAATGATCGAGTTGGTAGATATCATGATGTGTGCCTTATTATCGGCCATGTCGCTCAATCGCTGATGGTTGGTTGAAGAAATGCGGAACATGGTTTCTACCCCACGCTCTGGCTTATCATTCTTTTTCTTTTTATCGGTTTTAGAAATTGCTGTTGCCCCGGTCTCTGACTGGGTAATTAGCTTGTCTTCCATTTCTGCTAAGTTCTGTGCTTTTTTGTGATTTAATAAATCCTGGCAATAATCGGTATGGTAATGATGGGCTTTAAATAACGCTATGGTTTTTATTCTCCATTCATTTTTATCTATTTCTTTATTGCAAAATGCTTCAACTTCTTTACGGATCAGCTTGTTCTTTTCTTTAAAACTATCACTACCTAAATGAAATAAATCGGCATCACAAACAATCTGCTGTAATAAGCCTGACGGATTTTGTGGCATTTTAGTCGCCAGGATACAACCGCTGATCTGTGCGATGGTTTCTTTATCTACTTCTTTTTCCTCTAAGAATTCTACCGCTATACGTTCCCCCCTCACTTCATGCTGACTACAGTCAAACAAATAGCCCATATCATGAAACCAACTTGCAGCAACAACAACAAAAAAATCATGGTCCGACAACTGGTAGTGATTGGCTATCTTAACCGCATTTTGTACTACCTGCTCTGTATGATGTAAATTATGATAAATAAACCGTTCATCCTTATGGGCATGAAACAACCCCGCAACATGCGTATGAAGCTGATCTAAAATTTCCCTGTACTGCATCTTTTAATATTGTTCCATTAAATTAAAACTTCACCATGTTCAATTCAAGTATAAATATGCAGGTTTTAATTTTTATTTCTTTAAATTAGTTTAAAAGATGTCAACAATAAAATGTATTGAACCAGTATTGTGAATAAATAATGATAAATATCATATTCGGTGATGACCTCAGTCATGTTATAAAGTGACAATTACGCTGAACTTTGATGAAAATTGATTTTATCTATGGTACAGCAAAAAGCGCTCAAAGCAGAAACACATTGTTACCATTGCGGGGATGACTTACCGGTCAACCTTTACATGCACGATGATAAGCAGTTTTGCTGTTTAGGTTGTAAAGGCGTTTATGAAATTCTTTCGAGCCATAATTTAGGGAATTATTATGCCTACAATGACGTTCCGGGACAAACGCAGAAAGTCCAGTCTAAACATTACGAATATCTTGATGAAGCCGAAATCGTAGAAAAGCTGATCGACTATCAGGACGAGAAAATCACTACCATTACCTTATATGTTCCTGCTATCCATTGCAGCTCCTGCATATGGCTACTGGAAAACCTTCATAAAATAAGCCCGGCTATCGTACAGTCGAGAATAGATTTTTTAAAGAAACAGGTGGCTATTTCCTTCAAAAATGAAGAGACTTCTTTAAGAACTGTAGTGGAAACCATGGTTTCTATAGGTTATGAACCGTTGATCAGTTTACAGGATGTAGTTAAAAAACAACAATCTAACTTTTCGGAAAGGAAACTGGTCGCTAAAATAGCTGTTGCGGGTTTCTGTTTTGGAAATGTGATGTTACTGAGCTTTCCGGAATACTTTGGTCTCTCTGAACTTGAACAACAGTTTAAGTCATTCTTTGGCTGGCTCAACCTGGCCTTTGCCCTTCCTGTAGTGTTCTATTGTGGAAGGGATTATTTTATTTCTGCCTATAACAACCTTAAAAACGGCATACTAAATCTGGATTTCCCCCTGGCATTGGGGATTGCCGTAATGTTTATCCGCTCTATTGTAGAAATCGTGAGCAATTCGGGGGCAGGTTTTGTGGATACACTTTGTGGTCTTGTCTTTTTTCTGCTGATCGGAAAATGGATGCAGCAACGCACCTACCACCATCTTTCTTTTGAACGTGATTACAGGTCCTACTTTCCTGTAGCAGTAACGCTGATTAAGGAAGGTAAGGAAAAACCTGTTCCACTTAATGAACTGCGTACCGGTCACCGGATGTTGATCAGAAGCAATGAAATTATTCCTGCAGATGCGATATTGTTAAAGGGTGAGGCAGAGATAGATTTCAGTTTCGTGACAGGAGAGTCGATACCGGTTAAAAAGACACTTGGCGAAGTAGTCTATGCAGGCGGCCGTCAGCTGCTGGGCGCTATAGAACTTGAAGTTGTAAAGCCGGTATCGCAAAGTTACCTGACCCGGTTATGGAACAATGAAGCTTTCTTTACAGATAAAAACAGGATTAAAACATTTAGCGATACCGCCAGTAAATATTTCAGCATTATATTGTTGCTTATTGCGATTGGTTCTGCCGCATTCTGGATGATCTACGAACAAAATGCTACAAAAGCTATCGCCTCATTTACAGCTGTACTGATTATAGCCTGCCCCTGCGCACTGGCATTAAGTACTCCATTTACACTCGCCGCAGTACTGAGCATTTTTGATAAAAATAAATTCTATTTGAAGAGTACTGCTGTAGTGGAGGAGCTGGCAAGGATAGACACTTTTGTATTTGATAAAACAGGTACCATCACCAACCCTGAAGCTGCAGGTTTCAGCTTTCATGGCAACATCACAACAGAACAAAAACAATTACTCTGCGATCTGGCCAGAAACTCTGGTCACCCCCTGAGCAGGGAACTGGTTAAATTATTAAATATAAGCAAAGTTTATCCCGTGGATGACTATGCAGAAAAAATTGGAAGAGGAATCAGCGGAAGGATTAATGGATGTAAAGTGAAATTGGGAAGTTCCGCTTTTATTGGCCTGCCGCTGATCAACTCTCCATCTAATAGTAGTGTCCATGTCATGATCAACGACAATTACCTGGGCTATTTCACCTTTCAACAACAATGGCGTGAAGGTTTCAAAGAGCTTACTTTTAAGCTGAACAAACATGCCGATCTTCATTTGCTATCCGGGGACCAGGATCATGACAAACAGATGCTCATCCCCTTTTTCCCTAGTGCGCAACAGATGCAATTCGGACAGAGCCCTCAAAATAAACTTGATTACATCAATACACTTCAGGGTTATGGTAAAAAAGTACTGATGTTTGGCGATGGACTAAATGATGCCGGCGCATTAAGGCAAAGCAATCTTGGTGTTGCGGTTACGGATAACATCAACAATTTCTCACCGGATTGCGATGCGATCTTGGATGGTGCTTCCTTCCAAAAAATCCCGCAGTTTATCCAGCAGGCCAAAGATGCCGTAAAAGTTATCCATATCAGCTTTATCATTTCATTGATATATAATACGGTAGGTTTATTCTTTGCAGTACAAGGCTTGCTCTCGCCCCTGATTGCTGCGATCCTGATGCCAATAAGTACGGTTACAATTATTCTATTCACCAGCATAGCCGCAAGGCTTTATGCGCGTAAAAACAAATTGTTATGAACATGATCTACTTTCTGATAGGATGCAGCATTTTACTGGCGCTTATCTTTCTGGCAGCCTTTTTCTGGGCCACTAAAACCGGACAGCATGACGATACTTATACCCCTGCGGTACGTATACTTTTTGACGATGAGCTGCAGGAGCAAAAATCTCATGAAAAAGGTGATGAAGATCACATTTAACATAGATAGCCATCATTCTAAAACACACCACACCCTGGTAATTTTACATCCATAAACCTTTCATTAATCACTCATGACAGAAAAATTTTACTACGACAACAAGATCGTCAGAAACTTTGCCATAGCCACCATAGTATGGGGCATTATCGGCATGACGGTTGGGTTGCTCATTGCCATGCAACTTTTTAAGCCTGCATTAAATATGGGCTCCCAGTACACTACATTTGGCCGGATCAGACCATTGCACACCAATGCGGTTATCTTCGCTTTTGTGGGCAACGCCATATTTATGGGGGTATATTATTCTTTACAACGCCTGTTAAAAGCGCGGATGTTTAGCGATGTACTCAGTAAAATACATTTCTGGGGCTGGCAGCTCATTATTATTTCTGCGGTGATTACCCTTCCATTAGGGCTAACCTCCTCCCATGAGTATGCGGAGCTGGAATGGCCCATTGATATTGCCATTACGGTAATATGGGTGGTATTTGGGGTTAACATGTTTGGTACCATTATTAAACGAAGGGAAAAGCACATGTATGTGGCCATTTGGTTCTACATTGCCACCTTTGTTACCGTGGCGGTTTTACACATCGTAAACTCGTTTCAATTACCTATATCAGCTTTCAAAAGTTATTATTTATATGCCGGGGTACAAGACGCACTGGTACAGTGGTGGTATGGACACAATGCGGTAGCCTTCTTTTTAACTACACCATACCTGGGTATGATGTATTATTTTCTGCCGAAAATGGCACAACGCCCAATTTATTCTTATAAACTGAGTATCCTCCACTTCTGGTCGCTCATCTTCATTTATATCTGGGCCGGCCCTCACCATTTGCTATACACCTCGCTCCCGGGCTGGGCACAATCATTAGGCGTAGCCTTCTCTATTATGTTAATCGCACCAAGCTGGGGCGGTATGATCAACGGCTTGCTTACACTTCGCGGGGCATGGGACAAGGTACGTGAGGATGCTACACTTAAGTTTATGGTAGTTGGTTTAACCGCTTATGGAATGGCCACGTTTGAAGGCCCTATGTTAGCCCTAAAACAGATCAATGCCATTGCACACTATACCGATTGGATAGTAGCACACGTTCACGTAGGCGCACTGGGCTGGAACGGTTTCCTTACATTCGGTATCTTATACTGGTTGATCCCAAGAATCTACAGGACTGAACTATACTCTAAAAAACTGGCTTCTTTCCATTTCTGGATTGGCACATTGGGTATTATATTTTATGCAGTACCGCTTTACTTCGCCGGGTTCACCCAGGGATTGATGTGGAAAGAGTTTACAGAAGAAGGTATGTTGAGGTATCCTAACTTCCTGGAAACAGTACTCCAGATTTTACCAATGTATGTGCTAAGGGCAATTGGTGGCGCATTATATCTTATCGGTGTAATTGTTATGACCTATAACCTGATTAAAACAGTAGGAACAGGAAAACTTCTGGCCAATGAAGCTGCTGAAGCCATGCCTTTGCCTAAGGAATACGTTCCACAAGGTTCCGACAAGAAGTTTCACCGTGTATTGGAACGTAAACCAATGGTATTCCTGGTACTTTCCCTAATTGTGATCCTTATTGGTGGAATCATTGAAATGATGCCAACATTCACCATCAAATCGAACATCCCTACCATCAGTAGTGTAAAACCTTATACACCATTGGAATTGCAGGGCCGCGATGTGTACATTAAAGAAGGTTGTGTAAGCTGTCACTCGCAAATGATCCGTCCTTTCCGCTCAGAAACCGAAAGATATGGCGAATACAGTAAGGCTGGTGAATTTGTATACGATCACCCACATTTATGGGGATCGAAACGTACAGGTCCTGATTTACAGCGTGAAGGTGGAAAATATGGCAATGTATGGCACTTTAACCACATGCTCGATCCACAGACCATGTCGCCGGGCAGTATCATGCCTCCTTATGAATGGTTGATTACGCAAACACTCGATACAACAACTACCCGCAGCAAGATCAACGCAATGCGCACACTTGGGGTACCTTACGCAGAAGGTTATGAGCATAAAGCAAACCGCGACCTGGATATACAGGCCAAAGAGATTGCTGCAGACCTTCAAAAGAACAACGTTAAAGTAAAAAGCGACAAGGAAATCATCGCGCTGATCGCCTACCTGCAACGACTTGGAACAGATATTAAAGCAAAGTAAACACAGTAAACCTATAACACCATGTTTAAACAATTTTTAGATCAAACCAGCGGTAACCAGGTTTACTTGCTTACCTCCCTTGGAATATTCATGCTCTTTTTCATTCTGGTGGCCATACTATTGTTCACGATGAAAAAAGATGAAGTAAAATATATGAGTGAACTCCCTTTAAAAGATGATATAAAATGAACGATATATTAATCTGGGCCTTACTGTTTGTTGCAGTAAGCATACTAATATCCGCTATACTGGTTTTAAAAGTCGTAAAAATCTATGTTCAGCAAAGCCTGCACCCTACGTATTTCGCTTCCGCGGAAGAAAGGGAAAGATACCGTCTGGAACAAGAAAGACTTGAAGCTGAAAAGCCAGAGAAAAAGACACTTTGGACCTGGCTGCTTGGACTCAGACCGCTTTCGGAAGAGAAAGACCTGGTTATGGAACACGAGTTTGATGGCATTGCCGAATTAGACAACCCTACCCCCGCCTGGTTCATGGTACTTTTTTATGGCACCATTCTGTTCGCTGTCGGCTATATGGTCAATTACCATGTCATTGGATGGGGTAAATCACAGGAACAGGAATATGCAGCAGAACTGCAACAGGCCGAGGACGACCGCATTGCGATGTTACAAAAACCTGGTGCCGGTGGAGCAAATAAGATCAACGAAAATACCGTGGAAGCATCTACGGATAAAGCTGTGTTACAAGCTGGGGCTGCGCTCTTTAAGAATGTTTGTACACCATGTCATGGTGAACATGCAGAAGGTTCTGTAGGGCCAAATCTTACGGATGACTACTGGCTGCATGGCGGAACCGTAAAAGACATCTTTAAAACCATCAAATACGGGGTTCCGGAAAAAGGAATGATTGCATGGGAAAAATCTATGAACGGAAAGCAGATCGCAGATATCACCAGCTATATTATGTCATTAAAAGGAAGTAACCCTCCGGGAGCTAAAGCTCCTCAGGGTAAAAAAGAATAAAATGTCGCAAAGCCCAACTCATTTCAGAGATCAGATTTCAACGTTAACCGACGATGGAAAAAGCCGTAAATGGATATATCCCAGGGTCGTAAAAGGGAAGCTATACAAATACCGCTCGGCAGTAAGCTATTTCTTTCTTGCGCTATTGTTCGCTGCCCCTTTTATCAAATTAAATGGTGAGCAACTGATCCTGTTAAATGTTTTGGAAAGAAAATTCGTCTTCTTTGGGGTCATTTTCTGGCCGCAGGACTTTTACCTCTTTGTACTGGCGCTGCTTACTTTTATGGTATTCATCGTATTGTTTACTGTAGTATTTGGTCGGGTATTCTGCGGTTGGGCCTGTCCACAAACTATCTTCCTCGAAATGGTTTTCCGTAAAATAGAAATCTGGATTGAGGGAGACCAGCTGAAACGCAGAAAGCTGGATGAAGGCCCGCTTACAGGAACCAAAATCTTTAAGAAATCCTTAAAGCATGGAATATACCTTTGCATTTCCTTTTTCATCGCCAACATTTTCCTGGCCTATATCATTGGTTCAGCTCAATTGATCAAAATTATCACCGAACCCGTTTCACAGCATCTTTCGGGATTTATCTCCATTTCCGTTTTTACATTTGTCTTTTACCTCGTGTTTTCAAGAATGCGGGAACTGGTATGTACTGTTGTTTGTCCTTACGGGCGGCTACAAGGTGTTTTGCTGGACAATCAAAGTATCATTGTAGCCTATGACTATGAACGCGGTGAGCCTAGGGCAAAGCGCGTTAAAGGAGAAGAAAACCTGGCGGGCGACTGTATTGACTGCAAACTATGTGTAGATGTTTGTCCAACTGGAATAGACATCCGTAACGGCACTCAAATGGAATGCGTAAACTGTACGGCATGCATTGATGCCTGCGATATGGTGATGGAAAAGATAGACCGCCCTACCCGGCTTATTGGTTTTAAATCTGAAGATGAAATCAAGAAAAAAGAAGCCTTTCATATCAACAAACGTGTTTATGCTTATACCGCGGTTTTAGCAGTATTGATCGCCGTGCTCTCTTATTTACTGATCACACGTAGTGATGTTAAAACAACGATACTGAGGGCGGGAGGTACACTTTACCAATTAAGGGATAAAGAAAAGGCAATTAGCAATTTATACAATGCTGAACTAATCAACAAAACCAGCAAAAGTATTAAATTTGAAATTGTACCCGAAAACCCTGCCGCGAAAATACAATACATCCTAAAACAGAATACGATAGCTTATGGAGGAGTTGCAAAGCTTACATTTTTTGTAATCCTTCCGCAAGCTGATATTAAAACTTACAAATCGGTCATAAAATTTAAGCTCATTGCCAACGGTAAAATTGCCGACCGGTTTGAAACTACTTTTATAGGACCACCTAATGATTAAGAAATGAACTGGGGAATAAAATTAATGATCGGAATGCTTTGTTTTATGACCTTTATCATTGTACTGGCAGTATTGATGATCAATAGTAAAACGGATGCGCTCGTGGATACGGATTACTACGAAAAAGGTTTGGCTTACGATAAGGATTACAACCGCAAGGAACAGGTAAAAGCAGACAATGCCGCACCAGAAATCATCGTCACTGATGGTTTTATACAGCTTACCTTTAAAGATAAAGCCGAAGGCGATATTAAACTGGTTAGGAATTCTGACAAACGAATGGACAAAAAAATAGCTATAAGCACCGATACGCTTCACATCGTGAAAGTGCCGCTAAATGGAATAGAGAAAGGGCAATGGCGATTGATTATATCATGGAGCACAGATGGAAAAGCCTATTTAAATGAGCAGGAGGTAATGGTCCCATGAACATAGATAAACTAGCCTTTATGATCGGACTGCTTGGGAGTGTGCACTGCATAGGTATGTGCGGTCCCCTGGCTTTTGCAGTACCTTCCCTAAAGCAAGGCTGGTTTTTTATGGTGGTAGATAAATTGATTTACCAGTTCGGACGGATTATCGCTTACTGTATATTAGGTGTTATCATTGGCCTCATCGGCAAACAAATCTGGCTCGCCGGTTTCCAGCAAGGGATCAGCATTTTAAGTGGCGTGCTCATTGTTATGGCAGCCTGTTCCAGGATATTTAAGCTTCGCTTTTTAAAGGACAACCCTTCCTTTATGTTAGGGCCATTTAACAGGATGTTTAATTATGCGTTGAAACACAAAGCCAATCACCTCATTATAGGTTTCATTAATGGGTTTCTTCCCTGTGGGTTTGTATACCTTGCATTGGCGGGCGCTTTGAATACAGAAAGTATACAAAATTCAGTTATATATATGTTTTGGTTTGGTTTAGGAACCCTACCTTTGATGTTCATTGCCACGCTTGGTATTGGATTTACCGGAACAATGTTCAGGAGAAAAATTAACCGTATAGTCCCCTACCTGATGCTATGCATCGGAGTATGGTTTATACTTAGGGGATTAACGCTCGATATTCCTTATTTAAGTCCGGCCGCAACAGGTATCAGTAATTGTAATTAACGAAATGGAAGACATTCAGCATAAAAAAGATATACAAATCCTAGTAGAAACATTTTACAAAACAGCATTAAGGGATCCACTGATCGGGCCGGTATTTAAGGCCGCAAATTTCGAACTAAAAAGCCACATTCCCGTAATGGTTTCATTCTGGGAGACTATCCTTTTTGATGTCATCACTTACAAGGGAAATCCAATGTTAAAACACCTGGAGCTGAATCAGTCAGTACCATTAAAGCCATCACATTTCGAACGCTGGATGAATATCTGGATAGAAACGGTAAGCAATAAATTCCAGGGGCCTGTTGCAGAAAAGGCTATCATAAGGGCTAAGTCTATCGCCCAACTGATGGAGTATAAAATCAAACAGGCCGATCAAAAGACCAGCCTATAAGCGCATTTACGTATTGTGAGCATTAATTGCGGGGCATATAAGTACGCCTTAGTCTGCTAAGCTGAACAGCTGTTTTTCCGGTTGTTTTTCCCATAACCGGGCATCTAAGGTCATACAGATATTTCTTAAAAAGCGTTTACCAAAACCGGTTACCTGCAACTCAAAGGGAGATAGAATAACCAAACCATCCTGGGCAAGCCAGCGCATTCTTTCCAGTCCTTGCGCAAACGCATCATTCTCCGATTCCGATATCGTCCATGATGTTCGTCCCTTACACATGATATTTAAAATATGTTTACGGATAATAAGATCTGTTTCTGTAAGAATATGTCCTTTAAACACAGGAAATTCACCCTCATTTACTATTTCTATATAAGTTTCCACTGTCTTTACATTTTGTGCGAAAGCATTCCAGGTATCACTGATCGAAGAGACTCCCAAGCCAAGCATCATCTTACTGTATTGATGGGTATAGCCCATAAAATTGCGGTGCAAGGTGCCCTCTTCCTCAGCTTTGTATAGACTGTCGGTAACCAGTGTAAAATGGTCCATCCCAATTTCCACGTACCCGTTGTCCTTTAACAATTTCCGGCCAAGCTCATAAAGCTCCTGTTTTGATTCTGGTGAGGGTAAATCATTGTCTGTATAACGGCGCTGCCCTGGTCTAACCCATGGTACGTGTGCATAGCTGTAAAATGCTATGCGATCAGGTCTTAACCGCAATACTTCTTCTATGGTATTCATTAAACCGGATAACGTCTGGTTAGGCAGGCCGTAAATCAGGTCGTAATTAATGGAAGTATATCCATTCCGCCTTGCAAGACCGGTAACCGCGTCTACCTGCTCTACAGACTGTATCCTGTTAATAGCGATCTGAACTACAGGATCAAAATCCTGGATCCCCAGACTTAAACGTTTAAACCCTAACCTGCTCAGTGTAAAAAGATGTGCTTCGGTGGTATTACCGGGATGTGCTTCAAAACTAAATTCAGCTTCTTCATGAAGCAAAACATCTTTCAAAAGAGTTCTTATTAAAAAATCTAAATTACGGGGACTAAAAAATGTTGGTGTTCCACCTCCAAGATGCAATTCCCTGATGACAGGCTTATCCTTGAAAAGATCAAGATAGAGCCGCCATTCTTTCAACAACGCTTCTATGTATGGTTTTTCTACGGCGTGATTCTTGGTTATCCTGGTATTACAGCCACAGTAAGTACATAAATCTTCGCAAAAAGGAAGATGAATATAGAGGCTGATACCATCCTGATGGTTGCTGGCATTAAATGCACTTACAATAGCCTTGCGCCATTTTTTTTCATTAAAATCTTTTTCATTCCAGTATGGAACGGTTGGATAACTGGTATAACGTGGTGCGGCTACATGATACTTTTCAATCAACATGTTCATGTTCATGGGTGTTATGGTTATTGAGGGTTGAGTGGTTTATTTGGTCACATGATCTCGAACAAACGCAGGCTAATCCAAGACATCTTTTCTGTTGCCATTTATCGAGGTTTAATATAGTTTCCTCGGCAAGGGCCATAGGCAATTCGACATCGGTCAGACCGCTTAACGCGATTGATGGTACACTAGCGATCCTAATGGATCTTGCTGTTGCGGCATCATGGTCAATATGATCAGCTGAAATAGAGCGTGTAGCAATGTATTTAACACCCATATCCGCCAGCTTATTGATGACATCGGCAGATACATCATCGTCTTCAAATACAATTACGGCTTCTTTTCCTGTAGCATAGCTTACAGTATCAGCACTTAGCACATTTGAAATCAGGGTAATTTCATGCTTCTTATGATTGGCGATGGCCAGTGGCTCTTTCTCAAATAACTTTATACTGTAAGCGACTACTTTCATGCAAATTGATTATTAATAACCAAATTTACCAGTATGTTGTATTACAGGGAATGAGTTCAGTCAACCAAAAAAATGATCTTCGTCAATTTTTCATATTTTGAAGGCGCAGTTCGTCAAGGATGATAATCTGGCTTCCTTTCTTTTCTATGATTTCCTCATCTTTAAAATCGCTTAAGATGCGGCTTACCGTTTCGGTAGCCATACCTGCCATTGCGGCAAGGTTATCTCTTGAAACCTTTAGGTTTAATACCTCGTCCTGATTTTCCTGTTTGCACAATCTGATCAGCACTTCGGCCATACGCTTCCTTACAGAATGATAAGCCAATTGCAGCAGCTGCTCCTCCTTTTCCAATAGATTATTGGACAGGATCTGAATGAACTGTCTGGTTACATCCGGGTATTTGTTCAACAGCTCATCAACCATTTCTTTAGGTAAAAGACACACTGTGGAGTCTTCCATTGCTTCGGCAGTTTCCGCATAAGGTTCCTGGCTTAAAAAAGCAGGGATACCAAAATATTCATCCGTCCCATACATTCCCGTCATTAATTCCCGCCCGTCTGCACTCAGTTTTATTGTTTTCACCTTACCCGTTAAAATCAAATAGATACCGGCAACGTCATCACCCTCGTAATAAATAAGCTGCCTTTTCTTAACGTTTCGTACTTTTCGCTCCGCAATCATCTTTTGAAGCGTAGGCATACCCGATGTGCCACCCATCATATTGTTCAGCTTGTCGATAGCTTGGCTGTAAAATATTTCTTGTTTGTCTTTCTTACTTAACCTGCTTTCAATAGCATTCAGTAGTTCAACATCATCAAAAGGTTTGGTCAGGTAATCGTCCGCACCCATCTCCATTCCTTTTCGCATATCTATTCTTTCTGCTTTCGCAGTAAGGAAAATAAAAGGGATTACTGCTGTTTTAGGGTTTTTAGACAACATATACAATACACCATAACCATCCAGCTCGGGCATCATAATGTCGCATAAAATTAAATCGGGGAAATGTGTTATGGCCAGTTCTACCCCAACTCTACCATTATTAGCTTGTAAAACATCATAATTAGCCAATTCAAGTATTTCTGCAGTACTTTCTCTAATATCTTCGTTATCCTCTATAATCAGTACAGTAATCTTCTTCATCTATTTATTAAAAGAAAGTTTAAAGGTAGTTTCTTTATTGATCACACTTTGAAAATGCAATGTTCCGTTCATCAGGGTTGCATAACGGATCACGATGTTCAACCCTAGTCCCGTCCCCGGAATATTTCCGGTGTTATTGGCACGGAAAAATGGCTGGAACAAATGTTTCTGATCGGCTTCAGGAATCCCGATTCCATTATCCTTTATGGTAATGATACATTGATCTTCATTAATTTCGGTATTGAACTCAATAAAAGTATTTTCACCAGAATATTTAATTGAGTTAGAGATCAGGTTGATCATACAATTCCGGATCAGGTTCTGGTCCAGGCTCACCATACTCTCCAATCCTGTATGCTGATAGATAATATGTTGCTCTTGTTTAGCAATCATCTGCATCTCTTCAGTTACTTCTTCCGATAATTTTACCAGGTCAAACGGTACGAATGCAGGTTCAACAATTCCAGCTTCGAGCCGTTCCAGTGATAAAAAATCGTTTAATATCGTGGTTAGGTTCCCTACCGCGTTTTTTATCTTGCCAACGTGCTTGGTAATGTTCTTATTGTTAAATGGCTGGGCATATTTTTCTATCAGTGAGGAGGAAAGCTGAACGGAACTAAGTGGGGTCCTAAATTCATGTGAAGCCATAGATACAAAACGGCTTTTCATCTGGTTCAGTTCTTTTTCCTTTTCCAGGGATATACTTACCTCTTCCTTCGCTTCGCTTAATGCCCTTACTGTTTTCCGTAGTGATTTGGTACGCTCCTCTACCAGTTCCTCCAACTCGGCAGCATATTCACGTAAACGCTCTTCCGCTTCCTTTTCCCTGGAAAGATCATGTATAAAACCTGTATAAATGATACGGTCGTCATATTGAACTTCACTTACAGCAAGTCGGAACGGAAAGGTGCTGCCGTCCTTTCTGAGTCCCCGTACCTCACGCCCCTTACCAATGATCCGCTTTTCACCGGTAGTCTGGTACCTGTGCAGATAACCATCATGTCCGGTTTTATCTGGTTCCGGCATTAGCATATTTATGTTCTGCCCCTTTACCTCGTTCAGTTCATAGCCAAAAAGTTTAAGCGCAGCAGGGTTTAGACTTTCAATGTGACCTCTTCTATCAATGGTAATAATTCCATCAATAGCCGTTTCAATAATCGCTTCTAATAACCTGACTTGCTCCATATACTCTTTTCACAAATATATACATTTTATCAAAGATCAACTTATCGCCAAAGTCAATTTTAAAAGTGATTTCTATCATATTTTAAGCTGAAAATAGTCCGCTTCTTTGCAGTCTAAATCTTATCGTAATTCCATGAACCATACCTTTCATATTCCAGTACTTGGCCTTGGTTATTCCATAGACACCCCTTTAAAAGTTGCTAAATATGGGATTTCCTCTGTTGTTTCTATTGTTGATGATGAGCTAACCGAGCGCATGAGAAAATTTCATTCGGAAAAAAACGATGAGAGATATGTACCGATCGATAAAAAAGAAACAGATAGCCGTGCATTACGGATTACAGCCTATTTAAACTTACTGCATAAGCTGGTCAATGTACAATTTTCAAGCTTATTAAATGAGCCTGCTGAACCGGGAACTGCACTCGACAAATATTTTGAGCTTCTTCCTGATCAATCAACCCTTAAACGAAAATATGCTGAAATGCTAAAGATGACCGATTTACAGGAAAAAGAATTGGCACTTGAGGCTTTAAAAAGTAAACTAAAACCTGGTAGTATCGATGTAAACATTATGTCGAAGGTAGATAAAGCAAATTATAGTTTAAAGGATGAATACCTTGGCGACGACCATACCGATGCGCTTGCCGCCATGCGTGGCTTTGCCAATAGCAACCTTAAAGCATCGGTTATTATTTCGGCCGGATTAAACCCCAGGCTATATACTTACATGGAAAAATGCACAGACTTTTACCCAAACCTTTCCGGCATTTCCCGGAAAAACATCATCCTGAAGGTGAGTGATTTCCGCTCGGCAATGATCCAGGCAAAGATGCTGGCAAAAAAAGGTCTGTGGGTAGCTGAGTTCAGGGTTGAATCGGGGCTAAACTGCGGTGGCCATGCTTTCGCTACCGAAGGTTTTTTATTGGGGCCAATCCTGGAGGAGTTTAAAGAGAAACGTGCTTCGCTTACCGCAGAGTTATATGAAATTTACTCGGCAGCATTGACAGCAAAGGGTATTTCGGTTCTGTCCCCTCCATCGCAAAGGATTACCGCACAAGGAGGAATTGGCACGGCCGAGGAGCATCAGTTTTTAATCAACTACTATCAGCTGGACGCCGCCGGTTGGGGCAGTCCGTTTTTATTGGTACCCGAAGCTACCAATGTAGATGATGATACACTCACCAACCTGGTAAATGCTGATCATACCGATTATTACCTTAGCAATTCATCACCCCTGGGCGTACTTTTTAATAATTTCAAAAAAAGCAGTATCGAACAACAACGACTGGAAAGGATAGCAAAAGGAAGGCCCGGCAGCCCTTGTACAAAGAAGTTTCTCTCTACAAATACTGAATTCACCGTATTGCCTATTTGCACAGCTTCAAGAGCATACCAGAACTTAAAGCTTAAAGAACTTGAAAAGCAAAATTTACCAGCTGAAATCTATCATCGACAGTTTGATGCCATCACCGAAAAGATATGCCTCTGTGAAGGGCTCTGTTCATCAGCATATTTAAAAAATGATATGCTTAAGCCCAAAGAGAATAAGGCGGTAAGCATTTGTCCGGGTCCCAATCTGGCCTACTTTTCAGGAAAATACAGCTTAAAAGAAATGATACAGCATATTTATGGAAAAACAAATCTATTGGATGCTGTAAACCGCCCCAACCTGTTCATCAATGAGCTGAACCTTTATGTAGACTATCTGAAGAAAGATATTGCGCTGCAACTGGATGAGCTGAGCGTAAAAAAAGAGCGGTACTTTACTAAATTTAAAGAACAGCTTTTACACGGGATAGCGTATTACAAGGGATTAGTCCCTGAACTAAAAAAGCAAAGCAATATCGCCATTTCCGAAATGCAACAACAGCTGCAACAGGCGGAGCATGCACTGGCGGCCTGTAAAATATAATTTAATCCGGTAGTGATGCCCAGTCCCTGCTTTTCCAAACAAAAAGGGTGGCTTTTTGTAAGGTGGCGCCAGGAAAATGGGTATCACTACCGGGTTAAAATCATTGATTAAAAAGGAACAGACATGTGTACCATAAGTCGGTTACCTGCGTAAGCCCGGCCTGCGGCCAAATCCTGGGCACGTACGTTCTGATAGTTCGCCCCAAAAGATAACCCCTTCATTCCGGCCTCAAGACCAGCAACTGCCGACAGCGAATAACCTCCGGATACATCCACATCATACTTTCCGGCCTCCACGTCCTTCTCCGCAGTTTCATATAAAACCCCGGCATTGGGCGCCACAGTCATCACCTTCGCAATCCTTATCTTATAATAAGCAAGCAAATTCGCTGTAAACTTGTTACCGTAACGATAATCGTATTTATTTTCTGTATTGATCTTGTAATTTACATTCGCATTCAGCCCCAGATCGTTGTAACGAATATCATATGCCGCATTCAGTGTAAAATCGGTACTTGCCGTGCCTAGTTGAAAATTATTGGGCGATTCCTGAACAATGGTTCTTTCTGCGGGTTCATACTTACCGGTAGGCACTTTTATACCACCCCCGATCCATAACGACTGTACCAGTAAACGTTCACCCAGGGTTCCTTTGTGGTCAAATAGTTTAAAGTAACCCATTAAGGCAATATCACCCAAACCATTTTTACTTCCGTTTCCTCCCTGACTTTTACGTTCATTAAAGTTATAGGGCACAAATGCCAACACCCTGAATTTAGTACCGAGGTTCCATCCGCCCCATAATTCTGCACTCTGGTAGATTTCATCAGCTGTAATTGGTGTCCGTTCGCCATTTGGGCCAAGATGGGTGTGCAGGTTCTTATATTGATACCGCATACCTAAGAAACGCTTGTTATATTCAGGCAAAATTCCCAGATAATAGCTTCCTACACCACATCCGCAAATATCACAGGCGCGTGTAGCAGTCATGCCGATGATGATCAATAGCAATGTGGTTATTATTTTTTTATTCATTTGTTTAATATTTATTGTTCAGAAAGTGTTTTATCCTTAATGAACGTATCATCATTTAGTGTGTTCAGAAAAGCGAGTAAATAGGTTTTATCTGCTTCCGAAAGTGAAATCCCAAGCCTGCCGTTCTGCTGAAGCGAAGGATCCAGATTAGGTGTCTGCTTTACTTCTGAGGAATAATGGTCTAATACACCTTTTAAAGTGTAAAACCTTCCATCATGCATGTATGGCGCGGTATACTGCAGGTTTCTAAGACCAGGAACTTTAAACTTATACCGATCGGCATCATTTGATGTGATCTCATAACGTCCCAGATCGTCCACAGCACCTATACCAATTCCATTGTTACGAAATGACTCATCCGTAAACAGGGGTTCCTTATGGCAACTGGCACAATGTTGTTTAAACAAAGTGAAGCCCTGCGCTTCTTCCGCGGTAAAAGCCTGTTTGTCTTCCCCCCGCATCACCTTATCATATTTAGAATTGCTGGAAATACACATGAGCATAAACTGGGACAATGCTTTCATTGTCTTTGCCGTAGTAATTTCTTCTGTTCCAAAAGCGGCTTTGAATAAGTTGGTGTACTTAGGCATGGCTTTTAGTTTTGCCAGCACCCGGTCTAAAGTTTCGTCCATCTCTTCATGGGCCGTTATGGGTGCAATCGGCTGCAAGTCAAGATCAAATACCCCTCCGTCCCACATAAATGTTTTCCTCCATGCCAGGTTCATGATCGGCGGTGAGTTCCGCTTCCCTAAACGATCTTCTATACCATGACTTACATCATGACCATGATGGGTAAAGGCAGCAGATTGTATATGACATGATCCGCATGAAATAGAGTTGTCCCTCGAAAACCGGGGTTCGTAAAACAGAGCCCGTCCCAGCTCAAATCCTGTTTTTGTAATAGGATTGGCCGCCAGGTTATATTCGGGCACAGGAAAGTTTCCCGGCTTTTTAAAGCCAAGGAAACCTTCTATCTCTTCTTTTATAACCTCATTTTTGCTACAGCCAACTATAAAAAGTACAATCGCAAACAATATATACCAATGGTTTGCTTTCATGGCTAAAGAGCTTGGTTTTCGGTATGATCATGAGAGAACATGTTTACATAATTGTTAGCCACCAATGAACTGAATGAACCCGACATTACGGACGGATTAGTAGCAAAATTAACATTCGTTGATCCGTTAAACACCTTCATGATGTCTGCAAACAAGTGTATATTACTGCTCCTATCTTTACGCACTTTAGCAATACCAGCAGCCTTTAAATCTATAGTTGTTGTTTTAATGTTGTTGATACCCGGTGCCGAGTAACCACCAAAACCACCAATGTGGTACCTTACCTTTTTATCAGCTGAACCGGCATCAGGCGCAGATCCTTCCAGTTTCAGAAAAATATAACCGCTGTTCCATGACCAGTACATACCACTGGTATTGTGGTCACCTGCCGGGTCTAAAACCCCTGTTCTTTTGCTTACATCCATTGTACTGCGTAAACTGTCAACACCGATTGTAAAAGTTAAAGACTGGTAGTCCGCAACCGGTACCTTTACCTTAGCAAACTGGGTTGCCGCATCTCCTTCATTGATCAGAAAATAGCTACTATCTTGCGGCACCGTATACTCCTGCCCTTCGGTAGTTTTTACTTTAATGTTACTGATAAAGTATTGTAACAGGGAAACGTTAAACTGCTGTCCTAATGCATTTACATATGTTCCATTATTCAATACAAGGTTTTTATCGCCAACAATATTGTCGAACTGAATGGACAATGTGGCTTTTTCTGATTCATTAAAATCAGGTTTCGTATCGTTATTTTTAGAACAGGCGGTGATAAGTAATAATGTAGATAAACTTATAATAGATAATAATCTTTTCATTTTTTTTAAAATAATGTATAACAGACTTTTTAGCCATAGCCCACAAGTCTGACGTTGGATTGATTTAACATGTATTTTGGGTACAAACAGTCAATGCATAGCATAAGCCTTCTTTAAAAAAAGCTTAAACCGATGTTGTTCTTATAAAATAAAGACTGTCCGACTATGAAAAGATAGTCTGCGGGGGTTGAAGGATTTCAACAGTGTTTTTTGGCAATTTAAAGGAGATTTCGGCAACAGGGGCCTTTCTGATAAAATAAGCCGGTAATGTTAAAGAAACGATAGGCCTGATCAGGTAATGGTCCTGAAAATTCTTCTTCTGTGCTTCCTGTGCTTGTTTCTTTTCCTTTTCTTCTGCCTGTTTAAGTTTTTTCATCAGGTAACACTTACCATTACAATGCAATTCAGGTTTGTTCCTGTTCTCGCATAAAGTGCTGGCAATGTAGTTCTGATTGAGCTCAAAGCCTGCATAGATAAACAACCGGCTAAACTGGCTGGATGTTAATGCAAGCAATAGAAAAATGGCGGTAAAGCTCCTAAGCATAATTAGCCGCAAAAGTAAGATTTAATTATGATAAAAATATCATCTATTTACTAAGTATTGTCCGAAAAGGAGCAGCAGGTAAACCTGCGTTATTATATAAATTGCCCAATTTATAATTTCTAAAACAGTATCGCACTTCCACAGGTGCTTTAACCTGGTTGCACCATACTTTAACCCGATCTGAACCATTTAGGATTATAGCCTCTGCAGTCATAAAAACACCATCGTCCCCGGCTATTTCAAACCCAGTAATCTTTTCATTTTCTGGATTTAACCCATCCTTTCCGAAATCAAAAACCAACTCTACCGCGGAATCTTTCAGACCGGCCGATTTAAATATCGGACCTGAATGCTGAAATCCTTCTTTGCCATATGTTTTTGCTAACGCCCAGTAGGCCAATCGCCGCCCAACTTCGATTTTATGGGGTGGATGGATGAATACTTCGCTACCTAAATCGGCGGTTATCGCCATTCCTACATTTGGTACCTCATTCATCAGTTCAAGTTGCGCTTGTCTGAAATATGCCCAATCCAGCAGGTCTTTACCACCAGATTGCCAGGGTGCAAGCTGAACATAATAAAACGGCATGTCAGGAGCATTAAAAAATGACCTCCATTGCTTTACCATTTCAGCAAACAATTGTTTGTATAAGGAAGGATTGGCAACATTGGCCTCTCCCTGGTACCAAATCGCCCCTCTGATAGGAAATCCTTTCCAGGGGCTAACCATGGCGTTCCACAATAGTGTAGGTGTACCCGCAGCCCATTCAAATTCCTTTTGATTTACATCAGGAAATTTTATACCCTCTATATTAACAAAACTCCATTTATCCATCCAGGTTTCAATTTTAGACATGCTCCAGGAACAATTGATCAAACCAATGGGTGCATCCAGCGACTGTTCCAACATATCTCCAAAAAAATACGCTGTAGCAGAAAATTCGGATACGTCTTTAGCAGAAAGCATTTTCCACTCCCCTACAATCCCGTCTACAAGCGGTGTTGTACTCCAGGCACGTTTAACTGTGTACAATCTTATTTTCCGACCAGGATTAGCCGTTACAATATCTTTTAAAGTACCAAAAACCGGCTGTCCACGAAACCCCTTTACCGGCATCTCCATATTAGATTGTCCTGAGCAAAACCAGACTTCGCCAATAAGGATATTTTTCAGCAACAATTCTTCGCCGTCATTAAAACTAATCTCATATGGTTTTACAGCAGATGCCGGCGTAGGTACCGTAATTTCAAAGTATCCCGATGCATTAGCTACCGCAAAGTATTTCTTTGCATCCCAGCCTATTACAACCCTCACCCGCTTGTTTGCAGTGGCATGACCTTTAAATATTACGCTTGCCTTCTGTTGCAAAACCATATGATTTCCAAAAACAGTACTTAACTTAACCTTTGCCCCCAATTTCGTGGAAACACAGATCAGCAATACGATGATGAAAAGATTAGTTATTTTATTCATTATTAAATTCGCTTACTTTTTTATACTATTCAAATAATTGTCAATTCCTGTTTTTAACGCTGCAAAATAATTGTATCGTTTTACATGGACCATATCAAAAATGAAATAACCATCACCGGCATTGATCGCCGCATCAACGGTTTTGGTAACCGCAGCATCCACACCACCATTCTCCCAGCCCGAACCATTGCCTACATCAGGGCCGCCTGCAACCTTCGTATCTCCCTGCATCAGTGTTTTTGCATTTTTGCAGAACCCTTCAACAGTCCATTCACCAGAACCATAGATGCGGTCTGTAGGTGCATAGGCCCCAATTAATATAAAATCCATATGATCTGCATATCCAAAATCTTTGTACGCGGGACTTGCCCAGGCAGGGTAAAACTGCGCAGTATTGTACTTCGGACTGGCCCAGTTTACACCAACATCGTAATAGGTAGAATACCAGCCACCCACATATACACCGAACTGGATTTTGTCATTTACCGACTTCACGCGCTCCCTTGCTTTTACCATAAAGTCATGTATGGTCTTTACCCTAAACTCCATCCATTTTTTAAAATGCTTCGGCATGGTAGTGGGCAAAGGGTAAGATGGTGTTCCCGGAACAATGATATCATTCGGGAAGTTTGTAACTGTTTCGCCAATATATTGCTCAAATTTCTGTTTCGTTACCGCAGAGAAATCACAGACAAAATCATTGTACCTGCATCGGTCTAAAAACAAGCCGTCAATATTATACTTTGCCAGGTCTCCTATGATATTGAGCATATACTGCTGCACCTCATCATTCGCTGGGTTAATAAACTTAGTTCCATAGCTGTTGTTTGGATCTTGTGCAGTGGTGATATCCATTACATTTACCAATCCTCCCGGAAGATTTAGCGTCGTTGCCCAATCTTTCTTAGTACCTTCTCTGAAAAGCATCCCTTGCTGGCCCAATCCGTATGCATAATTATTGCCGGCAACGAAGGTATTTATGGCAGCATGGACTTTAAGTCCTACCGCGTGTCCTTCATCAATAAAAGCTTGTAAGTAATCCCATGTTGCAGTACGTTCAACAAAACCATATGAGCCCGAAGACCATACATCCAACTTTTTTACCTGCTGTACCTGTGCAGAATTAAAAAGTACATCTCCCATACTTGGGCGCACATCAACTACCACATCTGTAATACCGGCATCTGCCAGTTTCCCGAGGTCCCTTTTTATATTTTCTTTACTATTGGCATAATCAGGGAAATTTGCCGCAGCGTCAATCCAGATATATCTTGGTTTTGCAGCCTGGCCGGGATCGTTTTTTTTATCCCAGATCCAGTCCATTGTTGCATTATCTTTTTTACAGGATGAGGCAAGCCCAAATAAGCCCAGGCCAGCTGTAGCTATTAAGAAATTCTTCCTATTCATATTCGGTTAGTTTTAGTCTTTAAACAATAAACATTTTTACAAATGGAGCTGCCTGAAAAGATTGCCCTTCATTTTCCGCATGTGTCATCCCTTCCAGACAACTCCATTGTTTTCATCAGTATATATTTGTTTTTATCGGTTATGAAGCTTGCATATGCTTATTCATTTCGATTTGTAAGCGGTAAGCTTATGCAGGTTTCATCTTACATCATGCAACTATTTTACATCCACACAATTAAACTCGTAACAAGCTAAATTACCTGCATTAAAGTCGATCGTAAAGACTTGCATTTTGTAGCCATCTGCGCTTGGTGCAATTAGTACATCACCACTCGCCGAAAGTGCATTTCCTACAGCGCCATATTTAGCGGAGAATACCAATGCACTGGTTTTATCTACATTTCCTTTAAAGTTGCCCATCGAAGAAACATCGTAAATGTATAACTCCGATGAAATGCCCCATCCCGGGAAATGACTTGGACAATAAAAAGCAAGGTATTTCGCGTTGTTGAACTCCTTCGCATCGGCCAAACTATTGTTAATACCCCATCCGCTGCCAGAAGTCTGGTCGCCAAGGTTCAATGCTTTGGCATTGTTTCCATCCAGGTAATACAGGTTATTTACACCGCCATCATAAAAACCTACGAAAGATCCGTCTGAAATACTGGCACTTCTGGAAGTTACTTTTGTGCCGTTTACACCTGCACCCCAGAAAGGAATACCGCCGGCAGTTATAACTTCAGCACTTCCAACAACTCCATTTGTAACTACCCATCTCACAAACTTGTTAGAGCCTGAAGCCGAAGTACCATCACAGGTGGCGATGATAATCGCTTTGCTGTTCAGATCTCCGTGAACAGAGATTTTACTTCCTACAGGGAAACCCGATGTATTGGTCCAGTTAAGGAAAGATTGAGGGGCAGTAGTCACGGCATTTGTTTTGTATATTTTTAAAGCCTCACCCGCATTGGTGTAGTCGGCCACAAGAATATTCCCGGCACCATCACTGGCAACAGTACCGTTACCTTTTGCTGCACCTAAATTCATCACACCTACATACTTACCTGTACTCCTATTGTAATACTTAGGCGCCTGTCCGTTCGCAGTCGAAACAACCAGGAAGTTCCCTGATGCTGCTAAACTAGGTTTGCTGCCATCGGTATACCCTAAAGTACCCAGGTTAAGGTTGAAGCTTAAATTTTCTGAACCGCTTCTAAAACCATAAGTGATTTTAGCAGGAGCAGCTTTCATAATGGAATAGGTTGTTTTAGTTACGCCATCATGTGCGATCACCGTAAGCTGTGTAGGGTCGTTCAAATTAACACCTTTCAACGAACGGTCCAAAGTGGCATGTGCAGACATGGCAACCTCTACATCAACGGCAGACAGATCTTCGACAGTAATCAGGGAAATTGTTTTCTTATCCTGGTCGATTAAACCCGTTACCCCTACCGATTCTATCGAGAAGAAAGTGATGCTTGATTTTTTAGATTTGGTACGTTCGCCTCTAATGGAAATCCGCTTCTGGTTGCCCAACGGATCTGTAAAAGTGAAGAAGTTTTCTTTTGTCAAATCCAGGATACCTAGCTTAGGATCAATTTTGTAATTGTTTGCTAAGTTCGCTTCGATCTTCATTGCGGTCATATAAGGCGTAGTTTCATGATCGCTATCCTCCGGAAAAAACCAGGGAACAGGGATCACAAACTTATCCGTTTCCGCTCCTGTGATGTCAAACTTAACAGCCTCCATTTCTTTCAGGTCGCCCGTAGCAAATTTAGCTACCAGGCTATTCATACCTTTCGTATCATTTGTAGGCTGTACATACGCTGCTTTTTTACAGGATGCAAGGATAACCACAGCCGCTATAATTATATTGAATATGTGCTTTCTCATATTTATATTCCTTATTAATGCAATTAATTCCACTCAGGAAATTGTTTCACTGCAGTGTTGTTGGTGATTTCAGATGTTGGTAATGGAATGCGGTACATCTTCGCCGGAAAATTGCGGTCCTGTTTATCACAGTCTACATAGGTATACTTAAACGCATTTCCTTCTTTCTCAATCTTAAGGCCATGCACACGTTTTCCGGTAAATGCACTTTCCGCCAGCTTCCAGCGTTTCATATCCCAGTAATAGTATCCTTCAAAAGCCAGTTCCACCTTTCTTTCCTGCATAATCGCAGCCATCAGCTCGGTTCCGCTTTTATCCCTGTATGGAAGTCCTACCCTCGCCCTTACCTTACGGATAGCAGAATTGGCCTCCGAAGATGCATTAGAACGGTAACAGGCCTCGGCATAGTTCAGTAATACCTCTCCCAGGCGAAATGCCGTCCAGGGTTGTGTTGATCCATCCTTGCTCAGGTCAATATTCTCATCCAGCAGCTTTCTTAAAAAATACCCGGTAACCGTACGCCCTGCCGGTACAGCATCATCTTTCCAGCTTGCCCATCCGTCTGTTCCGTCAATAAAAGGTTCAATTTTACGTCCCTTCCAGGATGCGCCATTGTATAATACACTAGCCTGAAAACGGGGTTCTAAATCTGCATATGGCGGTTCATCAGTAGTTCCTGATGTGCTGTGCCAGGTACTCCAGTCTGGAAAGCCGCCAATTGTTTTCAACTCGTAAGACTCCACCATCTCCTGCGTAGGTGTACCCATCGCCCCGGCACCCTTCCTATCACCACCGGGTGCATAGGTTGCATCAAAACTGTGGGTAAATGAGGCTTTGTTGTAACTATACTGCAAAATAGCCTCAGAATTTCCTGCTTTAAAAGCATCCGCATAATTAGCTGTCAGCTCATAGCCCATTTCAAGTACTTTTGCGCCTGCAATCTTTGCGGCTTCCCAACGTTCCGCATACAACATCGCTCTTGACAACAAGGCATAAGCTGCGCCGCTGGTTACCCGGCCATTGGGGTTCTTAGTATTAACCAAATGTTGTGCGGCAAAGTTTAAATCGGCCTGCACAAAATCCCAGCCCTGGGCTTCCGTATTCAGTGCTGTATTTTTCTGGATCTTAGAGAGGTCTTCAGTATAAATGATTACCTCTTTATAACGTTTTACCAGATCAAAGTACAACTGTGCACGGAAAAACCTGATTTCAGCTTCCAAGCGGTTGGTCTCAGCTTCGGTAAACGTACCATACTTTTTAAGGTTTGCTAAAGCTTCGTTTACACGTCGCACTTGCTCATAAACCGTGGACCAGTTACCCAGATAAACTGCTGCGTAATTTGGTGTGAGCACACTACCGCCATATGCGATTTCATTCGGGATGTACATATTGGCATTATAGGTCATTGACGAGTATTTAAACGCATCCGTTAAACCATCCGTAATACCTGCGATACTTTGCCCGGTACTGAAATTGCCAAAATAATTCAGGTCGTGATAAAAGCTGTTGATGGCCAACTCCGCATATTCAACCTTACTCCATACCAGCTTATCGGAAGCGGCAGTAGTTGGGTTCATATCCAGGTACTTTTTACATGACGAAAAACTAAAAGCGACCATGCCGATCAGGGCAGCTTTGAATATATATTTTTTCATTTGAATCAAAATTTAAGGTTTAAAAAGAGAGTGTTGCACCGCCCATAAATATTCTCTGCTGTGGATAATAGCCATTATTCACACCCGGCGACTCTGGATCAACACCTTTAGGTAATCCTGATATTGTAAAAATGTTAGAGCCTTCCACAAAAAAGCGTAGCGTACCCAGTCCCATTTTATCCATGATCTTTTTAGGTATCGAATAGCCAATCTGTGCTGATTTTAAGCGGATATATTTCCCATCCCTGAACCAGAATGTTGAGGCCAAACCATTGTCACCACCATGTGTAGTAGAACTTAGCGTCATCCTGGGGAACGTTCCGTTGGGATTATCTACACTATAGGCATTCTCCACGAGGAATAAAGGAGAATTTGCGCCCTCTTTAAATGTTTGCGTCCAAATGGTATTGTCATCGTAATAATTGTAATAAGTTCCTGTTAAGGATACATCAAAGAACATTCCTCCGGTCAATTGTGCATTGATATCGAAGCCGTTCCACTCTGCAGACAGGTTTAAACCATAAGTCAGTTCAGGTCTGTTCGGCCGACCGATCAAACCTCTATCCTGGTAATCAATTTTACCATCACCGTTCAGGTCTTTGTATTTCACATCTCCCATATTCGGGCGACTTCCGTACCAGGCAGAGTTGTCGATTTCTTCTTCCGAACGGAAAAGTCCATCCGCAATCCATCCTGAAACAATTCCTGTTCTTTTTCCTGTAACCTTTTGAATTGCCGGGGCATTCTCACTATCAGGATATTTTATCCAGCGGTTTCTCGCGAATGTTACATTAGGGGAAATGCGGTATTTAAATGCCTTACCGCCCAGGTTAAAGCTATTGTTGTGTTTCAATAACAACTCAAAACCCTTCGCATCAGTTGCACTAAAGTTTTCATAAGAAAAATAATAGCCACCCATTGATGGTGGGTATCCTGCCGACATTCCGGTTAGGATATCGTAGGTATAAGTATAAAATGCATCAAACTCAATGCCCAGCAAACCTTTCCACATGCTCATGTCAACACCAGCATTATACGAAAGTGTCTTTTCCCAGGAAAGATTAGGATTGGCGATCACACTGGTATATAAAGAATTAAGTAAAGCCCCGTTCATTGGTAATTTATCACCAAAAGAATAAGTGCTTAAAAAAGAATACTCAGGCACACCGTCACTACCCAGCAAACCCGCCGAAGCACGGATTTTCAAATCATCAATACTGGTCTGGTTGCTCATAAAATCTTCCTTTGATACTCTCCACGCCAATGACGCAGAAGGAAAGAAACCCCATCTTTTACCATTTACATTTCCTGCGAACTTATAAGAGCCATCATATCTTCCCGTAAATTCAGCAAGGTATTTTTCATTGTAGTCGTACTTTAAGCGGAATACATAACCCAGGCTTCTTGATCCTGCACTTCTTCCTCCGATCGGACTATCAGCAGGTGTGTTTAGTCCCAATTCAGGTAGTTCCGGAAAAGCTACATTTTTAGCATATGCCGACAAAGAGTTCGACTTATTGTCGCGGATTTCCACAAGTGCTAACACATCAAAATTATGTTCGGCAAAAGTATTTTTATAAGCTACGCTACCCTGCCCTACCAGTTGTTTACTTTGAGATTGCCCTTCGCCAAGGAAATTGAACGACCTCCCTCTTGGGTCCAGCATTTTATTGAAACCCAATTTGCTGGTTGCATCTGTTAACCTAACCGCATTTACAGAGTAGTAGGTATCCAGGTTTTTATTGTGTGATGTACTGTAATCATAGGATCCGGCAGCTTTAAGGCTCAAACCTTTTACCCAAGGAACATTGTACTGTAACGACAGATTGGTCTGCAAATCTACCGCACTTGTTTTTTTGTACCCCGATTCATTTATAGCTGCCAGCGGACTATTGGGTGCACCGGAATTATTTCTTGGTGTAACACCTGTATATAGACCATTGTATTTTATCGGCAGATAAGGATGCATACCAATTGTTTGTTTGGCAATAGAGAACCAGCCCTGCTCACCTAAATCCGGACTGCTGTCTGTGCCTCCTGAAAGGAAACCAGGCGTTTGTCTGTATCCCGTACTACCTGCTACGCCAAATTCTAAATTAAGATTTTGTGCTACTTTAGTTGTGATGTTACTACGCAGGTTATAACGGTCGTATTCAAAATTCTTGATATTCCCTTTATTACCCATGTAGCCAAGCGATACAAAATAATTGGTATTGTCTTTCCCTCCTTGTACAGAAAGATTGTGTTTGGTATTACGCCCGGTACCAAAAACTTCATCTATATAGTTTACATTGTCCCAGCCGTCATTAGGATCGCCGTTTAACATGGCATCTACATCGGCCTTTAGGAAAATCGGGGTGTATTCATTTCTATTCTTAATGGTTCCATTGGCCAGCTTATCCATCATATCGGCCATGTTGTAATAGTGGGCAAACTGCGGACCATCCATAAACTTAGGGAAGTTGGCATTTAATGAAACACCCGCAGATCCGCTGTAATTTAAGGTTGGCTTTCCTGAAACCCCTTTTTTAGTGGTTACAATAATTACCCCTCCGGCAGCTTTCAAACCGTAAACCGAAGCTGCAGCTCCATCTTTTAATACGGATATACTTTCTATGTCATTAGGATCTAAATCATTTATTGAGCGTGGTATCCCATCTACAATATACGTAACCGCGTAATTAGAGCCCCGTATTCTAAGTGAAGCCTGATCAACACCGGGTTCCCCTGATTCCTGCACCGAAGATATCCCCGGCAATCTGCCCCCCAATAAACTTGACACGTTAGTTGATGGTCCTTTTAACAATTCCTCGCCTTTTATAGAAGAAACAGCACCGGATAAAGATGATTTCTTTTGTGTTCCATAACCTACCACCACCACTTCATTTAAAGCGGTCATATCAATCTTTAGCACTACACTGATCGTTTTCTCGGCTTTCACTTCCCTGGTTTCATAGCCCATATAAGTAATCACAAGAGTTGCGTTTTCATCTACATTGGGGATGGTAAATTCCCCTTTTTCATTGGTTCTAACTACCCTGTTCGTTCCTTTAACAGTAATAGAAGCACCAACTAAGTTGTTTCCGGTTTCGGTTAAGATCTTTCCTTTTACGTCAATCGCCTGGAACCCAGCAATCAGGTTATCCAAAAAGTTTTTGTCTTTTGCTTTGATCAGAACGGTTTTTTCATCGATCGTATACTTTAAAGGTTGCCCCTCAAATATTTTTCGCAAAACAACGTCTATCTCTGCATCCTTAATCTCAATACTTACACGCTTGGCGTCCTTCAGTATGGTAGAAGTAAATAAGAAATCGTACCCACTTTGGGTCCTGATCTGATCAAATACCTTCCTCAGAGGGGCATTTTTTTCAGACAAGGTTATTTTCTGCGCAAAAGAACTTGCGCTAACCTGTAAAATGGCAGTGATTAGAATTAGCAGGGTAAACCTCATAATCAGCAGAATTCTTGCGATACAGTCTGGTGGCTGCACCATTTTCTTTAAGTAAAAATTGTACATTTGATAAGTTTGGTTAGGCGGTTTTACCTGTTCATTTTGCAAGATGGCCCAGGTAATCGCAGTTAGTTAATGTGTTTTTAATGTATTGACAATCCAGGCTTTAGTCAGGATTCCGATTGCCGTCGGTTTCCTGACTTATAAAGGATTATCTGTTTGATCAGTTATTGATAACGATAATCCTCCTTCCTTCAATTTTAAAATGAACTACTCCTGTTGATTCCAGCATTTTAAGCATCTGGCTGATATTCTTTTTGCGTGAGAGCGCTCCGTTAAACCTTTCTTTAGAAATACTTCCTTCAAATTCCACTTCCACATCATACCACCGCGAAATTTTACGCATTACGCTTTGGATATCTTCATTGTCAAAGTCAAAAGTTCCGTTCTTCCAGGCAACAGCTTGTGCAATGTTCACGGCTTTAATCAAAAACCCTTCCGACTTGCCCACAGCCTGCTGTCCGGGTTTTAAAATGGATGAATACTGCCTGGCACCTATGGAGGCAACCTTTACAATACCTTCCAGTAATGTTGTCTTTGTATTTAATTCATCAGCATAACTATTGATGTTAAATTGCGTTCCCAGTACTTCAACCTGTTGTTGATCTGTCGACACGATAAAAGGTTTCCTTGTTCCTGGTTCTTTGCTTCCCGCCCCTTTTTGCCTAACCATTACTTTTGCAACCTCGAAATAAGCTTCTCCATAAAGCTTTACCCTGCGTTCCGGGGCTTGATTTAAGTTAGTTGGGTAGGTTAAACTGGAGGCAGCATTCAGAACTACCAATGAACCATCCGGTAAACGGACCTGAAAAGTTTCTCCGTTGACAGTTGAAAGTGTATTGTAAGCCATCCCGCCCGCTGCTGAAGTTTGCGTGTCCCCTTCAGTTCCCAATTTAGGGCCAGCGCTTGGGATGACATTATAAATAATTTGTCCATCTGCTGTTTTAGAAATTACCAGCCCCTGTTCCTTGGCCAGCTCTCCACTACCTGCATCAGATAAAACGATCTTCTTTCCATTCGCCAACGTTAAGGTCGCCGAATTTCTTCCGGGAGCAACATCATTCAGATAAGCATTTTGCTGTTGATTGTTCATCAATCTATTAGCTGACGAATTGGAAAAATAAAACCAACCTGCGCCAAAAGCCAATAATGCCACTGCAGCAGCTACCCGTGGCCAAAGTCTGAACTTTCTTACTTTTGCTACCTGACCAGGTAACCGGCTAAAAATTTCTGCCTTTATAGTGGCAATTTTCTCTGCTGATAAATCGGTTGCCGTACTATTGAGTTCAAACAGCCATTTTTCTACCGCAGCTTTTTCAGCTTCGGTACATTGACCAGCATTGTATTTTATAAGTAATTCGCGTTCTTGTTCTGACATACCTAAAGCGGATAATTCCCGTAATTAAAGGTATGACGGGAAAGTCCCCCCTATACGTGCAGAAAAAAATGAAAATATTCTAAATTAAAGTTTTGTAAGAAAAATAAGGAAGGCGAAAAGCCCCAGTTTAGTCCTTAAGCGTATTAAAGCATTCGACATCTGGCGATGAACAGTTTTCTCAGAGATCGACAATTCACCCGCAATTTCCTTATACGAATAATTAGATTTCCGGCTCAACTCAAAGATTTTCCTCATTTTTGATGGCAGTGCCTGTATCTCTTTCTCAATATAAGCCATAAGCTGTCTTTCTCTCACCAAATGATCTGTTTTGGCTTCTTCCTGTTCAGTTGGAATTGAGATGGAACCAATATATTTATCGGCAACCTTCCTGTGCAGGAACAAATCTATAATCCTGTTGTTGATAGCAGTAAAACAGTAGGCTGAGATAGCAGAACTAAAATTGAGGGTATCACGTTTTACCCAAAGCACCGTAAAAAAGTCCTGTACCACATCTTTTGCTTCCGCCTCATCTCTCAGGCGTTTATAGGCGTACACAAAAAGTAACTGAAAATAACGGTCGTACAATTGCGCATAAGCATTGTGGTCGCCTTCTTTTAAAAGCGTCATTAACTGCTGATCTGTATACCTGTTATAATTTATCATGCGCTTTATTCCAGTAACAACTTACTTAGAAATCACTCAATATTAAATAATTTTCAGGACATATCAACCTTTTGTTATTTTTTACATTTTAATAAAAAGCCTTATTAAATTTATTAAACAAGATAACTAAACAGAATTCCCCTAACCATAGCTTTTAAAATGGTCTCATGAACGCTTCATAAAAATGACCATTCCCTACAAATTGCAGAAAATCGACTACAATTGAGGGAATGATCTTTATACCAGTTTTACAAAAAGGTTATTTTTTATATTCTTTCAATAAAACATCCATATCATCCATTAGTTGCGCAACTTCCTTATCCTGGGTACCATCATATGCACCCCGTATGCGTTTTTCTTTATCAACCAACACCAGATATCCCTGATGAACAAATCCTCCAGGTGCATTTTTATCCTCCTGCGCCGCAACCAGGTAGTTACGTTCGGCCAAAGCATAAATTTCATCCCTCGTACCCCATAAATATTCCCATTGGGTACCTTCTACGCCCAGCTTTGTCGCATAGCTCTTCATTCTCGACGGCGTATCGTATTTTACGTCAATGGTATGGGAAGCCAGTTTAACTTCAGGGTTTCCCTTATACTTCTGATATACCTTTAATAAATTCCTATGCATAACCGGACAAATAGTCGGACAAGAAGTAAAGAAAAAATCAGCGACGTAAATAGTACCATCAAAATTCTTTTCAGTCACCACGGCACTATCCTGGTTCAGTAATTTAAATGCCGGGATGGTCCTGAATGATGAGTCAATTATCGTCTTCCCGTCCACTACTCTTTCAGTGGTTTCCAACTGCAGAAATGGCAAACGTTTCCCCTTGTCTTTACACGACAAAAGTACGGCCAGCAGTAAAAACAAATATATTCCTCTCCCCTTCATTACTTTTTAAATTTTTCCAGGTAAGCATTAGACAAACCTATCTCCTTTTTATACAAACTATCGACCGCTGCAATTTTAGCTTTCTCTTCTTTAAAATACTGTACAGCAACTTCATTGGATTTGCCCGTAACATCAGGTTCAAACTTATGCATCCAATCGTTCATACTATCCTCTGCTTTCGTCAGGTCCTTAACCAGCGCCGTGATCGCATCCTTCTCCTTTAACGTATCCACATCAGGAAACTTCGATTTTAAGCCTTTCAAATCCTTTAAAAGCGTATCCAGCTTCATCTGATTATTTACAATTACCCCATGGTCCGCCATCACCACATCATGAAACTTCATGACTTCATCCCGTACCACTTTATAATCCGTTTCTTGTTTTTGTTGTTGATTACAGGCAACTACAACAATTGCCATAAATAATATTCCCAGTATATTTTTCATCTATTTATTTATTTGTTTGTTTTCTATTTGTGATGAAGCCATTATGATATTCTAAAACATCCTTCTTCTAGTCCTGCTCCAAACCCTCCTTCAAGTCCTTCAATAACGTTCCTACTTTGAATCCAGCTATGAACCCTGTTATGAACTTTCTAAATCCTGCCATGAACCCTCTGAATCCTGCTATTAACTCTCTAAATGCCACTATGAACCCTGCGATAAAGCTCCTACCATGAAACCCATGCTATGAAGAAGTAATCTAAAATTTACCTTCTCCGAAGAGGCCTAAGCGCTCTTGGAGCTTCTTCAGCGACAAGAGATGCAGCCTCAGAGGAGAACGGTAAATTTTACCCTCTTGGCGGTTGAAATATAGAATTCTTAATATTTTGCGGTATCCCCATTAAAGCAGGGATATGAAGTTTTATTTCCGCTAATGCATACTGTTTAAAAACCATTGGCACGGTCACCAATGCATCCTGAATTTGAGTTTTCTGGGACTGACGTTCCTGCTTTTCCTCTTTATCCTGCGCCTGTTTCAACTTTTTCATCAAGTAACATTTGCCGTTACAATGTAGCTCAGGTTTGTTTTTATTTTCACAAAACTCAGCGGCGATGTATTTCCTGTTCAATTCAAAACCTGCAAATAAACACAGGTTCGAAAAGTTTATCGTTAGCAAACTAAGCAGAAGTAATATGGAAACCGGTTTCAGCAACATTTCGATGCAAATGTAAGTATCATCCGTTACGAATACCCCATAAAAGCAAAAGTTTTACAATAAAAACGGGTTAAAAACAAAAAAGCATGATCATAAATAACCATGCTTTTTTGTTGGGGATACTACACAATCTATTTCAGAATAGAAGTAGGCTTTTTATTTTCATCGATCGCTACAAAAGAAAACTCACCTGTTACGGCCTTTTCTCTTGAATCGCAATACATTTGTTCAATATAAATCTCTACCCTGACTTTTAAACTTGTATTCCCGATATGACTTACACGTCCGATCAGTTCTACAATAGTACCTGCCGGGATAGGCTTATTGAAATCAATGCGGTCGCTACTCACAGTAACCATTCTTTGTCTGCTGAAACGGGTTGCGGTAATAAAAGCCACCTCATCCATCATATGCATTGCAGTACCACCAAATAAAGTATCATAGTGGTTTGTGGTATTCGGAAAAACGGCTTTAAAAATCCGTGTTTCCGATGCCTGTATTTTATCTTCTATTGTCATTTAATCTTTTTTAGCCTGGCGAAGCTGTCCCCATTTAAGGTATGTTGCCCCCCAGGAGAAACCTGCCCCAAAAGCAGTTAATATCATTTTATCGCCATACTTAAAATCGTCTTTAAAATCCCATAAACACAAAGGAATAGTTGCGGCAGTGGTATTTCCATAACGGTTAATATTCACTTTTACCTGCTCAGAAGATAAGCCCAGATAGTCGCCTACCGACTGTATAATCCTTAAATTTGCCTGATGCGGGATCAGATAGTCAATTTGCGAACTTACCAGATCATTTGATTTTAAGACCTCATTACAAGTATCCGTCATTCCCTGAATTGCAGCTTTAAACACCACCCTTCCATCCTGACGCACATAATGCAATTTTTCATCCAATGTTTTTTGCGAAGCAGGGTATTTAGAGCCACCAGCAGTAACAATCAGGTTTTCTTTACCTGAACCATCTGTTCTAAAAAAGCTGTCCATCAAACCTACAGGTTCTTCGGTTTGTTCCAATAATACCGCACCGGCACCATCACCAAAAAGGATACAGGTATTGCGGTCGGTATAATTTACAATCGCGCTATTTTTATCTGCCCCTATCACGACTACCTTTTTACAACGACCGCTTTCGATCATACTTGCACCGAGCGTTAACGCATATAAAAAGCCGCTACACGCAGCATTGGTATCAATTCCCCAGGCATTTTTCAGTCCTGCTTTTTCGCACACCATACTTCCGGTACTTACCATTACATAGTCCGGTGTAGAAGTAGATACAATTACGCAATCAATTTCGTCCGGATTAACATCTCCGTCTTCCATTAACCTTTTCAGCGCATAAGTAGCCATATCTGAAGTCGCAATTTCCGGGTCATTTACAATCCTTCTCTCCTCTATTCCAGTCCTTGCAATGATCCATTCATTATTGGTATCCACCATTTTTTCGAGGTCATGGTTACTTAAAACCGTATCGGGAACATAACCTCCAAGCGCGGTAATTACCGCATTTTTCCTTATTCTCATTTGTTGTGCGTACGTAATTCTGTAAAGAAGGCAGGCATGGCACCTGCCTTCTTTTTTTTACAAAGTTACAGCTTCTTCCACATATTCCCGCAGTACTTTTGCAGCAGCGACCATTTCTGTCAGCGCTTTTTTTGTTTCGTCCCAATGCCGGGTCTTTAAACCGCAGTCTGGGTTCACCCAAAGTTGTGCTGCCGGGATAACGGATTTAGCTTTTTCAAGCAGGGAAACCATCTCGCTTTTTGCCGGTACACGTGGCGAATGAATGTCATAAACACCTGGCCCTATTTCATTTGGATATTTAAAATCTGCAAAAACATCCAGTAATTCCATTTGCGACCTTGAGCATTCAATTGTAATAACATCGGCATCCATATCTGCGATATTCTGAATGATATCGTTAAACTCAGAATAACACATGTGTGTATGAATTTGTGTATCATCTTTAACACCACTTGCAGAGATTCTGAATGCGCGAACAGCCCATTGTAAATAGTTCTGCCAATCTGCCTTGCGCAGCGGCAAACCTTCCCTTATCGCCGGTTCATCAATTTGAATGATTTTGATACCTGCATTTTCCAGGTCAACAACCTCGTCCCTGATCGCAAGTGCGATCTGTGTACAGGTTTCAGAACGTGGCTGGTCATTGCGTACAAAAGACCATTGTAATATCGTTACAGGCCCAGTAAGCATCCCCTTAACCCATTTCTCTGTCAGCGACTGTGCAAAGGCAGACCATCGTACGGTCATAGGCGCAGGGCGATAAACGTCTCCGTAAATTACCGGAGGTTTAACACAGCGACTGCCATAACTTTGTACCCAGCCATTTTTAGTAAAGGTAAAGCCGGCAAGCTGCTCACCGAAGTACTCTACCATGTCGTTTCTTTCAAACTCTCCATGTACCAATACATCTATACCGGTATCTTCCTGAAAGCGGATCGTTTCCCTCGTTTCATTTTCAATCAGGGTATCATATTCAGCAAGGTCCAAATCACCTTTTTTATATTTCGCCCTCCAGCTTCGTACTTCCGGTGTTTGTGGAAAGGAGCCGATAGTTGTTGTAGGAAATAATGGAAGGTTTAATGCACCGTGCTGTAAAGGTTGACGAATAGCGAACGTATTTTTCCGCTGATCGTCTTTAACGCCAATAGCGGCTACACGTTGTTTTACTGCATTATTGTGGATCAAAGCTGATGTTCTTCTGAGTTCATTGGCCAGCTGGTTATCTTTTAATTTCGGTAGCGCGGCCTCTTCTCCAAGTGCCAATTGTTTTAAAACGACCACCTCATCAACCTTTTGTTTCGCAAAAGATAGCCATTGTTTAATATCGGTACTTAAAACTGTTTCGTTGGTCTCCAGTTCCAGGTCACAAGGAGAATGGATTAATGAACACGACGGAGCAACCATCAGCCTACTTGCACCCAATTTATCAATAGCAGTTTTTATTAACGACAACGAAGCTTCAAAATCGTTCTTCCAGATGTTACGACCATCAACTACGCCTAATGATAAGGTCATATGGGCGGGAATACTGTCTACAATATCTTTTAGTTGTTCAGGGCTACGCACCAGGTCAATGTGCAAAGCGTTCACAGGTAAAGCTAAAGTCAGGTCTTTATTGTCCTGCAAAGCACCAAAATAAGTGGTTAGTAGGGTTTTTAATCTCGGGAAACGCTTTTTTATTTCAGCGTACACATACTTAAAAGCAGCCCTGTCCTTTTCAGTAAGGTCCAACGATAAAAATGGTTCATCAAACTGAACCCATTCCACATGTTGTTCTTCAAGTTTTGTAAGCAGTTCAATATAAACTGGTAAAAGATTTTTAACCAGGTCTATCCTATCAAATCCAGTCTCTTTTTCTTTACCCAATAACAAATAAGAAACAGGGCCAATAATAACAGGCTTGGTTTTAATACCCAGTCTTACACTTTCATTATATTCATCCAAAAGTTTCGTTGAAAACAGTTTAAACTGCTGGTCTTTTAGAAATTCAGGAACGATGTAATGGTAATTGGTATCAAACCATTTGGTCATTTCCATTGCAGTAATGTCCAGACCATCTTTCTGATAACCCCTGGCCATCGCGAAGTACAGATCAAGTTCCGAATTGCCTTTGTTTAAAATCACTTCATGGTAACGTTTCGGTATAGCACCTACAGTAAGGGATAAATCCAGTACCTGGTCATAAAATGAAAAATCATTTGATGGGATAAGTGCTATACCAGCACTTTTTTGCAGCTCCCAGTTCTGTTTGCGAATCTCCCGGCCTGTTTGCACGAGGTCCTGAATACTTGAATTGCCCGACCAATATTGCTCGCAGGCTTTTTTGAGTTCTCTTTTACTACCAATTCGCGGGTAGCCCAGATTGTTTGTTAGCATTTTCTTGCTTTTTAATTGATGAAAAAATCAGTTAAAAGCTCTTTTGCTGAACTTCGCAATGCTGCCGGAAAAATGAAGAAGAAAAATAGAATGCACAGGCACAGGCATTCAATAGAATGTCTGTATCAAAAAATGCATCAAACCTAACCCGTGCTTCATATCGCGAAAGCATTGTCAATTCGATAAAGGCAGGTCTCCTGACTTGTAACATTTTTACCATCCTTCCCATTTCAGTACAAAAACAGTGGATATGCTATGGGTAAAAACTCTTTGTGTTACTTACAGTTGCGCGACAGTTCGTGATTTACACACGATTCCCTATTAATCTACAATTAAGTAAAACCATTACCGGTTGATGAAGAAAGTAAAGAACTTATATCGCAGTAAAGGTACTGTAAAAAAATAAATATTCCATTTCCCTGGAGACGTATACTACAAATCCTTGCACCACATCAAAAAAACACCGGGGCAGTTACTAAAAGCGATTAGCAAATTCGGTGCAGACCCAGTGTTAATTAATCTTTAGATCACCCTGCAACCTATCATGTATTATTTATCAGCAACCATCATCGGGTAACGGTCTATCGATTCCTGAAAACCTTTGATTTTGTTTATCAGAATGGTGCTCCGCGAAAATTTACGTGGTTGTGCTTTGATTGCACCATTTGATGGACCATACAGCAAATATTCGCCCGTAGATTTATTTTCTATTTCCAATCTTGCCTCCTGCTTCAGGTCCAGCTGCCCGTTGATCACATAATCGCCGATAGTAACGTTTCCTTTGGCATCAGGTTGTACATTTATAAACGATAAAGCATTACTTTCATCAATTTGTATAATGGCCAAAAAGCGCATCTGCTTTGATTTGGTGGCATTTTCTACCTTATAGTGAAACTGTTGTTTGTCAAACTTCTTAGCAGGTCTGCCCCTTTGCGGATTTAGCCAATCAAAGGGCTTAACAAAAGAACTATCCACTAAGCTTTTTTCTATTGGTATACTGCCGAAAACATAGACCGATGCATCGCCATTATCAGTATTGGCAACTAATGATTGGTCTTTAGGATTTAACGACATATTTGCCCGCTGCAGACCATTGAGCTGAAAGGTCCAGCTTACAGGCTTTTGTGCCTCCAGCTCATCATAAACCACCACAATGTTGGGGTGTAAAAGCACCAGGTGCCGGCGGAATTTGTTTACTTTAGGGTCATCTTCTTTATTAATGATAAATCCATTTTTGGCATCATAAATATTGGCATTTTTCAGTACCGTAATCCAGTTTACCACAGTTGAATCCATCTTTTTATAGGCGTTCGAAGCATCCCCCATCACATAGGAAATATTTTCCCCATCCAAATACCGGGGCAACCAACCGTAATCACTTTGCGCATAACCCTGTGTTTTCCCGTCAACAGTAATCGTGTTGCGGGCCCTGCTGTGTTTTTGCGCCAGCAGGTAATGTTTATCTTGTGTGGTAATCCGGTAACCCGTTGGATAGAACAAAGGTTTACCTTTGTAAACGATGTTGAAGCTGTTTTGCTCTGCTAAACCATGGGATCCCACGCCGAAGGGCGAACTGTAAAACGACAGAAACAAATTATTTTTGACGTTGAGCACATCGGTATTCATCACTGCGATACCACTTTGCGGAAAAACTACCGACTGTGGGATATCTTTCCAATCTAATGGTAATATTTTTTTGGGTTGATGTTGCAGGCGATAGGCAGAAAAACCTCCATCCTTAAACCGATAAACACTATCTAATGATTGATTAGAAATTTTATAGGCGTAGTTGATTGCAAAGGCATTGTTTTGTTCTTGCCCGAGGATATATGCAAATCCGGAACGTAGTTTATTTAGCTGGTTCCATTCATCACTACCATCGCCAAAACCATCACCCGCCGATTGAATGGGAACGGTGTAGGCCAAAGAATTTGCACAGTTGATGTAATACGGATGACTAAATATATTCACCTTAAACAAATCCCTGAACAAAAGAAAATTGCCTACCATCGACTCCATATTTACATGCATATAGCCCATGTTGCCATTAGACCAAACGCCATCGGCCAAAAAACCGCCACCCGGCGAACGCGATAGCCAGATATTATACAGCATATTGAACCACACATTGGCTTCGGGCACATGGTCTTTCATCACCATAGCGGTAACAAATGCGTCGTAAAAAGTATGCTGAAAAAAATGTTCGCTCAAAATGCCATCTGCGGAGCCAATATTTTCGTTTAAAGCCTCGCCCACTACAAGTCTGGCAACCGAAGTCATGAATTTTTCATACTGCTTCCTATCACCTGCCGAAATTTTATCGTATGCCATATCATAAGCCATGGCTAAAGTAGACATCGATTTTGAAGCAGAAAAATCGGCTGCCTGGTACATTTCAACACCATCCAGAGAAGCTATATATTTAGCCAGTGATAGTGCTTTATCTAAATATTTATCCCCGTGTGTAATCTCGTAAGCCATCAACAGGTTTTCAATATCGGTACCTATGCCCTCTACTTCATACCGTAAACGAAATTTTAAAATCTGGTCCCGTTCTTGCTTTGTGGCAGTAGCAGGGATCTCCTCCCCCTTTACTTTATAAGCTTCCACCTTTTTACCCAAAATGGCATCCGCTTTACTTTTGTATTGTGCGATCAGGTTCCTTTGGTCGGCTGTTGGCGTTTTGATGCTTAACGTTTTAAAAACACGAGGATGTTGTGAGGGGATCATTTTTAAAGCCACATCTTCCTTTGGTGACTCAAATTTTGGAATACCCGGCAAAATATCAATTTCAAAGATTTGCGACCATTGTTTACCAGCTACACGGTAACGCCAATACCAGGTACCCGGTGTAAGGGATTTGTGGTTATTGTAAAACGGCATTCGCAAACCAGTTGCCGTAACAGTAGCTTTGTCAGAAAAACTTTTACTTCGCGCCAGCTGAAAATCGTACCTCTGGTATTCGTCCAGCTTTTTGTCGCTTAATGCTTCAGGAAAAGTTTTCGGGTATTCATAATCGGCCATGGGCCAGGTAAATATTGGCGGATTGGCAATCAATTCATGTCCTTTTGTGGGATATGGAAACTCCCTGTTGCCTTGTTGCCTGATGGCATTGAGGCTTAACATCTTAATGCCACTACCATTGCCGGCTTCGCTACCCCTTACTTTGTATGCATCAGAAAATTGAGTAAAGCCTTTAAAAAGTTGCGCTGGGTCAGATTGCGCATAGACCGTTTGCACCGATGAAAATAGCACTGCAGATAGGGTTATTTTTATAATTGTCTTTTGTGCAGGACGACGATGTAGGTTGAACATATTCTATAGAGATCGATTAATATTTGTTTTGATTAACAAAACGAATTTAAAGACCAGCTACTTACTAAAGTTTTAAATTCATCCTAAAAAGTTGTGAATTTGATGAATAGTTAACTCAGTTTTTTTGTTTTGCACTTGACAGGGCGGTGATTTTAGCGATCACTTCATCAAGTTCAAGGGCAGAGCTCTTTAAAAAAGCGAGCAGTTCTTTGAGTTCATCACTTAAATGAGCTTTATCAGAATCAATGATATTGATGATACCCAAAATTCTTGCTGTCGGCGCTCTCACTTCATGCGACTGGATCCATGAAATATCACGCAGTTGCTTATTTTGCTGCTCAAGTTTTTGGTTTAATGTGATCAGCTCCCGCTCTGAGGACTTCCTTTCTGTAATATCTTTTGCCACACAAAATATCAATCCATTTTCGGTAGCTGAGGTAACATCCCAGGCAAGCCAAATCTCCATTCCGCCCCTTGTGATCAGCCTGTTTTCAAAATAATGCACCGCCCTTCCTTCAATTACGCCTTTAAAGGCGTCGAGGGTATGATCCAGATCTTCCGGATGTATAAATGAAGTGAAAGGTTGGCTTAGTATTTCAGGTTCCGAAAAACCAAGCAATGACACCATCGCCGGATTTACTTTTTTATAAAAACCATCGATTCCGGCAATCGCAATAACATCGGGTGCGTAATTAAAAATCTGCTCCAATTCCAGCTCAAGTTTTTTTCTGATAATCTCGACTGTTAGATGTGTACTGATATTCTCTACAAGCTGTGTAAACTGCTGATCCGGTACCTTATTGTTATCCATACCGATCATCATGACACCTAAAACGGTTCCGACGTTGTCAATCAGCGGAACTCCATAGGCCGACTTAAGTCCCGCAGCCCGCACCGTATCTTTTCGCAAAAAGCTTTTATGCTGTTCCAGGTTAATCAGGTGTTTTGACCGGCCGGTTTTCCAGATGCTGCTTATAAAACCTGTTCCATCTTTTTTTATTTTAAACCCTTTATTATCGTGGTAAAAACTTTCGGCGGTGTCATTCAAAGCAAAATGTGCAGCGAGCGATAAAAACTTAGAATCGGTACCAACCAGCCAAACCTCGGCAACTAAAAAATTGCCATGTGCTACCAGTTTTTCCAACACGGCAGAAAGAATTGTATCCAAATCCCCGCCCCTGGCAAACACAGTACTTATTTTACTGTTAAATAACTCTCCTTCGTTCTTGAGTGCCAACTCACGTTCTTTTACTTTAAAATCTGTAATATCATAAATCAGCGTATAAAACCCCATAACATGGCCATCTTCAACATCCGGCACATACTCGGTTAAAATGATCCGATCGTCCTTACCTTCGCGCTCAACAGTTCGTTCAAATCTCTGAACAAAGCCCTTCAATGCCTGCTCCATATAATGCTCATATTTTGAGATTTGTTCTCTTGTATACAACTCATCAATTCTGGAATTGTACATTTCACTCTCAGTTTTGCCGAAAAATGAAAGGTAGGCTTTGTTCGCAAACAAACAACGCAGATCAGCAGTCCAGTAAGCAATTACTGCCGGTACATTATCAGTAATAATGCGGTAAAAATGCTCCGTTCCGGGTTGCTCATCGCCAAGATGGTTGTTATTTATATCCTCCTTCAAGATACAAACAATACCCTTCACCTCCACATCATCCAACAGATTGGTAAGCTGACATTCATACCATATGCCGTCGGTAAAAAGAATCCTGGTTTGACAGGCTTCTATATTTTTGACAAGCATTTTATTTAATAAAAGTCCAAATTCTTTTCTATGATCGTATGAAATTACCGTTTGAAGTTTGTTTCCACTGATCCGAAGTGCGGCTTTTGGATTTTTATACAATACAGTTAACTTATGGTCTATTACAATGGCCAGATCGCTGGTTTTATTCAAAAACTGATAAAACCCACTGTTGAGATTTGCTGAATTATGATCTAAATTAGGAACTGACATTGGCCGCGTATTGATATACTCTAAAAGAAAAATTGAATATAATCAAAAAAACGCATCGATCTTAATGAGCATTGTTCTTCTCATCGTTGATGTATTTCAAATCACCCCATGCAGGATACATTCATTGATCAGTTGCGCAATATTTTTGTAACCCGATCGTCTCTTGCATATTCATGTAATATTTCAATTTATTGCGGAGAAGTTCGTATCGCACAGTTTGACAATGTTTCCTCTGCTTTGATGATCTTCTCTAAAATAGCTTCCCGATCTGATTCATCGTCTTCATCGTTAGGTGATACGTAAAGCTCTTTTAATTTATTAAGGTTAGTTAAAGCACCTAAATCTTCTAGCCGGATTTTGGTTCTCCAAACGTCAAGATACTCCAAATCGGTTAATTTATTTAAATAAGGCAAGCAAGCTTTAGTAATCCCCTCATGCTTCATTAGCGTCAAGGTCTTTAGCCCCTTAAAACCGCTAATGAATTTCACACCCGCATCGGTAACGTTTGTTTCTTTTAAATAGATGTGATGAACAACGGAAACCTTTGCGGCAATCATCCCCACATACTCATCATCAACGTCCAAATCATCTATACAGGTAAAACCAGGTAATTCGGAAGGGATATACTTCGAATCGGTAATGTGCCTAAAGTGCCACCAAAAATGTTTTTCTGCTCCTTTGAGTTTCATTATAAATGTAAGCTACCAGTATTTCTGCTCTAAAATAGAATAACCCGCATTGGCATCTGCCCATTCTTTTTTAAGCGCAATGGCTTTATCAAGCGCTTCCTGCCGTGTTTTACCAAACAATACCGAAATTACATTATAGCTACAGTTGTTGCTGTTATTTACCCACTTAATTACACATACATTAGTTGCGGTGCTATAATCAGATGCTGAAGACCCCATCCTAATCCTTGTTGCATCCGGATACCAATTTTGCAATTTTTTCTTCATTTTTTGTTGCTCAGCATAGTAATTATCTCTACTTACCGTTTCGGTAAGATAATTAGATGAGTTTTCTGAATTGCACTTCTCAGTGTACACCACACCGTAAATCATCACCAAATCTGACCTTTTGTTTTTAAATGCAAAAATAGTCGCCAGAATAAACGCCATGCTTAATGATAAAATTAGTTTTGTTTTCATATTATCTTAGTTTAAAGGGTTATTTACATGTTATATAAAAATTACGGATGATTCTTTTGCGCTTTGATTCTTGCTTGGCCATAGACTTTCTTCGGGACGCTACGGCCTCATTGTACGTGTTATAAATCCAGGCATAGCTCGTATTACCATCAAAAGCTACAGAACGGTTGCTGCGCTCTTCTTCGGCACGGTAATGTTCTAAAAATTGATACTTAATGGAGCTTTCGCTTTTTTCACAATCAAAAGAAACTACCTCTGTGGTTAAATCCACATAACCATTGTTGCCAGGTTCGTCGTAACGCTTATCCCACTCTGTAGAGATAACAAAGGCGTACTGGGTTTTAACCAATTTAGTTTCGGTTTTAGGAGTAAAACTGGTGAGCATTACTATTGCGATAAACAAAAGTGTTGTGGATCGTGCTCTCATAATTGTAGTTAGTTACTAAAGGGGTCTTTTTCTTTTGGCAATAATGATTTTAAATGATTAAATGCTTTGGTTAATCTTTCTGCATCAATTTGTGTTTCTGCTGTCAGCAAGTAATACGAATTATTAGTTGTAAAAAAACGGATCTCTTCTTCTTGATTTTCAATTTTCAGTATCTTATTCAAATTGAATGTTATGGGATTATAAAGTTTACCCCAAGCCAGTGTTACTTGACCGGCGGAAGATATTGATGCTTCATGCATCATTATTGTAGTAAAGCTACTACTCGCTATATAAACTAAATCTTGGGAATATCTTGCCTTTTTTACAAGGTTGTCTTTTATATACATTACCGTTTCATCAAAGGTTAAAGCTTTTTTCTCCTGCGCATTAACTGTGAATGTTATTGCCATAAAAAGGCAAATAGTAAGTAGTTTTTTCATTTTGTTTTTGTTTGTTAGTTTGATGTATTTTTTAAACAATCTTCAATTTTATCAGGTAAAAGAATAGGATTAATTTTATTTCTTACTCCTTCAATACTATTTTCACACCTTGCTATTAAACCATGTTTTACCATTCTTTCCATCCTTTTTTTGCAATCTGCTTTCTCAATCCAAGCCATTTTTTTTAAGGTATCCTTACTGTCTGAAGGATAGTCTCCATACCTGTATGCCGTAAGTAATAAAAAGAAAACTTGGTAATCTTCCAATGATTGGGATTTCCAATTAGAATTAGGCTCTATGGTAAGTGGAGCAAATGATGTGGCAGCAAATTCTTTGGAGTAATTATCTTTAAGGTTACTTAATGCCCTGTTCCATGCATCCCTCGCCTTTGGATATAATTCCTTTAAATCTTCAGGTATTTTTCTATGGGTACTATTTATTGCCGCAATTTCATCTTTGATATTACCAGAGGCAGCTCTATTGAAATTTTCAATCGCAGTATTGCAATCGGTTGAGACCGTTTTAGTAATAACAGGAGAATTATTTTTAGATGGTTTGGAAACGCCACAGCCCAAAACAAAAAATAGAAAAGCGATTGTCTGTATTTTTAATATCATCAGATTTATGTTTATTGTGCAACTGGTTTTAAATTATCCTCCAAACGGATCCGCATTTTTTTCAGTTTTTAAAATTGCTATTAAATGTTCTAATGCTTTTTTCAAGCGTTTTGCGTCATCTTCTGTTTGGATATGAAAAAGTATGGGTTTTCTTTTGTCAGTTTCGGTTGAAGAATAGATATAAAATTGACCATCAGTATCTTCTTTTTTATAAACAAGACTTGAAATATTTGACAGGTCATATCTGGATTTTTCCCCCGAACTCAAATTAATATTTAGCATCTTACCTTCAACAGTAACATCGTCAACCTTAACATCGTTAAAATATTAGGTTGCTTTAAATAATTTTGAAATATAATCAATGGTCTGCTGTTTGTTAAGCGGAGCACTTTGAGCCTTTAATTCAACTTGTATTCCTGAAAAAAGGATAAATAATAGAATCAGTTTTTTCATAATGTTATTGTTTTAGTTTACTTACACCAATAGCAAAACGATACCCAAATTGCAACTGGTAAAATGCTTCGCTATTACCTTTTGTTGAATTATTAAAAGTTTTTAAGCGTAAAAATATGGCTTGCTGTTTATTTTTGGCCGGATTATAATACACTTCGGCTTCATTTTTAAAAACCCAAAATCTATCGGGATTAATAATTGATGGCTCAGTATTAAAACTGGCCGCATTGTAATTTGTCAATTCGGCGGAGTAGGTGAAGCCGAAATTATTATAGCGCTTAAAATCAAGTAAAATACCACCTCCCAATCCCAATGATTTATAACCAATTATTAAATCGCTTATCGTTTTAATATCAGCAATTTGGTACCGGGCAGGAATGTAAAGGCTTAAGCTAAATGGATATTCTTTTCTTGGCTTATAGGAGAATACACTAAGATTTACGCCCATTTGCAAATAAGATTTTTCTAATATCTGCAATGGATTTTTGATTTTGGAATTTCCTGCCCCATCGGCCTCTAATGTTAAGTAGCGTACATCCTCATCTAAACGGGCAAAGTTTACAAAAGGGGTTATTTTTTTAAAGAAATAGCAAGCTTTAGTATTGAATGGATTAATATAAAAATCAGCTTTCCCTTCTAATTGCACAATACCGTTGGGAGCATCACCAAAAAGGCCTAAGAAATCGGTGTATGTTCTTAATTCTACTATATTTTGTAAGGCGGTGTTCTGTCGCACCTTATAGGTTACTGCCTCATTTGCATTCTCCTCTGTTTTTGTTGGTAACTCTAACGTTAAATCTTCCGGTACATAATTATCTCCCGGATTAGGAATATAGGTTAAAACATCAGATAATTTAATACTATAAGTTGTGAATTTATCTGTTAAATTTAAGGTTGTAGATGGGTTATTTGATGTTACCATTTTGAAAAACATGTAATTGTGAGGGCTAAGCGTAGTATATCTTAAAAGACTAATTGGAAATTTATTCTCATACAAATACAAGTTATTATTATCATCTGTTACATAAATCTGAATATCATAAACACTACCCTCTAAAATATGGACTCTTACTTTTTGGAAATTTAATCGGTCTGATACAACAGAACCATTATCATACAAACTAATCTTCTGCCCTTTTTGTGGAATAGAAAAGTCACCCAAATAGGTTTCGCTATCAGTGGAAAGAATTTCTGAAAAAACATCATTAGCTACCTTATTTTTAAAAATCGCATCATTCTCAGCAATAACTTTTTTTTCGCCAAAATAGAGGTATGTTTTACTTCCATCAGATTTTGGAGGCGAGGCTGTTGCGATCTGATGCTCATGCGGGAAGTTCTTTTTTAACTCATCTTTTTTAAGACCATTTTTAGTTACATAAAATGATATTGCGGTTTGGGCTACTGTGTAGATAGAATCCAATTTGGCTTGTAGTTCCTTTGTTTTGTTTAATTGTGCAGTTAATTCGGTCACAACTTTCTTATCGGTATTTGAAGAAACTATTTTTGCTTTAATATCTTCTAATGCTTTATTTTCCGTCACAAGGCTTTCCTTTACTTTAGTAAACTGTTTAGAAAGTGTGTCCAGATAAATTTTAGCATCTTTCTCCTGCGCTAAAGCCGCACTACACATTCCGAAAAAAACAGTAAATAATAAAATTGATCTCATATCGAAAAATTATATTTGTCTTGTTCCTGAGTTTTGTTTGTCTGTTTCATCGTATTTTTGTTTTCATTATACCAAACAAAATTAGATAGAAACAGCATCCATAAAAATACCCCAAAAGGAGTATTTTTATGGATGGTAATACGCTACAGAATTACTATTTTGCTTTATCCCAGACTATAAATCCAATAGGTAACACTGGTCTATAAATATCAAATCAAGCCCTGTAAGGTACATTCATTGATCAGCTGCGCGATGTTTTTGCAATCTGTCTTATCCAGAATATTCTGACGGTGTTTTTTAACCGTCATCTTGGCTATAAACAGCTTTTCAGATATCTCAGTATTCCCGAAACCTTCAGCGATAAGTTTGAGGATTTGTTTTTCCCTCTTTGAAAAATAGGGTAAAGGCCTGGCCATGTTCTCCATCGTCATATTCATATAAGAGGGTTCGCCATTAAGACCAATAAGTGATATTTTACGGGTATTTAAATTACTCAGGTGATCAATCCGTGTATGAATGTTTAAGGATTTCCCCCACCTGCCGTCCTCATCCAGACTAAGCATAATTGCCTGATGATTCAGTAAAGCATATTCCCCATCTTTCATTCTGCTCCTGAAACTATAATTCATTTTATAACTAAGTAATTTTTCGCGGGCAATCCGCTCATTAAAGAACCTGGTAATAAAAGCTTCAGCATTAGCTACAAAACCAACATCATCCGGGTGAATGGTATCCAATACATCATTAAAAGTGACTACTTCAGCATCAAGACCATGTATATCTTCAATACCAGTACTTACATGAGACAACGACATGTCATAAAAATCAATTACATAATAATAAAACGGCCCCGTACTAATAATAGAATTGGTCAGCTCATCAAAACCAATCCCTGGGAAACCGGTATTTTGATAAGCCCTGCTTTCCAGCCATACAGTATGCAATTTTTTTAAGTCGGTAGCCATTATACTTACTTCTATATCCATGGCAAAAGACAACAACAAATCAAGCCCTGCCGGGCACATTCGTTGATCAGCTGTGCAATATTTTTACAATCTGTTTTTTCCAGAATATTCTGTCGGTGTTTTTTTACCGTCATGGTAGCGATAAACAGCTTTTCCGATATTTGATTGCTGCTAAACCCTTCAGCAATAAGTTTGAGGATTTGTTTTTCCCTCTTTGAAAAATAAGGTAAAGGCCTGGCAGTGTCCTCCATCGTCATATTCATGTAAGAGGGTTCGCCATTAAGACCAATAAGTGATATTTTACGCGTATTTAAATTACCCAAGTGATCAATCCGTGTGTGAATATTCAGTGACTTCCCAGATCTTCCGTCCACATCAAGGCTTAATAAAATCGCCTGGTGATTCAGTAAGGCATATTCCCCATCTTTCATCCTGCTCCTAAAACTATAATTCATTTTATAACTCAGTAATTTTTCGCGGGCAATCCGTTCATTAAAAAACTTGTGGAGAAATGATTCCGCATCGGCGACAAAACCAACATCATCCGGATGAATAGTTTCCAACACATCATTAAACGTGACTACTTCAGGATCAAAGCCATGTATATCTTCAATACCAGTACTTACATGGGACAATGACATGTCATAAAAATCAATAACATAATAATAAAACGGCCCCGTACTAATAATAGAATTGGTCAGCTCATCAAAACCAACCGTTGGTAAATCAGTCTTTTGATAAGCCCTGCTTTCCAACCATGTGGTATGCAGTTTTGTTAAGTCGGTAGTCATTATATGCAGGTCGATGATTTTTATACGAATTAAATAAATAAACACCATTAATCAAACCAATAATAACTCATTTTCATAATTAAATGAATAGTTTGGATGGATATAAAGATCAGATCAACCCATAAGAAATATTTTCATTATGGGTTGATCGTTTCTATCTTAACACATAACAAGTGCAGGTCCTCACCGCGTCCGATCTCGGGAGAAGCTTCTCCCAGCCAGCCGTTTTCCTGATCTATCCCATTATATACTTTTACAAAGTCGATGCCTGGTAGGGTTACTTTATTGCCGTTTTTATCAATGGCCCAGTCGATATCGATACCCGAGTTATCATGCGCATTCGGGTAGTTATCAACGTAACCGTAACGAAAGCCATAAAGCACAAAATACGAGCCCGTACCACTCTCTTCAATACCATTGCGGGCAAGGCGTATACCCTTATAGGTTATCTTGTTATCCTTAATCCAGCCCGGGTAATAGCTTTGCGCATGAAAAGTGTTTTTAACTTTAAAACCTTCCTGTCCCTGGTTATCGGCCCACTTTATATAATTGGCTATGCTTACACTATTTTCCGGCGTACCAGTTGCTGTTTCAGTGGTCGGGCGATCAAAAGTCATTTCATAATTACGGAAGGTACGCACATCGTTTTTATTAGTTACGGCTGCGCTATACCAGGGCTCAGCTTCGGCACCAAAATTACCGCTGCCCTTAATCTCGTACCACTCGTCCTCATCGGGTTTTCCGTTTTTGTTTTTATCATAAGCCACCATTACAATGCCCGGCTCGCAACTACCGCCAAACGGCGCATTCGGGCGCGGATTGGCAGCAGCACCGAAAGCATTGCCATGCACGCGGAAATCCCGTCTGCCGGCTACGTTAACAATCGTATGATCGAAACCAAAAACCACGTAGCCGCCCCAGCCGCCCAGGGTAATGACATTGGCATCCTCGCCAACCAGGCTTTGGCTTACTTTGCCCAGCATTGTTTCATAAGTATCACCCGGGTTATATTTGGGTAACTCGTTTACAAACTGCCCGGGCGCCGGCAAATAATCAAACACTTTAGTTATAAAAATTGAGGGCTGACGGACTGGCTGCCGCACGGTAACCTGTAAGGTATCAATTAAAGCCCCCGAAGATACTTTCAGTTTGTAAGTACCCTTACCTGCCGTAACAAACTGCGCGGAAATAGCGTTACCTGCAGTCAACCGGTACAATTCAGATGGAGCGACTACCACCTCCCACTTCAGATCTGTTTTACCGGCAAATTTTGCGGAAGCTTCTAAATTCAGGATACTATTGGTGTTGGTCTCCAGGTTTATATAGCGGCCGGTAGTAATCTTCACTACCTTTTGAAAGATATTACCAGCATTGTATACCATAACCAGCAAGCTATATGTTGCCGGAACTGCAGGGGCGACAAAATTGTATTGGCGGTCATTAGACACGCGTTTACCGTTAAGGTGCCATACCATGGAGTCTATGCGGCTTTCAACTGCAGGTTTAAGCAACAGGGATTCATTTATTACTACATAATACTCAGTTTCCAGCCCGGTTACATGAGGTGCCGGTTCTACAATTTCGGTGTTTTTTTTACAGCCGGTCATCAGTACTAAAACTGTTGTTACGCAGGCTAAAAATTTATATAGATTGTTCATTTCGCTTTTTTTGTATTAAGAGTGCTTGGTTTAATTTTTAAGGTGCTTATCTAGAATGGCACCTACTTGCAGCATTCGTCCCTCGTTCATGTTATAATCATTCATGGTATTGACTGTACCCGCCTGCTTTTGAAGCGGATAAGATATTTTGATCACTTTGACAAAATCAATACCGGGCAAGCCAACGGTCAGCCCCTTGGCATTCACTGCCATGTCAATATCAATATTGAGTTTTTGTGCAAAAGATCCGGCCGAGGTCAGGTCCTTCGTAATGCGTTTTCCTTTACGGGTAAATGAGCTTTTCCAGCCGCTAAACAAGCTGATTTGTTTGGTGTTGACATCCATAAAATAACCCGGGAAAAACCCTCTCGTTGATAAGGTGCCCTCCATGGTTGTAGATGATGCAAAAGTCTTGTTATTCACCATATTGCCCGCGGCAGCAGGACTTTGGTTATCCTTCCAGTTCCAGTACACATAGTGCCGTCTGGCATCGGTTTCGGCCCTGTCAAAAGTAAAGGTCATTTCGTAATCGGGGATATCTTCCTGACCATAGTCCGCATCTTTTATCTCGTACCATTCACTATCATCAGCGTGGCCATTTTTATTGGCGTCATACGCTACCCATACACGTGGTATATCCTTATAGGAGTAATAAGCACTAATCTCCAGGTCTGTTTTGCCTGATACATTGACCACAGTATGATCAAACTTAAAAGTGGCCGAGCTACCCCAGGATCCTAAAAGAAGAAAATTGTTATTGTTTTGTTGACGTACAGCGCTGGCTTTAACCAAAAACTCATCATAAGGCAGCGGGTACTCTGCACCCAGGTCCCAATTTTGCGGGTAACCAACCAACGACCAGTTATGATTTGATCCAGGCGAAGGCAGGTATTCTACAAGCGTATTGGCATTTTTAGCGTAAATTTCGGTCTTAACCTCTATGGTACGGGTGGTAAACACACTTTGCTTGCCCGCGGTTACACGCAAAGTAAGCGGAAACTTACCGGCCTCAACTGCTATAAAATTAAGGTTGAGGCTTTTGCCGATCACTGAATCGTCAATGGACCACTCGTACTCATAATCTGACCGTATTGGCCCGGCCACCACGGGTTTAATTTCAAGTACCTGACACATGGATACGCTCAGGCCTTCGGCCAGGGTTATGACAATAGGTTTTTCTACCTGTATTTTGTACGTCCGTTGGTCTGCACCGGATTTGTTGCTTGCTTTAAATACTACTTCAAAATCTCCTGCCTCTGTAGCCTCAAAAGTATAATTGAGCTGACCGGAAGCTGCTTCCTTTCCGTTGACCAGCCATGTATACGTATTTCCTTTAAGGTTGGTAATGTTAGGTGCCAACACCATTTTATCGCCGATATTCAGCGTGGTGGTGTCTGTTGCGACGCCAGAAATACCTGGAGCCTGTTGCAGCTCTTTCTTACACGAAGCAAGGAGCACAACAAAGGCCAGCAATTTCAGAAAAATAATAGGTCTCTGTCTTTTCATATGTTTTAAATTGATATTATTTACTAAGTTTTTCATTATTTAGGTAGCAAAGCCATGTGGGCAGGTATATCACCGGTACGGACACTCCATTTCTTTTTACCATGTTTGTCAAAACAGTACAATAGGCCAGGTGAAACGTAGTTGCCTGCATCAGTAACATAGATATCCTTAGTGACCGGGTGTACCATAATGCCATAAGGTATTTCTATTTGCTTATCGGTTCCGTCGGTAATGAATGATGTTGAAACGACTTTATGTGTCTTCGTGTTCACAATGCCGTACGTAATTACATTGGAATAGGTAACATAGCTCCATTCTGTACTGTACACGTACAGGGAATCGCCATCCAGATAATAATTGCTCACCGCGATAGGTATGATATCGGTAACTTGCTGCTTAGCTTTGTCTAAGAAATAGAGTCTGGAAGGCAGCTGTTTATAATCACCCCTTGATGTTACCCAAAGGTCGCCCCGCTTATCAGCTTTAATGTGGTGCAGGTTGTAAGCCACATCTATCCGTTTATCTTCTTCAAACGTGGCCAGATCAATTACAGAAACAGTACGCTCATATTTCTCTGTATTTCCTGCGCCCATATAACCTCCCGAATTTGCTACATAGATCTTACCCCCGGTTATTTCAAGACAATCGGGCTGGAAGCCAACGATACATTTATCTACTATTTGAAGGGTTGCCGTATCCACTTTAGCCACATAACCTTTTTGGGTATAATTCGGATTAATCTGTATTGGCCCTGCATAAGAAGTAATGTAAGCGTACCTGCCATCAAATTTTATATAGCGACAGTTAGGAACCTCGATCTGTCCAAGGCGCTTTGCGGTACGTGCATCCATCACTTCCACTTTATTGGAGGCATTGATCACCGCATAAAGTCTTTTGCCATAAACGGCAATGTCATTGCCAACATCACCCAGTTCTTTAGGAACGGTAGGATTTATAGCACCATAAATGTTCCGCTGATAAACAGCTTTGGAAAAATCATAGTAGTCCAGCGTACTTTTATTACTGCCCATATTCCCTTCATTGAGCAAGTAAAAACCGTAAAAACCGTTCGCTGAGGGATCGCCCACGGCCGTATCTTCATTTTTGAAGACCTCTACGTCCTTCCGGCATGAAGAGGATACAACAACCAGCAACATAAATAATATGTATAGGGTATACTTTCTCATAGTTCAACAGATAAAATGAGTTTATAATTTCGTTTGGGCATTGGGTAATTCAATACCACTTCATAATCCTGGCTCAGTAAATTATTAAGTTCCCCCGAAACCTTGAAACTGCATCTTTTAAGCCTGATGTTCTTTGAGGCCGACAGATCGCTGGTGTACCAGGGTTGCTCATAATTCTCTGCGATATTGGCAGAATTTTGATAACGCTGCCCCACGTAGATAAAACTATAGTTCAAGCGCCAAGATTTATATTGTACGCTTGAAATCAGCGAGCCACTGTGCCAGGGTATATAGGGAATTTGCCCACCATAGAAAAGCCGCTGCAAATCCGGGTTTTTTCGCTCAGAAAAGTCTTGCGCGCGCTGGTAGGTATAGGAGGCCCTGATATTTAATGAAACACTTGAAGGAAGTGAAAAAGCCATATCAGACACCACATCGATTCCACGAATTCCAACAGTTCCGATATTCATTATCATCCAGCGGTATACACTACCACTCTTGGGAACAGACACGATCTTGTCAGTCACCCGGTTATAATAGGCATCAGTTTGAAGCTGCCACTCAGTCAACGTAGCCCCGGGCCGGGTTTTATGATAGGTGAAACCCAGATTAAACTGGTGCGTATATTCCGGTTTTAAACTGATGCTTCCAATATCTGTATAATACAGATCATTGAATGTTGGCATCCGGAAGATATATTTATAAAATGCCCGAAAATTGAAATCTGTTTTGATAAAAGGCTTATAAGATAAGAAGAAGGCAGGGGTAAGCTCATTCTTTGAAGGCGCAGCTACTGCATCGCTAGTACCTGGGTTTGCCCTGGTGATGTCTTCTCTTACTAAAGTTCCCAAAAGGCTGCCTTGCATTTTCAATTTACCCAGATGCGCAGCCGCTGCCAGCGCGATAAGTGAAGTGAATCTTTTCGGAAACACAAAACCGTCCAGATCGGAGGTAAGTGTATTATATTGGAAATCTGTTGACAGATTGATGTCGATCTTTTTCGACAGGCTATACTTATTAGCTACAGAGGTATACCACTCTTGCTGATGAAAATTGTTATCGATGTAGAGTAAAGTCGTATCCGGGTTCAGGTAGCGCATATAATCATTGGCATACTTTGCGTTAACCTGGATGTCATAACCATTGAAGATGTTTTTTTGAAAAATGCCCTGCAAAAAAAAACTCCGATCCCACTGCCTTTGCGCCCGTTTCCATACATTATTGACGATGGCTCCTGGTATTCCTCTTTCCGAATCGTAAAAGTAGGCTTTGGCCTGCCAAAATCCACCGTTTATATTTCCATATAACCCACTTTCAAGCCTCAGTGCATTTATATCGCCATTTTGCCTTGTAGCAGTTGTATCATAGGCTACGATTTTGGTACCAGGTAACACCCTCTTGTAACGAAAAGGGTACCTGCCCGAAGATTTGATGTATTCGCCACTAAAGGAAGCCGAAACATTATTGGTCAGCTTATGCTCCAGCAACACTGAGGGATCTATTAAATCAAACGAACCTGTTTTAAAAACACCTTTAAAATTTGTCGTTTTTAAAGTATCAAATACCGGTTTTCTGCTCCTTAGATAAATCGTACCGGATGATCCGTAATCCTTAGCTGGTTGAAAGATATCACTTTTTTGGCCGTTGTACACTGAAATGGACTCTATGTTGTCCATCGAAAACTTCCCAAGGTCAATTTGCCCGTTTTGGGCGTTTCCCAATTGGATCCCATCGTAGAATACGCCCATGTGATTGGTGCCCATGCTACGCATATCCACGGTTTTTAAGCCTCCTATACCACCATAATCCTTCACCTGCACACCGGCAAAATACCGTATGGCGTCGGCCACCGAAAAACTGTTTAAACTCTTTAATTGCTCACCAGAGAGCTTTTGCGAAGGAATTACTTCTTTGTATCCCGATGTAGAAATAGTAACATTTCTCAATGCTCTGACACGCCCGCTATCCACACGTACAGAATCCCTATGGGTATGCTGCCCGTACAGATGAGTTCCAATAAATACCAAAAACGTCATTAACAACGTTTTTAACGCGTTTGCCATATGCATCAACAATTTATTTCTTCAAACAGCTTAGCGGATAGTATACGAAAACAAATAGATCTTGCCTGCGAAATATCCGCAAAGCAAAATAATTTCTGCTGATGTCGTATTCAAAGCCCCGGCCGCGAAAGCTTTAAAAATTATATGCATTGGCAGGTCTCCTGACTTATTCTCACTTTGAACAGCCTTCCCATTTTTATTCAAAAAACAGTGGCATACAGAGGGTCAAAGTGTTGTTATAGAACTTACAGTAGCGGGTCTGCTCAGGATTTTCACCTGATTCCCTTTTAATCCTAATCTCATGAATGGAGATTAAAAACCAAATACGGCGCGAAAGTATAAAAAATTATCGAGTGTGCCACAATATTTTAAATCTACTATCTCCATCGCACTAATTGCGCTTACCTTAATCTATCCTTATGATTTTTTAAAGAGTTGCTTGAATAATCCATTGATCATCTTTTTTTATTGTCTTTACCAGCTGATGGAATAATTCATCACCATACATTTGTATGATGTCGGGTACTTTAGCTGATGGATGTGTTCCAGTTATACTCCTAGAATCTACCATAAAGCCAAGTGCTGAATTGAACAGTTGGTTCTGCAATAAATTTTCACAGATTAAGAAAGGGAAAGATTGATATTGCTGGTTTGCCGTCCTGAATTTGATGACATATTCCAGTGATATACGACCGGGGTTAAATGAACTAAAATCCCCTACCCATTTGTTCTTATTTCCATTCGTTATTCTGACCCAGGTTATTATTTTGGCTTATTTCTGAAAATGGGATCGGCCATATATAGTGTTTACCAGCATTAAAGGTACGCGTGTCACAAATCAGGAGTTTCGATGCAAAGGCTGTGTAGGAAGGAATATCGTTTTCATCAAATGCCGGGGTTCCTGCAAAGGGATAATCGGCCTTATTAGTTGGAACTCCGTAAATGACTTTATTCATTGCCTTTTCCGCTATCTTCCATCGGATTAAATCCATATATCTGATGCTAGGCCCTGTCGTATTTCCCACCTCTCCAGGGCCAGTTTCAAATGCAAATTCAACCCTTCTTTCCCGGCGCACTATTCTTCTCAACGCTGTTTGATCTGTAGTAGTGACAACTGGATAAGAACCTACATCAGCTGCGTTTACCCCGTATGCACGTGCCCTTACCTGATTAATCGCATCTAAAACCGTAGCATCGATTTGGTTTAACTCAATTTTAGCTTCAGCATAAGTTAACAGAATTTCTGCATATCGCAATATAATTACATCAAAATCTGTACGATTGAAAGCTGGTAATATAGAAGCATCAATTCCTTTTTTAAACAGATAGCCGGTAAAACTAGCAAAAGGAAAACTGGCTGACCTGGCATCAGCATTGGGTACCATCCGGCCAAGACTATAACTATATACAGAAGTAATATCAGGATGATTCTGGTAATCATATCCTAACCAATTTTCTCCAGGCGTAACAATCGTTGCCTTAAGACGTGGATCGCGGTTAATAAAAGGATTTTTTGGATTATATAAGCCCGATTTATCTATAGTTTTCCCATCAGTACATTCATAGCTATCAATAAGTTCAAGCGTTGGCAAAGTGGCAGCAAACCCTCCAGCAAGTCTCGAAATCTCATATTGGTAGTTCTTTACAACATTGTATGCAGCTGATCTGGGAAATGACCAGATGATTTCTTTGCTATGCTGACCTGCTTTTAAGAATAGGTCACGATAGGAAGGATATAGCGTATAATATTTTAAATCCATAAGCAATTTGGCTGCTCCTGCAGCCGTTGTCCAATCATTAATACTTAGTGCCGTTCTTGCTTTCATCGCCAAAGCTGTTCCTGTGGTGTAATACTGATTACCAGAGGTATAATTTAAGGGAAGCTGTAATATTGCAAAGTCAAACTCATCATAAACAAATTTGATGATTTCAGCTTTCGCCGTTCTTGATACTTTTCTGGCTTCTTCAACACTTTGAATGTTCTTAATTAATGGAACATCTCCAAAACGGGCAACCAGAAAACCATAGTTGTAAGCCCTTATCAAACGGGCCTGTGCTTCTGCATTTTTACGATAGGCATCCGTTATTCCCGTAACTTTATTTAGATTTTCCAATAAGAGATTTGCCCGCGCAATACCACGATAGGCAGTTGCCCAGGCACTGGAATATTCGAATGATTGAATGGTGGTTGTACCATGTATTATTGCATTTCCCGGTCCGGATCTTTGCCAGGCGTTATCGCTCCAGAATTCCGAATCAAATGGATAAATATCTGTGCGGTACAATGCGTTGATCGCAAGATCAAGCTCGTCTTTATTGGAATAGAAATTCCCTGAACTCGGACTATCAAGCGGGAAACGGTCTAATTTCTTACATCCTGATAATAGGACAAGAGCAATATATGATATGGTAATTATTCTTTTCATCTGTATAAATTTAAAAAGTGAGACTTAGGCCAAGCAGATAAGTGGTAATAAGCGGACTAGTGCCTTGTGCATCTTCAGGATCCCATCCCGGCTGGAAACCTTTATTCTGAAAACTTAATACATCAGTTCCGCTGACAAATACCCGGGCATTTTTTAAACCAATACGGCTTATTATATTGGTATTAAATGTATAACCTATATTAATGTCCTTCAATCTGAAATAGGAGCCATTAAATAAATAAAAGTTGGTAAGCGTACTATAGTTTACAGTTGCATTGGCACTTGTTAACCGGGGGTAGCGTGCATTTGGATTTTGGGGTGTCCAGGTATTGCCGTTTATATATTCCTGGATATTAAATGAACCACTGGCAACGGTCGGATTGATCATCAGGTCATCCGGTCTGCGGTTTTGTTTTCCAATCCCCTGAAACGAAAAGCCAAGGTCAATATTTTTATATTTAACCGAAGCAAAGCCTCCGTAAGTGTAATGTGGATAAGGATCCCCCAAAACAACCCTGTCATTAGCGGCATCAATCTTCCCATCCCCGTTAATGTCAACAAATTTAAGATCACCGGGTTTTTCGGTACCGGTCAATTTTGCAGAATTGGCAACATCAGCGTCACTCTGAAAATATCCCGCAGATCTATAGCCATAATAAACATTGAATGGCTGCCCTTCTATTCTCGCATTATTTGCAAGGATATTAATCCCTTTGGTATCAGTCACTTTATTTTTAAAGTCCGATATATTTGCTGAAACACTATAAGACCAATCCGGGCCGATATTATCATTCCATGAAGCCTGGAACTCCCAACCCCTGTTTTCCATACTGGCCGCATTTGTAGTGGTAGTAGCCAATCCTATATTTAAAGGAATATCCTGATTAATTAAAATATCGAATGTATTCTTCACAAAATAGTCCGCACTAATGCTTAACTTTTTATGAACTAATGCCATATCAAACCCGATATTGTAATCTTCTTTAGTTTCCCAGCTTTTATCAATGATGTTGATATCTGCCTGATTACCTGTCGGAACTGAAATAATACCCCCACTACTGTTATAAATTAAAGTGGTACCCAATGATATGAGCGACAGATAACTATAGTTGCCAATATTCTGATTGCCATTCCTGCCCCATGAACCACGCAGTTTTAGAAAATCAAATGGAAGTTTTTTTGCAAAATCCTCTTCAGAAATTACCCATCCTGCAGATATTGCGGGGAAAAATCCCCAACGGTTTTTCTTCGCAAAACGTGAAGATCCGTCATATCGCCCACTAATCCCTAAAAGGTATTTACCTTTATAGCTGTAATCAATCCTGCTGAAATATGAACGCAGCGCATTTTCATAGGCAGTTCCGCTGTTGCGTAAATTTGCAATTCCACCAGCGTTAATCACTTCATAATCAGGAAGCACATAACCATCTCTAAATAAACTGTTCGTATCAGTCCTGAAGGTATTTTCCTCATAACCTAAAAGCGCAGTCAACTTATGGCTCTTGGCTAAAGTGGTGGTATAGTTTGCCAGTAACTGAGTATTTATACTCTGATCGTTTTTATTAGACTCGCTAAGCGAATTTGTTGTTCCAAAACGGTTAATTATCAAAGAAGGATCAGCTTTAGAATAAAAATTTACGACTTTATTGGTTATCTTATTCTTTGAAAAAGCCAGTTGAGGTGCAACAATCCCTGATAGTTTAAAACCTTCGAAAGGTGTGAAATTAAGTTGTATTCTTGCATTTAACTGGTGATTCACGCCATTCATTCTTCCACTCAGCTCATTTTGAGCAATGGGATTGTTCCCATCTCTTGCCGGTGCAAAACGACCATCATCATAATAGGAATCATAGATGGGGGGAATAAACCGGGCAGAACTTGGATCGACAACCGAGGAGCTGTTGGCTTCGGCACGTACATAAGCCAGGTCTACACTGGCATTCAACATCTTATTAATATTAAGATCATTATTGGACCGTAAGGTGATCCGGTTAAAATCGCGGTTACGGTCAAGCCCTTTCTGGTCATCATACCCCATTAGTATTTTGCTTTTCAGCTTCTCGGTACCGACAGTGAAATCAAGATTATGGCGCTGTTGAGGGGCAGATTTTTTGTAATATAGATCCCCCCAGTTCTCATCAGGATATTTATCCGGATCAGCGGCATGCAGATTGGCATAATCATCAATCAGCGCAGCTCCATACAGAGGTGTGCGGCCATCATTGATCAATACCTGATTGGCCAGACGCATATAAGTAGCACCATCAACAAATTTGGGATGCGTAACAGGTTTCTGGATTCCAAAATTTGAGCTGTAAGTGATTTGCGCCTGTCCGTTTTTTGCCCTTTTGGTACTGATTAAGATTACGCCTGATGCAGCTCTTGACCCATAAATGGCTGCAGAAGCCGCATCTTTCAACACAGAGATATTTTCTATATCAACAGGATTCACATTATTGATATCCCCGGGTACTCCATCGATAATAACCAATGGTTCGTTCCCTGCGCCTAAGGTGGTAATACCACGGATGCGTATGGTCCCTCCAGCTCCAGGCTGTGTAGTAGAACGAGACACCGTTAATCCAGGTATAGCTCCCTGCAATGCCTGGGTCACACCTGTATTGTGGCGTTCGGTTATTTTTTGGCCGCTGAGTGTTCCTATGGATCCCGTCAGATCTTTTTTCGCTACGGTTCCGTAACCAACCACTACAATTTCTTCAAGCTGATTTTTAGACTCTTCCATCGTTACATTTGCCGGCCGACCATTGGTAAGTTCCATTTCAATGGTTTTGAAACCGATGTAACTAAATGTGACTATTGCATCTGCCGCATTGGTTAAAATTGAAAAACGTCCCTTATTATCTGTGGTCGTTGTAAGCTTCAATGCTTTAATTTGAACACTTACACTCGGTATCGGATTCTTCTTACCGTCGGTAACAATGCCCGATATGGATTTAACCTGGGCATAACTGACGCAAGAACAATATATAAGCGTAAGCAGGAGAAGTAAATTCTTTTTCATACTGGAATACTTGGTTAGGTTTATTGGTAGTCTAAAGTAGATAGTATTCAAGTTCCCCGAATAGCTTTCAGGATATTAAATTAGATGGGAACGTTCCCTAAAAATGGGATCGCTCCCAATTATTAATCTATACTTCAACACTTTTACCCTTTAATTAAATGTGATTATTTTGAGCATCTAACCAAATTCACAACCTATCCAAAACTTCACCTAATGCCGTAAAACCGGCACATTATTCACCCTATAAACAAACTAAAATGAAAAAAAACACTTTCTATTGGCATAGCCTGGTATTTGCTTTGCTAATTATTATTTCCTGTAAAAAGGTTGTACCTCTTACAGATGTTCTTACCGGCACGAATAAAACGGCTGCAGCTGATGGAGGCGAAATGGGACTTCAAAATGCCACTGTACCTTCCGGCTATTCCCTGGCCTATGCAGAAGAGTTTAACAATAATGCTTTGAATCCATCGGAATGGTACTACCGGGAAACAGGCAAATACAGCGGAGGTTATAATAAGCGGGAGAATGTTACAGTGGTTACGCAGGGTGGTGTGGGCTATCTTAATATTGCGTATCGTAACGATGTTGACTGGAATAACGATGGTGTTAATGACATCAGCGGAGGAGGCGCGATTACTTCAAAAGCATTCGGTTACGGTTATTATGAGGCGCGTATTAAATTTTATAATGGTGCTACAGGGCTTCACGAGTCTTTTTGGACGCATGGCCTGGGTATTCTTACGGGACAAACGCTTGGAACCGAGTATAAAGAAGCCGCTAAACAGGATTTGGTTCCCACAAACAATCAAATGATTGAAATAGATGCAATAGAGCTTGATGCGGCTTTGAACCACGGAAAAACCAATTTCTGGTTATACAAAGTTCCCGAATCTACCAGCGGGGCTTTTAACCGTTACGATGCCAGCTATATGAACCTGGATGAATGGATCACTGTTGGTTTTGAATGGCTGCCCAATACGGTCATTTATTACATAAACGGCATAGAGCGCTTTCGGTTCTCTCATGTTACACCTGCATTTGCCCCTACGGAGGTTTGGTTATCCGCACTTGCGAATACTCAATGGACTAGCGCCGGACAACAAGGCCCGGATGCAAGCATGAAGGTGGATTATTTTCGCTATTATAACAAACCAATATCTGCCAATTTAATCGGGAACAATAGTTTTGAATTTGGTGGGGCAGCTTCAGAGCAGGTCATGAACTGGGTTGTTTATGATGGTATCTATAACAACAACATTACAGACGGTGTAAGGGTGGTTGCTGACGGTACGGCCTACGAGGGAAGTGCTTATCTACAACAGGATGCTAAGTCAGGTGTGGCTGTAATTACCACCAAACAGCTATTAAACTATATTCCTAATGGCACCTATCGTTTAACTGCCAGGGTAAAAAAAACACCGGGTATGGTCAGTGCCAGAATGCGCGCATTGAATACGGGTGTTGCAGAAAAGTATGTGGATATTCCCACTTCGACCGAGTGGATGAAAATTGATTTGGACAATATTATAGTGACCTCCAACAAGGCTGTTATCGGTTTTTCTATCAATGGTCCCGACGGAGAGACCCTTAAAGTAGACGACATACAATTATATAACAAACAGTTTGGTATACCCGATGATTCGGGCTTACTCGTTGACGATATGGGGCCAGGCTATTCTGAATCGGGCTCCTGGCTTGTCAGCTCCCTGACTGGCTACAGAGGCAGTTACACCAGGTATAGCAGCACGACGGGAGCTTATGCACAATGGCAGCCTACTATACCCACGACCGGAAATTATGACGTTTTTATATACAAGATCGTACATGCCGGTACAGATCCAAATGCCAGAATCGAGATCAAACATTCAGCCGGTACGACAACCAAATATGTGAATTACGCAACCGGAAGTTCAGGCTGGGTGTTTTTAGGTACGTATAATTTTACCGCTGGTACCACCGGAAAGATCCGTAATTATCGTAACACCAGCGCTACCCATGCCCGTGCAGATGCGGTATATTTTGCACTGCCGGGCAATGTACCCCCTATTTGACAAATTACTGATATTGCCTGGATAGGTTGACCGGATAAATAATGAATAAGCCATAAAGTTGCAGCCGATTACGTGAAGGCGCTGCAACTTTATGGCATTGTTAACAACAAGTGGGGCCACCGCCCTATCCTTCATTATAATGTTGGTGCCTTCCCACCGCTGAGGGTGACGGCAATTGCATCAGCTAATATTTTTTTGCCTTTTGTATTGGCGTAATTACGGATGTAACTGGTTTTACCTGCAATAAATTTATAGTTGCCCAGAAATACCCAACCAGGCTTTCCTATAGTGTAATCCAGGTATTTAACAGCCACACCACCATCATATTTTATCTCAATTTTAGCATTGCTATCGGCATCTTTTGAAATTGGTTTGTAGATATATACATCGTAATTGCGTTTCGCCGGTATATCCGGTAACCATTGCGCAAAAAGCCCACCTTCGCCGTTAGACATACGCACTGAACTATTATTGTAGCCTTTAACTGCATTGCCCCAAACCCCACCTTCATGCGGACTAAAATTGAAGCTTCCTCTAAATGGCCCAGATTCACTATAGCCTTCTTCCAATTCCTGTACAATTATTGGCCATTGTTTTGCCGGGTTTTCAACCGCTTTATCAAACAATTCCACTTTATCGATCTTAAGCCATTCGCCATTTGTACCTGTGGTGGTAAATGCAACAGTCGCAGTGTTCGATCTGACTATAATGTTATCAAGGGTTATTTTTGTCCAATTTGTAGCTGGAGGGATACTAACGCTAAATGGCTTCGCCCCCGGTTGGGAAACCTCCATGGTAGCCTTCTTCATTCCCGCCGATCTTTTAACCCAGGCAGTTAACCTATAAGTACTATTGGGGATATAATCCAATTGGTACTTTGAAGCGATATAAGGCACTGCAGATTTACCGTCCTGTTGCAGATAGCCTTTGCCATCATAAGCTGTCCCATCGTATACTACCCGGCAACCATCAGTTTTTTCATTGTTATAAATACCATCGTAAATTATCCAGTTCCTCACAGTCTCGGTAGCTACACCATCAAACTCAAAACTATAGTTACCAATTAAATTTGCATAAATAGGTTTGTGGTAATATCTGAAATAATCCACTTTCATACTGGCATCGGGCAATGGCTCGCCCTTGTACCAAAGCGTATTGGCAAGGGCGGTTAACCACACTTCCATCGCAGCATATGAAGGTGTGGTAAAACTATAACGGTAACGCTCTACCCCATTTATATAGTATTTTACCATTCCAGGTAGCCATTCGAAACCAACATTGATCCATTGATCTAAATCCATATACGAAGCATCGAACCTGTTAAACGCTGCCGCCGTTGACTCAGGGGTACAATCACAGGCCTTTTTATTAAACCAATAATTGGTTTTACCGAAGTTCATGTACGAGTCCAGCTCAATAGCGTCTATCTCAATGGCTACATTGTCTGTGGGCCTAAGATCCCGTTTTGCCCCTTCGCTAAAAACGGTATCCCCTGTTTCGTTTACACTTAATGCAAGTCCATGGTTCCAAAAGGATTCGTGCAAACCTTTAGATCCCTTATAAAATTTTATCCGCGCTTCATAATATCCGTAACCAAAAGCTTTAGTAGAGATTACCCCCCCTCCACTCAAATCTGCTACGCCATCCTTATTATAGTCAGTATCTTTTTTGTAAGCGATATCGAGGTATCCAACACCATCTTTCGTTACTACTGATACGTTTTCCTTTCGGTTAAACCCTCCACCAAGCTTGCGGTCGGCATGTCTGTAGAACCATCCGGATTTATTTAACGAATTCCTGTCAAAATTTTCTTCGTAAGCCAATTGATATCCAGCTAAAGTGCCGGACAAGGGCTTAGCATCTTTAATCATTCCTTTTCCGGTTTCCTGAGCCAATACCTGGGCAACAGGCGATAACATTATCAAGATACCACCTGATAATAACAGGTTTCCAATTCTAAATCTATACATATTTGGTTAGTTTAATTACATTCGCTTTTTTACTCAACACTACACCATTCTTTACCAAATGATAAGATTTCTCTTGCCATTTGATCCAGGACATGAGTATTTACACAATTACTAACTTTGCTACTGCCGCTTGTGATCAAAAATCTTATTAATTGCTTAATCTTCCCTCTAGATTTTGATCAAAATAGTACTGTTGATTTTTTTTAGTACTAAAACTGATGCTTTTACCCCCATAACCTAACGTACATTTTGAGCCATTTTTTGAATAGACATTAACTTTTTCCAGTTTGTTATTTTTCCAGAAAAGATCGATCACAAAACCACCACGGGCTACCAGCCCCTGGATATTCCCGTTCTTCCATTGCGTAGGTAAGGCGGGTAATAAATGGATGTCTTCGTTTTGGCTTTGCATCAGCATTTCAGCAATACCGGCGGTACTACCAAAATTACCATCAATTTGAAAAGGAGGATGGTTATTGAACAAGTTGGGCAAAGTACTTTCACTAAAGGTTTCCATCAGCATTTTATAAGCATGATCCCCGTCCAGTAACCTAGCCCAAAAACAAATTTTCCAGGCCTTGCTCCAACCAGTACCTCCATCACCCCTGATACTTAAAGTCTTTTTAGCTGCCGCTGATAAAAGAGGTGTGGTAACTGGCGAAATCTGATTACTTGGAAATAAACCGTATAAGTGTGAAACATGCCTGTGTTCCGGCTCAGTTTCCTCATAATCATTAATCCATTCTAACAATTGACCTTTTGAACCCACGCGCATTGGCGCCAGTTGCGATCGCTTACGCATCAGGTTTTCACTAAATATCTTATCCACACCCAATACATTTGCTGCTTTAGCACTAATGCTAAGTATATCGTAAACAATCTGGCTACTCATTGTGGTCCCCATATCTACCGAATATCCTCTACCATCGGGTCCTACAAACTTATTCTCAGGTGAGGTAGATGGTCCTGAGACCAGCCAACCTTTTTTTGGATGTTTAATTAAAAAACTATCATAAAATAAAGCCGCGTCTTTGATCAACGGGTAATATTTTTTTAGAAATTCTTTATCCCCGGTATACAGATAATGTTCCCAAAGATGTGTACACAGCCATGCAGCGCCATCCTGAAACAACAAGCTGGCACTTGCCCTAAGTTCATTAATACCCCAGGGCGTACTTCTGGTAGACATTTCCCAGCCAGGCATACCATAACGTTCCCTGGCAGATTTTTTTCCCGCCGGATACATCCGCTTGATCTGCTCAAACATAGGCTGTGTTAACTCTGATAAATTAGTAACTTCCGCAGGCCAGTAATTCATTTGAAAGTTAATGTTAATGGTGTAATCAGAAAACCAGGCTGGTTTAAAATCTTTGTTCCAGATCCCCTGCAAATTAGCAGGTAAACCACCAGGCCGGGAACTGGAAATCAATAGATACCTTCCGTACTGGAAAAACAAGGCACAAAGCTCATTGTCATTACTTTGTTTTGCCAGTTTTAAGCGTTCATTTGTAGCAAGTGTAGCATTGACCGACGAGCCAAGATCAAAACTTACCCGGTCAAAATAGTGCCGGTAATCTTTGATATGACCGGTCAGGATCTGCTGATATTTTTTTTTAGCCACCGCAGCTATCGTTTGTTCGCATTTCAGTTCTGGTTTTTTACTCCAGAAATTGGTAGAGGCGGTAAGCAGGATGAGTACCTCATCTGCATTGGCAACACTAAGCTTACCACCTGTATTGGTAATAACGCCGTTAACGGGAATAACTTTTAGCTGACTGTAATAAGTTGATCCTCCGAAATCATTTGTTCCGAACATCAGCAGACCATCTTTGCCTTTTGACACAGTAGTTGCAGCCCGTTCACGATTTAACAACAGATCAAAGCTCATTTTCCCCTTTTTACTACAGGAAAGTTTTAAAACCATAGTGTTATCGGGTGCGCTGATGAAAGTTTCACGTTTATAACTGGCATCGTTTGTCCTAAATTCAACAGTACTCGTTGCGTTATTCAGATTTAATGTTCTCCTGTAATTGCTTACTGTTCCTGAAATGTTTTTAAAATCCAGATACAGATCTCCCAGTGGCTGATAAGCACCATAACGAGGGTCATTTGGCGTAGTACAATATTTGGTAACCAAATCCTGGGCCTTCTTGTAATCACCATCAAATAGCAACTGCCTGATTTCTTTAATTTTTTCAGGCATATCCTTATTCACATTGAAATGATATTGACCAGACCATACACTAGATTCGTTTAAATAGATATGCTCTCGTTCTATTCCACCAGAAACCATAGCACCGATGGTGCCATTACCTAAAGGCAAAGCCTGTTCCCACGATTTGGCAGGTTCGCCGTACCATAAGGTTAGCGGATCATTTTTAGTGGTTTGCCCTTTTGAGGTGGCTGTCCATAATAGCAAACCTGTATAAAACAGGAATGAAAAACAGTTTAGTATGCGCATGAAATAGAAAAATATTTGGTTTTTTAATTCTATATTGGATAGTGGGTATGTAGAAATCACATTGTAAAAAGCATCAGTCTAATCACTGTTTAAACTCAAAGTTATCAGCCATTAACCACTGTCCGCCTTTTGCATTCGAGTGTATTTCGATGAAAGCCTGGTTATTCATCACTTTAACATCCTTAAGAGCTACCTTTGTCCATTCGCTATTTGCTTTTACAGGAATAACCTGTTCTGACTTTCCTGTTCTGATTACAATGGATGCCTGTTTTTGTCCGCCGGAACTTTTTACCCATGCACTGAAATTATAAACACCATTTGGTATATATTCCAGCAGCTGTTTGGTAACAGCCTTGTAGTCCTTTTCAGATTGATGAATCAGATATCGTACCCCGGTTTGAGCTTTTGACTGATCAGTTACCACTTTACCTGCGTCTTTATCATTCCCTGATGACCTTGAAGTAATCCAGGCAATAGGATACGTATTTCCAGTTGCTCCATATTCAAAATCAGCATTACCGATACGGTTTATACCTGCAAGATCCTTCGCATAAAACTTAAAATAGTCAACCCGCATCGATGCATCCTTCCCTGGCACCTTAAGGCCGCCCCACGCAGCCATATTTACAGGCAGTGCAGTAAGCCATAAATTCTGGGGTGCATAAAGTTTCCAGGGTCCTTCCAGCATTTTAGTTGCAATAAATTTCCCATCACTGTAGAAATTAATCCTGTCCGGAAGCCATTCGTAAGCCATTACTATCCATTTAGATAAATCCTTTGTGATGTGGTTTGGTACTGGCGCCTTACTTTTATGTGTAGGCGAATAAATATGATAATTTAACCCCAGGGAGTTCCCTTTCGAATCCTGCTCAAAACAATCAATTTCCAGTACACGGTTTTCCCCTGGGATGATATCCAGCGAAACTAAACTATCCCTCACTCCCTTTCCTTCTGCTTCGTTGGTACCGGTAAGCCCCATTGACCAGAAAGACTGATGCAATCCGGAAAGTTCCGGATCTCCCCCATATAGTTTTACTTTTGCTTCATAATACCCATATCCAAAATTATGTATGGAAACAATGCCTCCGCCCCGGTATTGCTGTCCTTCTTGTAATTTAGGTTCATAAGTAAAATTTATATGCAGCGCATGGCTACCATCAGGTGATTTTTTTTGTTCCACGTTACCAGGCCAGCTAATCCCACCCATTTTCGCATTGTCACGGTAAAGCCAATGGCTGGCATCTGGTTTACCGGAACGGTTAAAATCATCTTCAAATACCAGACGATAGCTTCTGGCTTTTGAAATGTGTTGAATAGACACGGTATCACTTATGATATCCGGGTTTTGTGCACTGGCTTGCAGTGTGGCTATAAGCAGTAACATACTGACTAAACGGTACATTTTATTTTTCATCATGTGTTATATTTGGTTATTTGCTTTAAAGGAATCTTTCATCCATCTTTCTTTCTCTTTTCCTGGATGCATAAATGATGATCAGAGCGGAGGCAAAAATGACCATACCAACCGTAATTACTACACCCGAATATTTTGGAGCAAGTGCGCCTAACAAAGTAATTCCCAATCCCACAACCAACATGGAAATTCCAATTACCCTGATGCCAAACAAATTCTGGTTCAAAGCATCTTCGTGCATGGCAGCCGACTTCTTTTTCAAACTGGTTTTGCGCTCCTCTTCCATGTCAAGTGCCCTTAAGGCATATGTCCGTTTATAAATGTAATAAAGTTCAAAAATAAACATGATCAACACGGGTATCCCCATGCCAAATGCGGTCTCCGTTGCCCTGTTTAACTTAAAATCTAATAAAGAGGGACTCAATACCTTAAAAAATAAATTGACCAGGAGTGAAATTATGGTAGCCGACAGCACCGCGGTTCCCCTGGTTCTGTTAGAATATAAACTCCAGATGATCGGTGCAAACAAAGCGCCACCGGCAATAGCAGCAGTACTTAGTACGACTTCCACTATTCCTCCTGCACTGGGAATCCAGATGGCTATAAGAATAGTACCTATTCCAAACAACAAGGTGAAGAACCTGGCCACAAAGATGACCTCTTTTTCACTGGCATTTGGACGCATCAAGTTTTTATAAATATCTTGCGCAAATACCGTTGCGGCCATGTTGATGGTCGTATTTGCCTTACTTGAGGTGGCTGATATCATTCCGGCCAGTACCAACCCGATTAATCCGGCGGGCATTACACTCTGGATCAACATCATATATGCACCTTCAGTTTCCAAACCTGTAAGGTTAGGGTTAATTATCCTGTATATCATTGGCGGAAGCATCCAGATCACAGGACAAATCAGGTACAATACTGTAAATATACCCGATACCTTGCGTGCATTTTTTTCTGTAGACACACTGGTATACCGCTGTACGTAAGCCCAGTTTCCCCCTATATAAAAGGTTTGGTAGACCACAAACGCAAGCATAAATTCAATGGAATACTCCTGGTTAAATGGTTTAAAATAGCCGGCAGGAGCCTGATTAACTAAAGTTGACAGACCTCCTATATGACCTAAAGCGATTGGGATCACAATAATTACTGCTGCCGACAAAATCACAAACTGTACCACATCCGTTACCAGCACTGCCCATAAACCACCGGCGGCCGTATACAATACAATGATCAATCCAATCCCCACAATACATTGGTTTAGTGTAAATGGAGTAGCCACATATACCATTTTCCCTACTGGGTACAACACCGCCGCAGTTGTAAATAAACTTAACAATAAGGTCAGATAAGTATAAAATTGTTTTTCACGTGCCCCAAACCTCTTCCCGATAAATTCCGCTGCCGTTGTCACACCTTTTTTTTTCCATTTTGAAGCAATCACCAAAGTAACGATGAGCCCGCTAATGGCCATAGTCAGTTGGATAACGTTAGCGACAATACCGGAACTATAAGCTATAGAACCCCAAACGACAAATGTACCTGCTGAAAAATAGCTGATAAACAATGACAAACCATTGATCCACCATGGGGTTTCACCACCCGCCTCAAAAAACGCCTGTCCGCTTTTACTACTTGATCTGGTAAACGTAAGGCCAATTGCAAAAATCAACAGCGCGAACACTACCATCACCATAAAATCTAATTTTCCCATTCCTATATAACTTAATAGCAGATAATTCCAAACAAGGCAGCAGGAGTCTTATCACCGGGATGTTCCAGAAACAAACTCAATTGTTTGGTATAAACAGTTTTTTCAAACTTGACGGTCAGCCGGGTTTGGTAATTACTTTCTTTGCTAAAAATAATCCTGCCCTGCTCATCTTTTATGATAACATTTCTTACACAAAAAGGCATTACATCCTCAGGGTGCCCCATCAATACGCTTTCCATAGGATGATCCAGATCAGTATCAAAAAACAACTGCAAAGTATGAATTTCCTGCTCAATGTCCCAGCTTAACGTTACAGATGGATTTTTATCCTCAAGCGAAGCTACCCATGCGTTAGGTTGTAATACCGGACGATATAATCCATTCTTAAGATTTTCTGCTGTAAATTTTTTTAGTGGCGGATCAAAACTCAGGGCAATATTATGACCATCCGGTCGTCGTTGTGGACACCAGAACTCAAATTCATCTACACCGATATCCTCCGTAGGTATTTGTTTTCCAAAATTAGATACGGCCTTGTTTACGCCATTAAATACCGACAATATCCCCGTAACCCTTTGGTTTGAGCAATAAATCCTAACATCAGTATTTTTCTTAAATACAATAAATGCATAGCTGTCTTCCTTTAGCTCTGTATCAAATGCAATCTTTAACAGATTGTCACCAGTAGTAAGGGGCATGTTTTTTTCTTCCAGGATCACGTCAGGGGTAAAGTTTCCGGCTTTACTGCTAATTCTAAGTTCAACCTGCAGCACTGTTGGCAAATCTGCCAGTACGGTCAGCGAGATCAGCGGTACTTTACCTTTGGCAAATGGCACCAGCTGGGCCATAGACCAATCCATACCTTTCAACAAATCTTCAGGCAGCTGTCCAAGCTCAAATGTACTCGACACATCGATATTTGCTGTCTGAACCAGATTTGTGTCATCTGCAAATGCATAGCCGGGAATATGGTGTCCTGTTTTCAGCAGTTCCTGCTGCAACAGACCAATGTAATTATCCTCAATAATCTTTCTTGGATATAAGCCATTTTCAATCGCTATTTTTGCCGCCATACCAATTGCCTGTCCTACATGGGCACCGGTTGCCATTACCCGTGTTGAAGCAAAAGCGACATGTGAAGCGCTTATAATCCTGCCTGCTAAAAACAAATTGTCAATATTCCTGCTGTAAAGGGAACGAAAAGGAATCTGATAAATTCCCTTTGAATGCCATTGATTACATCCTGGCTTCTCGCTAAAAACCCCGTCTGCAGGATGCAGATCTATCGACCAACCGCCGTATGCGACAGCATCGTTGTGGCTGCGCTGCTCAATAATATCTTGTTGTTTCATCATATAATCACCTTCAAAGCGGCGACTTTCCCGTTTTCCGGGTATGGTACCAACCCATTCCAGTGTTAATGTTTCAGCTTCAGGGAAGGCCCCCGAGTTTTTGATATAATTCCATGCACCATAAACCACTTTCCAAAGTTCCCATTTAATTTCCTCCGTATCATGAACAGTGTCCAATCGTCCACCATATTCCAGCCACCACAAACGGCAACCATACTCTTTCGTATTGAAGCTTCTGAAACGCGGAATCTTTGTAATGTCATCCAAAGCAAACTCCGGAGCAATAAACTTTACAGGTTTTCCTGTATCTTTCGTATAAAAATAGATACTATGGCCCAGCAATTCGCCGTACTCTTTTGAAGGCGCAAACTTTTCGCCAAATTCTGTCATTTCTTCGGTTCCCATCCGGAACGCGGCCCCTGACAAGAAACCAAGAATTCCATCGCCTGAAGCATCACAAAACAATTTGGCTTTCAAAAGGTACTCAGTCGAATTTTGACTGCAAAAGGCGCGTACTGTACTGATTGATGTCGCACCTGACTTATCCAGATCATGCACTGCCGTATTTAGTAACAGGATAATATTTAACTCCCGTTTTACCTTTTCTAATAAAATCGTATCAAGTATGAGTGGATTACCATCCTTGTTCCGGTACATATTCTCTACCAGCAATTCGTCAATAATACCACCTTCCCGCGACCAGCGATTGTTATTTCCCATATGGGAAGTCGCTCCCAATATCCACAGTCTCACTTCACTACTGGAGTTACCTCCAAGTACCGGCCGGTCCTGGACCAGCGTTACTTTTATGCCCGCTCTAGCAGCAGTAATTGCACAACAAACACCGGATAAACCTCCACCCACTACCAACAAATCACTACTTATTGTTTTCTGCAATAAGCTTCTCTTTTCTTGAAAATCTTCTTTAATCATACAGTTTATATACTTGCCACATTCTTAGGGTTTGTCTGGTTAATTCAATTTACTCCTATAGCAAGTATTTCAAAAGTAAAACTTAGATTATGCTCAGGTCAATTTACAACTGCGCTTTTTACTTGGGAACGATCCCAAATATTGGGATCGTTCCCAAGTAAAAACAGAAAAATATGAGCCGTTTTTTGATGAACAAAACAAAAAGACTATCATTTTTCTTAACTTCATTAAAGTCAAGACGATCAGGGACAACCTGCATAGCTTTGTAAACTTTACCATTAAACCAAATATATACTAATGAAAAACCGGCAAACGACAATAATAGATCTTGCTAAAGCTTTGAAAATTTCAAAATCAACGGTATCCAGGGCATTAACAAATCACCCTAATATCAAGACTGAAACAAAAAAAGCTGTTTTGGAGCTGGCTGGCGAAATGGATTACCAGCGAAATATGTTATCAGTAAGCCTGGTTAATAAAAAAACCAATACGATTGGGATCATTGTACCCGAATTTGTGAATTCTTATTTTTCAAAAGTAATTATCGGTGCCCAGGAAGCTGCAGCGGTGGCCGGTTATAATGTAATCATATGTCAGTCCAATGAAAACTATAACCAGGAAATATCCAATGTAAATATCATGCTCAGCAACCAGGTTGATGGCGTACTGGTATCGTTAACTAAAGAAACCAGAAACTTCGACCATTTAAAAAGATTTGCTAAGAAAGGTATCCCCATTGTATTTTTTAACCGTGTATGTGATGAAATGATTGTACCTAAAGTTATTGTAGATGATTTTGAAGGTGCTTATAAAATTACAGAACACCTGATAGAGACGGGCAAAAAAAGAATTGCGCACCTTGCCGGACCGGATAACCTCATCATCAGCAGAAAAAGGAAAGAAGGTTATCTTACCGCACTTAAAAAGCACAACATTGCTATTGATCAGGAGCTGATCATACCTTATGACCTGTTGCTGGAGAAAGTAAACATCTTTGTCAATCACCTGATCAATCTTCCCAATCCGCCGGATGCCATTTTCGCCATTAACGACCCTACAGCTATTAAGGTGATCGAGTTTTTGAAGTCAAAAAAAATCAGGATCCCGGAAGACATTGCCATTGCCGGATTCAGCAACGACAACTATTCTGCACTAATCGAACCACCCTTGACTACGATGTCCCAGCCTGTTCATGAAATAGGAAAGGTTGCTGCCGAGTTGTTAATAGACCAGATGAACCGCGAGGTGAAAGACTGGAAAGCAGTAACAAGAATGCTAAAAACAGAGATCATCATCCGCGGCTCTTCTGTTAAAGAATAGACCAAAATTACCAGTTATCCGTCCTAAATGGACTTGCGGGCATGTTAAACGCATCGCAGAGGCTTACTTCGGGAAATCCAGCCCATGCATACCTTACGGCTACTGGCCGGGGGACATCCGGAGAGAAGACATCAATGGTTGAGCCGTTGATCAAAGCCCTTGCAGCGTAAAATTTTCTGTCTTCACCGGCAATGACAAAGCCCTTTGCTGCCTGCCCCGGTAAAAATTTCATGGATCCATTGATCTGCGTAAATTTCACAATCACCTTTTTACCATCGACCTTAAAATTATCAAACACAGGGCCGCAGCCTGATACCTGCTCACCGTATATCAGGTGTTGTGTTTCCTTAAAAAGGCGGTCTGCCACGATTTCTTTATCAGGTGGGTGTATATTCTTCTTATCGCCTGTATTAATGGTCACAACCATTCCGGTATGTTGTGTTTTTTTAAGTACATCCAGCTGGGATTCACGTATTAATGCCCAGTTGTCATTCATGGTGATACTGGCAAATGCCGGAAGTTGAACAAATATAAAAGGTAGGTTTGAATCGCCACTTTCTGCTCTCCATGACGAAATCAAAACAGGTAATAACTTTCTATAATCAAAAGCACGTGCAACGTTGTGTTCCCCCTGATACCAAAGTATAGCGGTTTTCGTATACTTAATTACAGGGGCAATAACACCATTCCAATCAGCAGCAGGATAAGCTCCGTTTAAAGGGTTTCGAACAGTCGGTTTCGGAGGGGGGACCTGTCCTACAGCAGTCACATCCCTGACTTCTTTTTCCCACTTTTTTAATACCTCATCAGCTTGTTTTTTCATCATTTCCGGATTAGACCGTTTAATGGTCTCATCATAATATTTTTTACCACATGCTACGGATAGCAAAGCTCCAAGCGGCATTTTCGCTTCAATAGGTCCTCCGGCATTGGAAGAACGTATGATACCTATCGGAACTTTTAAATATTTGTACATTGAACGGGAGAAATAAAAAGCTATTGCTGAGTAAGTCAGGTTCTTGTCCGGACTTAAGGATTGCCATTGCCCTGGCACATCCTTTTCAGGCCGGGCGGCAAATAGGGAATTAGGCGTTTGGAATATACGCACCATGGGAAGGGTGGTTTGTTCTGCATCGGTTTGGGCATTAGGATTACCAAACCTTTTGCATGCGTCCAAAGACATGGCCATGTTGGACTGACCGGAACACAAAAAAACCTCGCCAACTAAAATACCTCGGATCTCAATTTGATTTTCCTTTCCCTTTACAATCAACTGAAGCGGCTTGCCCACCTTTAGGGGATTAAGCTTTATAGTCCAATTACCTGCGGTATCAGTTAAAGTTGTTTTAAACTGACCTGCTATTTGCAGTGATATTGGTTCCCCCGGATTGCCAAAGCCCCATATCAGTACAGGTTTGTTGCGTTGTAATATCATTCCATCAGAAAATATAGCAGGCAGTTTTACATCAGCCTTTGCATATTGACCATAAATCACAGTTACTACAAAAATGAAATACGGAAAAAGACATTTCAACAAATGGGAAAAAATAACAGCACAATAGCGATGAAAGGTTAAAAAATTTAATCTCATATTTTTTTCGATTTTATATTTGGTAAAGTGAAGATGCAGTGTTATTTTCTTTTCGTGTAATAAAAATTACCAATTTACTTATGCAACCGTTCCCAAAAATTGGGAACGGTTGCATAAGTAAATGCATCAGTTTTACCATACTAAAAATAATCTGCTGTTGTACCTTCATCAAACCAAATATAAACCATAAGAAGTATGAAATTAAAAATTTTACCTTTCATCATTATCATGCTATTTGGGTTCCAATTACTGGCCCAAAAACAAAAAAAGATTAGCGGAACGATAAATGATGATACCGGGCATCCCTTATCCGGGGCATCAATACAAGTGGTCCCTGAAAATAAAACTGTCAGTTCCGATGCTGATGGACGCTTTGTTATTGAATATAAAAATGCAGGTAGCAAACTAAGAATTTCATATATTGGTTTTAAACCAAAAGAATATAGTATTTCAAATATCCCGCAACCGCTCATTGTTTCATTAGAAACCGATGGTAAGGATATGGATGAAGTGATCATCATAGGATACGAAAGCAAAAGAAAATCAGAAATAACAACCTCCACTGTAAAAGTTGACACAAAAAACAATACTGAAGGCGGATATGCTAATTTTCAACAGCTTATCGGTGGTCGGGCCGCGGGTGTAAATGTAATGGAGAACAGCACTGATCCGGGTGGGGGCATCAGTATCGAAATCCGGGGTACCAGTTCACTTAGCTTTTCTACACAGCCATTATATGTTATAGACGGTGTGCCCATGAATAGTCCAGACATTGGCGGTCTTAATAACGGACAGGGCAGCTTATCTGCCTATGGAAGCACAAATCCGCTTAGCATGATCAATCCGAACGACATCGCAAGCATTGACATCTTAAAAGATGCAGCAGCAACCGCTATTTATGGTGCCCGTGGTTCAAACGGTGTGGTATTGATCACTACAAAATCGGGACAGATTGGCAAATTAAAAATAACGATGGGCGCTAACCGCTCTTACGTAAGCAGAACAAAGGAAATAGAAATGTTGAAAGCACAAGATTACGCTACATTTGTAAATGAAGCCTGGGCTTACAGACGTTCGCTGGGTTATTATAGTGCAGCCACGCTTCAACCTTATCTCCCATCGGAAATTGAATCCCTTAAAACTTACGACAACCAAAAGGAACTGTTGCGAACCGCTCCTACCTCAGATATAAATCTCAGCCTTTCGGGGGGAGATAAAATCAGTAAAATTTATTTTTCGGGACAATATTATCTACAGGAAGGCGTACTTCCATCTACTTCCCTGCAACGATATAACGGAAAGCTTAACTATGAAGGAAAAATAAGTCCTAAGCTTACTTTTACTGCCAGCGCAAATTATTCGAATACCGTCCGTAACGGGCAGCCATCCTCAACCCTTACTGCAGCTGCACTTTCCTGGGCGCCTACATCTCCGCTGATTAATCCTGATGGTGGTTTTAATTATGTTTCAGATTATATGTATGGAACCGGAAGCGCACAGTACGACGATCCCACCAATGGAAGAAACGTTTATTATAATCCCAGGTTTACGATAGCCAGCGTTCTCAGCGCATCTTCCGCTATTAGAAACCCGCTTAGTTTTTCAGGAGAAAAAGGCACGAAAAATGTAAATACTTCAACTCAGCTATTGGCCAATTTTGGGCTAACTTATAACCTAACGAATGCCTTAAAATTGAATGGTTTGTTAGGGATCACGTCTTATGATGCCCTATTGGAAAATTACATACCTACAACGATTAAAGCTGCAGGCTCTACGTTAATGGGAATTGCCAGTTTGGGCAACTCTCAAAATAACAGCATCTTATACCAATTGCAGGCAAACTATAATAAGCGCTTTGGCAAAGATCATAACTTCTCCGCCGTCCTTGTAGGGTCTGCTGAAAAATTTGTATCTAAAACGCAAACTGCGTCTTCAGCTGGCTTTACATCAAACCTCACATCCTTTAATTCCATTCAATCCGGCAATACACCTGACATACCCAATAGCAGCTATGTGGCAAACCAATTGGTGTCAACCGTTTTTCGGGGTTCGTACAATTATAAAACATTGTATTATTTAAGTGTTTCAGGAAGGTACGATGGATCCTCAAAATTTGTTGAGGAAGAAAAATTCGGCTTTTTCCCTTCTTTGAGTGGTGCCTGGCGGATAGACCAGGAAGAATGGTTTAAAAAAATGCTTCCCCTGTTCAGTGAATTTAAACTCAGGACCAGCTGGGGATTAGTGGGCAATCAAGGAATCAATCCTTATTCTACCGCTTCAACCCTGGGTGTGGCAAGTGTTGTATTTGGCAATCAGATAAATATCGGTTTTGCACCCAATCGTTTAGCCAACCCTCAGTTGCAATGGGAAAAAACTTCGTCTATCAACCTTGGTGCCGATATCTCCTTTTTTAAAAACAGATTATCTTTAACGGCTGAGATCTACAGAAAGTATACCGATGGCTTACTTTTCAATGTAACACCTCCCCTCTCTACCGGTTACAATACCTACACAAAAAATATTGCTTCGCTTACTAATGAGGGGATTGAATTTACATTGGGTGGAACAATTATTAGCAAGAAAGGCCTGAGATGGTCGGTAGACGGCAACATTGCTTTTAACAGAAATAGAGTAGAGAAATTAACAGGGGCTTCGGACGATTTTCTTGATGTAAATCAAGTGGCCGGCAGTTCCTATCTTTTCAGGATACAACCTGGTAAGCCGGTAGGGCAGTTTTACGGCTATAAAAGCATAGGGGTCTGGACAGATCGAACAATTCTTACCAAACCGGAGACCTTCCAGGTGGGCGAAAAAGAAGGTTCCCGCCGATACGCCGACTTAAACAATGACGGATACCTGAACGATGCAGATAAAGTCTACTTAGGGAGCGCCATTCCAAAATTTTTCGGTGGTTTCAGTACAAATTTATCATATAAAAACATAGAATTAGTGGCGTTCTTCAGCTATTCTGTGGGTAACAAGATTTTTAATTACTATGAAATAACCAATAATTCAATGTCTGGTAAGAATAACTTACCTAAAGCTATATTTGACAAGCGGTATCGCATTATTACGCCTGACATGAGTCCTGAGGTAGCCCAAAAAGTAAGAGAGAACAATGAGGTTACGCAGGTACAAGTGGCCGGTACGGTACTTGATCCCAGAGAGTCCACCGACTATTATATTGAGGATGGTTCTTTCTTAAGGTGCCGCGACATTACAATTTCATATCTTTTGCCTGCAAAGTGGTTGAAAGTATTGGGACTGTCTTCACTTAAGACCTATTTAAATTTTCAAAACCTGTTTACCGTCACTAAATATTCTGGCTATAACCCTGAGGTCAATTCAGACGCCGGTCTTGTTCGTGGTGTAGACCGGGGCACTACACCTGTAGGTAGAGGTATGCGGTTTGGGTTAAACGCTAATTTTTAACATTTCCCTAAAAATCAGACAATGAAAAAGATTATTTTTTTACTAATATATGTTGTGTTTTTATGCACATCCTGCAAAAAATTTCTGGAAGAGAACCCCGAAGGGCAAGTAACCAGTGACAGATTTTATCAAACCGATGCCGATGTTATTGCTGCCGCAAACGGCATCTATCAGGGAATGCGGGCTGACGTTAATGATGGACAAATGTGGCCGATTTCAACAGTTGAAATGATGTCCGATGACGCAACTCCGGGGGGAACCATAACCGCAGAAAGATTTACGCTGGATGACATCACTTACGACGCCCGGCACGCCTATATCCAACGCACATGGGCAGGTGCTTATCGGGTAATTAACAGGGCCAATAGCTTACTTTACTACGCTAAGGACTCTTCAAAAATAGCAGGTCGTATCCTTCGTCGTACAAGAGCTGAGGCCCAATTCTTCAGGGCATTTTATTATTTCAGGCTAGTACAGTTATTCGGTGATATACCGCTGGTACTGGAACCGGCAGATGTTACTAAAAACAATCTGCAACCTTCCCGCTCAGCTTCAACAGATGTATATAAACAGATACTGGATGATCTGCAATATGCAGAAGTAAATCTGGACTCTACCTACACTTACACTTCCGCCAATGGCGGCCGGGTAACACAGGCTGCTGCTAAAACGCTGATGGGTAAAGTATATCTTACTATGGCAGGATTTCCGCTGAAAGATATTTCCAAGTACCAGCTAGCGGCAGATAAGTTCAAAGAAATAATTGACAAAAAGGACACTTATAAACTTGATGTAAATGCTAATTATGCCAATATCTTCAGTGCTGATGAAACGGTGAAAGCAGCTGATAAAGAACGTATCTTTTATATAAAAGGGGCATCAGGATTTCCCGCAAGTTTACAAGCCTATACCAGGATGAAATCCAATTACCGTGCGTCTTCATTAATAACAGCGTCTACCGATTATGTACCTTTTCTCTTTAGCGCAAGTACAACCACCTACAACAACCTCAGCGGTGGGACTACAGTACCTTCAGTACAAGCCGACGATGCCATTTCGGTTGCGCTTCCGATTGGTTTTTCTTACAACTTTGGCGGAAGCAGGTATGATAAATTTTATATGAGTAGCAATGGTTTCATTACTTTTATCAACAGATCCAATCTGGCATCTAACCTGAGCGCAGTCAAAGATCCTATAATAGGTCCACTTATGGATAACCTCAATGGTACGGGAGGGGTGGCTTCTTATGCTACAACTGGTACTGCTCCCAACCGCGTACTTACTGTTGAGTGGCGCAACTGGCGGTGGAAGACAGGAACTACAGTTGCTAATAATATCAGCTTTCAGGTAAAGCTATACGAAGCAGACGGAAAAATTGAAATGTTATACAATCAAATCTCAGATCCCGTAAACGCACCGGCGACAGCTATCGGCTTTAGGGTATCTCCTTTCTATTGCTCTATACGCAATACAGCGACGGCACCAGGTTTCAACTGGGACTATAGTCTCACCTCATACAGCACTAATATTACCCGCTTTCAACCAGGACAGATCTTTACAATTATCCCTACCGGTGTATTTGAATGGGTTGATACACGCAGGCTGGTAGCGATTAATTCATCATTTGGTGTGACCAAGTATAACGATCAGATCAATACTGGTTATACCGACAACGCAGATGATTTTCATTGGCTACGCTATTCTGATGTATTGTTGATGTATGCTGAAGCACTGATAGAAATTGGAGGCACCCCTAATATGGACATTGCATTGGAACAAATGAATTTGATACGGCGGGCACATGGCGGAACATCGGGCACACCGGCAGTTCCAATGCTGGCAGATCTCACTTACACCGACCAGAATGATCTGCGTGAAAAACTGCGTTTAGAAAGACGAAGGGAGTTCACCTTTGAGGCACAGCGCTGGTACGATCTGAAGCGTTGGGAAATCATGCCAGAAAAACTTCGCAAACAACTTTCTACTCAATTTAATCAGCCTATAGGTAACTACGATTATATCACTAAGAAAGTGATGTTCTGGCCAATACCTTATGCTGAAAGAACAAATAACCCTAACCTTAGCCAAAACGATGGCTATTGATCAATCATCCGCAAAATAGTTGTTATATATAATGTTTATGCAAAAACTAAAAATAGTCACTCTAATCGCATTTATTTGCTTCAGCTTCAAGGCATCTGCAAAGATAATGCTGCCCGCTGTCCTGTCTAACCACATGGTATTGCAACAAAAAAGCAATGTACCCTTATGGGGTGATGCCAAAACACATGCGATAATCAGCATCACAACTTCCTGGAATAAAAAAGTTTACCGAACAAAAGCAAATGCTGAGGGCAAATGGCGCTTAATGGTTCAAACTCCTGCTGCTGGCGGGCCTTACGCCATAACGTGCTCTGATGGCACAGTACTACAACTAACTGACATTATGATAGGGGAAGTTTGGGTATGTTCAGGCCAGTCGAATATGGAAATGCCAATGAGGGGGTTTAAAAGTATCCCCATTTTAAATTCCAATGACCTGTTAGTCAAAGCTGAAAATCAAAACCTGCGTCTGTTTCAGGTTCCACATGCCGTATCGGCCAGCCCTTTAGCGGACTGTTCAGGAAACTGGAAAGTTTCTTCGTCAGAAAATGCCCTTATGTTTAGTGCAATTGGTTTTCAGTTTGGCCTGATGCTTCAGGAAACGCTAAAGGTTCCAGTTGGCATTATTGAGGCCGACTGGGGCGGCACACCAATTGAGGCTTGGATGCCAGCCAAAAGTTTCGCTGATTTTTCTTCTATAAAGCCACCTGCACCTAATCAAAAAATGTACTCTGGCACACCTACTGCCCTATTTAATGGCATGATCGCCCCTATCTCGGGTTTTGGAATTCAGGGTTTTCTTTGGTGCCAGGGCGAAGCAAATATCCGGAAGCCAGACGGTTACGACAGAAAGATGAAATCAATGGTTGCTGGCTGGCGTGAAAACTGGAAAAGAGATACCATTCCTTTTTATTATGTTCAGATCGCTCCTTTTAAATACCCAAATTTTCCAGATTCAGTACCATATTTACGGGAAAAACAACAACTGGCCCAATCTCAAATCCCTAATTCGGGAATGGTGGTCTCTGCCGATGCTGGTGATGAATTTAATATTCATCCCTCAGATAAAACTACCCTCAGCAAACGACTGCTATACTGGGCGCTTGGGCATACCTATAATAGAAAAGGCATAGCCTATCAAAGTCCGATATACCAGGGAATGAATATCACAGATAAAGAGGTAATTTTAGATTTCAAAAATACCCCACAGGGCTTTACCACTTACCGACAGGAAGTAACCGGGTTTGAAATAGCCGGAGCCGACAAAGTTTTCTATCCTGCTACAGCTAAATTATGGAACAATACCATCTACGTAACGAGTACTCAGGTTTCAAAACCTGTTGCAGTTAGGTATGCTTTTAAAGATTTTGGCGTTGGGAATGTATACAATACTTTTGGCTTACCTGTTGCCCCCTTCCGGTCTGATAATTGGTAAGGTTACCCATATTGCCCCTTAGCAACTGACGTTTGAATGGGTTTTTTAGGGTTATCGCTTCCTGAAATGTTAGATTGTCCTATTGAATTTAGTCCTATACATACTAACAGAAAGAGCAGAATTGTTGAGTGGCGCATAATAAATTTCAAATATCTATTTAGTAGTAAGACAATCTTAAGGAGGACTATGACTACAAGAGGATAAAGAAATAAATTGTGACTGGCGACATGGAATACGAAAGCGGCGTCCTCAGGGATAACAAAAGCTATCTGAAATGTGAACGAATTGCATTATCTTGTATTGGTTTCTATTTGATTTAACCAAGATCCGAACAAGATGTCAAAAAATTGGGATTATACAAGCACCGCACAAAAATTCTCTGCTAAGTTTCCGGTTCTAAGTTATTTGGGTATACAAATCAATTTCTGGATTATAGCCAGTGTTTTTCTGAGTATCATCCTGCATTTACAGGCCCTTTCAATAAGCGAAACTTCCCGTCTCAACTCCCCCACCAGATTTGATAATACCCTGGTATTGTCTGTAATGTTTGGATTCTTTTATGGTATCGTACTTGGGTTAACCGACCAATACCTTGATAAGAACCTTCACGAAAAACAATCCATGGGCAGAATAATTCTAGTCAAATCTACCATCTCCCTCGTCCTTATTGTACTTACACTGATTTTGATCAGATATACCTTCTTTGATTTTTTTATTACTACCTCAAACTTTGGAGACAACCTAAAGACAAACGATAAATCATGGAGATACCTTTTTTATATTCTGGTGATCTACTATTTCGTTATGACACTATTCATAAGCTTTATCAACCAGGTAAACAGAAAATATGGCCCGGGTGTTTTAGTCCCCTTATTACTTGGGAAGTATAAATATCCAAAGGAAGAGGAACGGATCTTTATGTTTATGGATTTAAAATCCTCAACAACTATTGCAGAAAAACTAGGGCACATAAAGTATAGTTCATTTATCAGAGATAGTTTCATGGATATAAACCAAATTCTTTTGCGGTTTAATGCAGAGGTTTACCAATATGTGGGGGATGAAATTGTGGTAACCTGGAGGGTACCTGATGGACTGAAAAACCTCTCTTGTATTCGATTTTTCTTTGGCTGTGAAAAGCAATTCCTAGACAGGGGCAATTACTACATAACAAACTATGGTTTATTGCCCCACTTTAAAGCGGGACTCCACATGGGAAAAGTTACTGCGGTAGAAATCGGAGATATCAAAAGGGATATTGCCTATCATGGCGACACTCTGAATACCGCTGCCAGAATTCAAAGTGTCTGTAATGAACACAATAAAAACTTTCTTATTTCAGCATACTTGTTGGAGTCCTTAGCGCCAAACCATAACCTCAAAACAGAAACCATGGGTATGATTTTATTAAGGGGTAAATCAACAAAGGTAGAGATTCTCAGTGTCGAAGGCATTTAACCTGACACGCTCAACAAAATAACTTGACATGCTCAACAAAACCTGCAGCTCCACATCTGCCTAAATTTGTTCTATACATTTAATCAAAAACAAAATGGAAAAGAACAATTATCAAGGTGCGTTACAACATCCGATAGGATCTGGATTTAATGCCGCCTCAACAGCAGCTGAAGTGATCAAGGGCATTGACCTAAGTGGAAAAATTGCTATCGTTACTGGCGGTAATACCGGCATTGGTCTGGAAACAACAAAAGTACTTGCAAATGCAGGCGCAACTGTTATTATTCCAGCCAGGGATATTGAAAAAGCGAAGAAAAATTTAGAGGGCGTTCCAAATATTAAAATCGACACAATGGATCTGACCAGGCCTGAAAGTATTGATGCATTTGCTAACAAAATCCTTAATTCAGGCAGACCGCTGCATCTGCTGATCAATAATGCCGGTATCATGTGGGTGCCATTACAAAGAAATAGTCGCGGGATCGAATCACAACTAGCAACCAATTACTTGGCGCAGTATCAGCTTGTAGCAAAGCTTTGGCCTGCGCTTAAAAAAGCCAATGGTGCAAGAGTAGTTAATGTATCTTCCTATGGTCACCAGATGGCGCCTTTCAATTTCGAAGACCCCAATTTCGAGCACAGGGAATACCAAACACTTTTGGGATATGGACAGTCAAAAACAGCAAGCAACCTGTTTGCCCTTGAGCTGGATAATCGTGCCAAATCATTTAACGTAAGGGCCTACTCACTGCATCCGGGCTCAATTGCCGGTACGGAACTGGCAAGAGATGCGGATATGGAACTGTTTAAGCAAATGGGATTTTTTGATGAGAATGGCAATATGCGTCCGGAAATCCTTGCAGGTCTAAAAACTATTCCTCAGGGTGCTGCTACTACCGTATGGTGCGCAACCAGTCCTCTACTTGATAACATTGGCGGAGTGTATTGTGAAGATGGAGATATTGCAGAATTAGACCTTGGAAACTTTGGAACAAATAATGGCCTGGGTACAAGAGGTGTTCAGCCCTATTCACTAGATGAAAGCAATGCTAAAAAGCTTTGGGAACTCAGCAGGGAAATGACAGGTACCTCATTCGAGGATATTTAGCGGTTGACGGCGGGCAATCCATCCGTCGACAATATTTTTTAACCGTTAGTTTTCACAGAAATCGATCCGAAATAAATAACTTTATTACAATGGACCATATATCCAAATATTTAACGAAAGACATCAAGCTTTCAAGCTATGAAGACAAACTATTTAAATCAGATCTGATGTTTGACGATCATATGCTGGTTTGGTTCATTTCAGGCGAAACAAAAATTATACAGGCAGACGCTACTTTTCATTTTAAAACCGGTGATATTTTCCTGGTCCCAAGGAATCAACTCGCAACGATCATCAATTATCCAAAAAATGGGTTACCCCATAAAACAGTGGTTATGCATTTATCTACCGAGCGGTTAAGGAAGTTTTATGAAAAAATTGACCTGAAGAAAAGAATGCCGCCTGACCAAAAAATATATAGTTTCCATAATCACCCACTTCTTGAAAGCTGCCTAACTTCCCTTATACCCTATTTTAACCTGGAAGGAGAATTTCCCGAAAGTCTCGCCTGTTTAAAAATTGACGAGGCGATCCATATTTTACGGATAATTGACCCGGGAGTTGATAGCGTATTGGCAAATTTTGATGCTCCCGGCAAAATTGATTTAGTCAATTTTATGCAGCGAAATTTTATGTTCAATATGTCATTAGAAAAATTAGGGTACTTAACAGGTCGTAGTTTATCAACGTTTAACCGGGATTTTAGGAAGCTTTTCAATACAAGTCCTCAAAAATGGCTGACAGATAAAAGACTTGAATTTGCCTATTATCATTTGGCAGAAAAAAGAAAAAAACCAACTGAGGTTTACCTAGAAGTAGGTTTTGAAGACCTCTCCCATTTTTCCTTCGTTTTCAAGAAGAAATATGGAATATCGCCAAATCAGCTTCCCTCGAATATAAATATTAATAGATAACAGAGAATTAACGCTGAAGTTCGGGAACTCTTTCGGCGTAAATCCGGTAAAGGATTTGAAACGTTTAGAATACTCGATTTTATCGAAAGGTTTAAATTTTTCCTGATTGGCCAGCTGTGCCCGGCTGCGATCTTTAGTCCTAGCGGGATCAGGACTTATCCGCAAGTAAGGGATACCTTTCCATGTGCCGCCGGTAACCGGCCCTAGTTTTCCTGAAATTGGGCCAAGAATACCCTTTTTTAATTTTGCCATGTTGTCAATTGTTTAGGTTTATATGGATTAAAAAATTGCTTTTTATCGTCTTCTCTAGGTGTTCCTAGGTGTCAATCGTATTTGAAAGCTCATTGGGGTGTCTTATACGTTTTTTACCTTACAAAAAATGGAGTGTAAATTGGATTTATATTGACAATTATAGTTGAATTAAACGGATAAAGCTTTACCTGTGAAAAAACAAGTACGGGTTTACCCTT
>Ga0160441_100056_pt1 | contig 150289 bp, 137 predicted proteins | sample HID1971K_E1MG_FD_108260 | JGI IMG/M metagenome (GOLD analysis project Ga0160441, IMG submission 108260) | Enriched millipede-associated microbial communities from UW Madison campus, WI, USA - HID1971K_E1 MG | ecosystem: Host-associated > Arthropoda: Insects > Digestive system > Unclassified ... | reverse complement strand
GTGTTCCCGGCCGCCATCCTGCAGCCGCCGTTCTTCGACCCGAAGGCCGACGACGCGCTGAACTACGGCGGCATTGGTGCGGTGATCGGCCACGAAATGACCCACGGCTACGACGACCAGGGCAGCCGCTTCGGGCCGACCGGCAACTTCGAGAACTGGTGGACCGATGCGGACACCAAGAACTTCAGCGGGCTGACCGGCAAGCTGGTGAACCAGTTCGACGACTACAAGGTCGGCGACCAGGCGGTCAACGGCAAGCTGACCCTGGGCGAGAACATCGCCGACCTGGGCGGCCTGGCCACTGCCTACGACGCCCTGCAGAAGGCCAGCGCCGGCAAGGAAGACCCGAAGGTAGACGGCTTCAGCCGCGACCAGCGCTTCTTCTTCAACTGGGCCACCGTGTGGCGCACCAAGTACACCCCGGAGAACGCCAAGGTCCGCCTGGCCACCGACCCGCACGCTCCGGCTGCGTTCCGTGCCATGGGCGCGCCGTCGAACCTGCCGACCTTCGCGGCCGCGTTCGAGTGCAAGCCGGGTACGCCGATGGTGCGCGCCGGCGACAAGCAGGTGGTGATCTGGTAATCGTTCACGCGGTGGCGTGAAGCAGAAAGGCCCGGGATTTTCCCGGGCCTTTTTGTTTGCCCGGTTGCCGGCCAACGGCCGGGGCTACCGTCGGCGTCGGTGAATGCCGCGTTTTCATGCGGGCTTGCTATAGTTCCGCGGTCTTCAATCCTCCTGGATTTGTTTCGCATGCCCAACCTTCGTCCGCTTGCCATCGCCCTAGGCCTGGGCCTGGCCACCCTGGTCGTCACCGACGCCTCCGCCGCCCCGAAGAAGAAGGCCGCCAGCCGTGCGCCCGCCGTGAGCGCGCAGTGCAGCGACTTCCATGACGCCACCAATGCCGGCTGGCTGAAGGCCAACCCGGTGCCGCAGACCGGTGCCACCACCGCTATTGGCCAGCTCGCCGAGCGTACCCGCGTGCAGCAGCGCGAGCTGCTGGATGGCGCGATGAAGGCACCGCAGGGCAACGTGCAGAAGCTGTTGGGCGACTTCTGGGCCAGCGGCCTGGATGAAGCGGCCGTGGAAGCCGACGGCTCGGCCCCGATCGCGCCGCTGCTGACCCGCATCAACGCCATCAAGAAGGCCAAGGATGTGCCGGCCTCGATTGCCGCGCTGCACCAGGTCGGCATCCCGGTGGCCTTCAACTTCGCCCCGGACGTGGACCTGAAGGCGCTGGATCGCCACATCGGCTACTTCATGCAGGGCGGCATGGGCCTGCCCGACCCGGCCTTCTACACCCGCACCGACGCCGATACCGTGGCGCTGATGGGCCGTTACCGTGCGTACGTGAAGCAGATCCTGGCCCTGACCGGCACCCCGGCCGACAAGCTGGAGGCCGAATCGCAGGCGGTGGTCGCGCTGGAAACCGAACTGGCGCGCAATGCACAGTCGCTGGCCGGCATCAACAACCCGTTCAACAACTACGCGCCGATTTCCACCAAGGAACTCAACAGTCGCTTCCGCAACCTGCAGCTGGATGCGTTCCTGAAGGCGCAGGGCGTCAACGACGACCTGGTCTCGCTGTCCGACCCGGAGCTGTTCAAGGCGCTCGACGGTATGGTCACCCGGATCAAGCCCGACCAGTGGAAGGCCTATCTGCGCTGGCGCGTGGGCGATGCCATGGCCCCCTACCTGTCCAAGGCCTACCGCGATGCGGAGTTTGAATTCCGCGGCCGCGTGATCCGTGGCGAAACCATCGCCCCGGCCCGCTGGGAGCAGGTGCTGGATGCGATGAACGTGGCCGCCGGCCCGATGGTCGGCCGTGAATATGCCGCACGTTACCTGTCGGCCGACGATCGCCGCCAGGCCGCCGTGATCGTCGACAAGATCCGCGAAACCCAGATCGAGGCGGTCAAGGCCAGCGGCTGGCTGAGCCCGGAAGCCAAGACCGAAGCACAGGCCAAGCTGGCCGCGCTGAAGATCGAGATCGGCACGCCGCTGCGCGACCTCGATTACAGCGTGCAGCCGATGGGCCGTGGCAGCTTCGGCGGCAACATGCTGATCGCCTCCACCTGGCGCCATCGCGAAGAAATGAAGCGCATCGGCAAAGGCAACGCCGACCGCCGCTGGGATGTGCTGCCGCAGCAGCCGGCACTGGCCTATGACATCGCGCAGAACCGCCTGATCGTCACCGCCGCCGTGCTGCAGGGCCCGGTGTTCAATGCCAAGGCCGACAGCGCCGACAAGTACGGCAGCTTCGGCGCGCTGGTTGCCCACGAACTGAACCGTGCGATCGATGCCAAGGGTGCCCTGGTTGATTCCAAGGGCGAACTGCGCAGCTGGTGGACCCCGGCCGACAAGACCGCCTGGAACCTGCTGGGCAACCGCGTGGCCGCGCAGTACAGCAGCCTGGACTTCCCCGGCGTGAAGGGGGCCAAGGTCAATGGCGAACTGACCCGCGAAGAGAACCTGGCCGATCTGGCCGGCGTGGAACTGGCATGGGCGGCCTACCAGTCGGCCGAACCCGCCGCCAAGCCGGCCGCGCAGCAGGGCTTCTTCCGCGCCTGGGCCAGCCTGTGGCCGCAGCAGCTCTCGCCGGGCGAAGCCGCGCAGCGGTTGACCGCGGACACGCTGGCCCCGGGCAAGTGGCGCACCAACGTGCCGCTGTCCAACCTGCCCGCCTTCGGTGCCACCTTCAGCTGCAAGCCGGGACAGCCGATGCAGCGCGTGGACAGCGACCAGATCAAGATCTGGCGCTGAGCAACGCGGTCATGGATTGAACGAAGGGCGCCCCATGGGCGCCCTTCCTTTTCGTGCGCTGCCCGCTGCTACGCGTCGGGTTGCAGGGAGCCGCGATACGCCACGATCAGTCCCACCACCGGTGCGGCGATTTCCACGTTGAACACGAACCGGCCGTCCACCTCGGTTTCAAATGACGTGCCGTTCGGCAGCAACATCTTTGGCAACGGCAGCCCCAGGCAGGACCAGCGCCGCGGCACCAGCCGCAGGCGGTCGTCTTCCACCACCAGTGCCAGCGCAACCGAGACCCAACCGAAACGCTCGACCAGAAGCGCCTCGTTGCGCCGCGTCCCGCGGCCCTGCCACGATGTGAACCGGCGCCCGCCGAAATCACGGTTCCAACGCTCGCCCCCCTGCTCGGGCGCGAACGTCACGGTCACCGGTACGTCCTCGCCCGCCTTGGGAAAACCGATCACGGCAGCGACCAGGCGCGACATCAGCCCGGCACCGCGTCGGATCTGCGCCTTCCCACGCCAGCACCGATGCCCGGAGGACTGGTGCAATGCCTGTACCTGTGGGGGCAGCACCTCGTAGGCACTGCCCAGCACCTGCTGATACAGGCTGGCTGCGGGGTCTTCCTGGCGGAACCCGGAATGGATGGCACGCCCTTCGAACAGCCCCCGGTAATCGTCAAGCTCGAGGGCACGGGTTGCCGGGCGTGCCCCGGTCAACGGCCGAGCCCCGGCCAGCAGTTTGCGGATGACCGCTTCGACCGCCATGGATGGAATGTAAGGGCCGTCATCGCCTTCGGCGAGCAGGTGCCAGCTCAGCGTGGTCGGCACCCCGTCGCGCATGCCCTGCGCACGTATGTACATACCCCCACGGTGTTCACCGAACGTCATCAGGTTGAGGACCCGATAGAACAACGGCGACAGCGGTTCCATCGATGGCAGCGCGAAGCGGGCGCGGGACTTGGCCAGCAGGTTCAGTATGCGGTGCAGCACCTCCGGTACCGGAGCGGCCCCCATCCAGATGTCGGTCAGCGTGGGGTGTTCAGGCGGAATCACCTGCAGGTCGGGCACATCCAGCAATGAAAAATGCAGGTTGCGCAAGGGCAACCTGCCAGGCACCGCGACCGTGAACCGGCGGCTTTCGGCCAAACCGCGCCCGTAGCCGGGCTTGCCACCGCGCTGCAGCTTCACCGGCGCGCCGGCATAGCTCACGACCGCGCGCATCACGTTCAAGCCGATGCCCGCGAACGGTGACGGCGCAATGCCGCCCTCCACCGAGACGACCTCCATGCGGGTGGCCATTTCGCGCAGCACCGCCGCGGTCAGCACGGGGAAACTACTGACCCCTGACAGCACGAACACACCCGCCGCCTTGGCCTGCGCATCGAACTGGGCAACACCCAGGACGAAGTCGGTGGCGTCGGCGAAGTCGAGGTAATCGATGCCTTCCGCGATGCACGCTTCGACCACGCGGTACCGGTGCTCGCCGTAATCCTGGAAAGGCCCTGAGACATCCACCACCAGATCGGGATGTTCGGCCTGCAGTGCTGCCTGGATGTGTTGCCGGTCCACCGCCAGCGGGCGAACGCGCGGAGCGCCCACATAAGCTGCGCAGAATGCCTCCGCCGCGGCCAGATTGCGGCCGCAGATCAGCAGCTCGATGTCCGCCAGGTCCGCCAGCAGCCTTGCCATGCGTCCGCCGAAGACGCCGTAGCCACCCAGAATCAGAATTTTCATGCGAAAGCCCTCCTTGGCCAATGGCGGTATCCGGGCTACTTCACGCTGCGCAGGTGGTTGGGCCGCTTCGGGCCACCCGGCGGGCGCCGGTTGAATGGCGGCTGCCCCCGCCAGTAGCGGATCAGCAGCCAGCCGAACAACATGCCGCCCAGGTGGGCGAAGTGGGCCACGCCCGGTTGCCAACCGGTGGCGCCGAGCACCAGTTCCATCACGCCGAACACGATCACGAAGGTGCGTGCCTTCATCGGAATGGGCGGGAACAGCAGCATCACGCGCTGATTGGGGAACAGCATGCCGTAGGCCAGCAACAGTCCGAACACTCCGCCGGATGCGCCCAGCACGGTGGCCGGGTCGGCGATCATCGCGCCCACGGCCAGCTGGCACAGGCCGGCACCGGCCACGCACACCAGGTAGTAGGTCAGGAAGCGCTTCTCGCCCCAGGTCTGCTCCAGCGGCGCACCGAACATGAAGAGCGCCAGCATGTTGAAGAACAGGTGCCCGAAGCTGCCATGCAGGAACCCATAGGTGAGCAGCTGCCACGGCTGGAAATTGCCACCCGGCGAGAACGGGTCGAAGCCACCGCGCAGCGGTTGCAGCATGAACGGCTCGAAGGTGCCGTTGCCGAGCAGGAACGGCTGCTGCAGCAGGAAGAGCACGATGTTGGCGATCAACAGTGCCTTGGTGACGGTGGGCAGTCGCGGGAACATGGGGGCATCCTTTGGAACCGCGCCCATCATAACGGGCTAGCCCGGTCCCCACACCGCCGCGTCCAGGTCATCGCCGCTGCCACGCGGCATGTGCTTGACCCGCCCGCGCTCCATCACCACTCCTTCGGCGCGCAGCCGCTGGTTCTGCTCGCGCCAGCCGCGCGAGCCTTCCGGCATCGCGATACGCCCGTCCGAGCGCAGCACCCGGTGCCAGGGCAGGTCCGGATCGTCGTTCATGCCCAGCACCCGTGCGGTCAACCGTGCCCGGCCCGGCAGCCCGGCCTTGGCGGCCACCTGGCCGTAGCCCATCACCTGCCCGCGCGGAATGGCCCGGATCACCGCCAGGATGCGCTCGCGCGCCTGCGCGGCAGCGTCCACCTCGTCGTCGGCCGGCGACGTGGATTTCTTCACGCGCGCGCGCGGCTGACCAGCAGCACGCCGACCAGCACCAGCGCCGTCCCCAGGATCTGCCAGGGGCCCATGGGTTCGTCGAGCAGCCATAGACTCATCACGATGGTGGATACCGGCCCGAGCATACCCACCTGCGCGGCCAGCGACGAGCCGATCCGCTTCACCGCCAGCATGATCGCCAGTACCGGCAGCACTGTGCAGACCGTCGCGTTGACCAGCGACAGCCAGTACACCGGCACCGGCTGCTGGAACAGCACCGGCAGCGGGTGCAGGACCGCGAAGTGCAGCGCGCACAGCACGCAGGCCACGCAACTGGCATAGGCGGTGAGCCGGATCGCGCCGATCCGCGCCACCACCTGGCCGCTGCCGAACAGGTACAGCGCGTAGCTGAGCGCGCTGGCGAACACCAGCGCACTGCCCAGTACGATGCGCCCGCCTTCCAGCTGCAGGTCGTGGCCGAAGGCCAGCAGCACGCCGAGATAGCTGAGTACCAGCGCGGCCACCTGCCAGCGCCCGGGCTTCTTTTTCAGCAGCACCAGGCTGATCAGCAGCACCAGGGTGGGATTGAGGTACAGGATCAGCCGTTCAAGGGTCACGCTGATGTACTGCAGTCCCTGGAAGTCGAGCAGGCTGGAAAGGTAGTAGCCGGTGAAGCCCAGCCACACCACCCGCCCCCGGTCGGCCCAGGACAAGGCGGTGGCGCGGCGGGCCGACCAGACTGCAAGCAACGCGAACAACGGGAACGCCATCAGCATGCGCAATGCCAGCAGCGTGGTAGCGTCCACGCCGTGGCGATAGGCCAGTTTGACGATCACGGCCTTGCCGGAGGCGGCTACCGCGCCGACGGCGGCGAGCAGGATGCCGGAGGTGGCAAGGCGTGGGGAGGAGGTGGGAAGCGCGTGCGACATCCCACGCATTGTCGCATCAGCGGATGTCTACCGAACAACGGTCGGCAGCTACCCAGGTGGTGTTGATACGCCTCAGCGCATCAACACCACCTCTTCCGACGATGTCGGATGGATGGCGACGGTGTCGTCGAGCTGGGCCTTGGTGACGCCCATTTTCACCGCGACCGCGAAACCCTGCAGGATCTCGTCGGCCGATTCGCCGAGCAGGTGTACGCCTACCACCCGTTCCTCTTCGCCCACGCAGACCAGTTTGAACAGGCTGCGCTGGGTGCCATCGGCCAGCGCCTGCAGCATCGGTCGGAAATTGGTGCGGTAGATGCGCACGTCACCGTGGCGGGCGCGCGCCTCTTCTTCGCTCAAGCCCACCGCGCCCAGTGCCGGGTGCGAGAACACCACGCTGGCGATGTTCTGGTAATCCATCTTCGCCTGCGGCTGTCCGCCGAACAGGCGGTCCATCAGCTTGCGGGCGGCGGCGATGGCCACCGGGGTCAGGCCCACCTTGCCCGCGATATCGCCCACCGCGTGCACGCTGGGCACCGCCGTGGTCTGCCAGTCGTCAACCTCGACCTCGCCCTTGTCACCGACCACGATGCCCAGTGCCTCCAGTCCCAGCCCGGCACTGTTGCCACGCCGGCCGGTCGCGAAGAACACCTGGTCGAAGCGCGGTTCGGCCGGGCCATCGTGGCCGTAGGCAATGAGATCATCGCCCTCGCGCCGCAGTTCGCGCAGCCGGTAATTGAAGTGCAGCTGCACGCCCTGGTGGCGCAGGTTCTCGGCCAACTGTGCGGTCAGCTCGGCGTCGAAGCGCTCCAGCAGGCGTTCGCCGCGCACCAGCAACGTGACGCGGCTGCCCAGTGCCTGCAGCAGGCCGGCCAGTTCCACGGCGATGTAACCGCCACCGACGATCGCCACGCGGCCGGGGGCGCCGCAGAGGTTGAAGAAGTCGTCCGACACCGACCCCAGTTCGGCGCCGGGAATGTCCGGGCGCTGCGGGTGGGCACCGGTGGCGAGCAGCACGTGTTCCCCGCTGATGCGGATGCCATCGCTGCATTCCACCGTGTGGGCATCCAGCAGCCTTCCCTTGCGCGGCACGCGCACCACCTTGCTGTCGTTCAGGCGCTTGAGGTAACTGGCATGGATGTTGGCGATGTAAGCCTGGCGATGCACCACCAGTTCCTTCCAGTCCAGCGCCGGTCGCGCCGGTACATCGAAGCCCATCGCCGCAGCCAGGCCGATCCGCCCGGAAAGGTCGGCTGCCAGCCACATCGCCTTCTTCGGCACGCAGCCGACGTTGACGCAGGTACCGCCCAGTTCACCGGGTTCCAGCATCGCCACCCGCTTGCCGTGCTGCGCTGCGCGGAAGGCGGCGGCCAGGCCACCGGAGCCACCGCCCAGCACGATCAGATCGTAGTCGTAATGCGTTGTCATGGGCGCCAGCATGCCACGCCACGTCGCGATTCAAACGTGACGACGCGGCCTGAATCGTTTCATCGGCGCAACGCTGGCCAACGCCCGTAGGTCATCGCGCGCCAGATCCACTCCAGCGGCCCGAACCGGAAATGGCGCAGCCACGCATGGCTGAGCAGCACCTGCAATGCGAACAGCGCCACCGCGAACGGAACCTGCCAGGCACGCGGCATTGTTTCAAACGCACCCAGCCCGTAGCCGTAGAACAGCCAGGTGCAGACCAGTGACTGCAGGATGTATTGGGTCAGCGCCATCCGCCCCATGGGCGCCAGCACGCGCAGGCGGTCCCGCCAGTGCACGATCCAGGCCAGGTAGCCCAGGCACATCAACAGGCTGGCCACCGACGACAGCGCATACGCCGCGCCGGTGGTGGGGGTGAACGTGCCGGGCGCCAGGTACGGCACCCAGCTCGCGCTGATGAGCATCAACAGCAGTCCAACCGGCAGCGCGCCGCGCCGCAACCAACGGTAGAGGCGCTCGAACCGCGCCGGGTCGGCCAGCGCGCCACTGCGTGCGAACCAGCTGCCGAGCAGGAACATGCCCAGCACTTCCGGGCCGATGATCAGCGCCCCGGACAGGGCCGTGCCCAGATCGCTGGCCCGCTGCGCCACCGCCTGGCCGAAGCTGCCATGGCCATACGCCTGGCGCTGCAGTTCCACGGTCTGCTGGCCCTGCGCCATGGCCGAGCCGAGGGCGCCGCCATCGCCTTCGACCTGTCCGACCAGGCCCAGCATCGCGCCCAGCAGCAGCATCATCGCCGCCGCACACAGGTAGGTGGCCACGCCCATCGCCGGCAGCCAGCGTTGCGGCGCTTCGCGCGTGGCCAGCAGCGGCAACGACACCAGCGCGTAGATCACCAGGATGTCGCCGGACCACACCAGCAACGCATGGCACAGGCCGATCAGCAGCAGCCCGCCGCTGCGGCGCAGGTAGAAGGTCGTGAAGTCGCGGCGCGCCGCTTCGGCACGCTGCGCCATGATCGCAAAGCCGGCGCCGAACAGCAGCGAGAACAGGGTGAAGAACTTGCCCTGCACCAGCACGTAGACGGCGGCATCCACCCAGTAGTCCAGCCCCTGCCAGTGCGGGTCGATGCCGGTGAAGGCCAGGTCCAGCGGGCCGCTCAGCGCTTCCATGTTCATCAACAGGATGCCCAGCAGCGCGACCCCGCGCAGGATGTCGATGACTTCGATGCGGTCGCCGGCAGCCACCGGCTGCAGCGTGGGGGAAACAGGCTTCACGGGCGACTCGCTTGGCAGGGCGGACAGTATGCCGCCGCAGCACGCAGGCCGCCCGGCATTTCGGGGCTGCAGATACGCAACGGCCCGCCGAAGCGGGCCGTTGCCTCATACGGTGGCCTGCACTCAGTGCTGGTGGCCGCCGTCGCCGTGCACGTGGCCGTGCTCGAGTTCTTCGGCAGCAGCTTCACGCACGTCGACGATCTCGACCGAGAAGTGCAGGTCCTTGCCGGCCATCGGGTGGTTGAGGTCCACGTCGACCACGCTCATGCCGACCTTTTCAACGGTCACGGCGCGCGGGCCGAAGTTGGTCTGCAGCACGACCTGCTGCCCCTTCACCAGGCGGGTGTCACCGAAGTGCTTCTTCGGCACGCGCTGGGACAGGCCTTCCTTGCGCTCGCCATAGGCGTCGGCGGCCTTCACATCGACCTCGAAGGAGGCGCCGGCTTCCTTGTCGAGCATGGCGGCTTCCAGGCCCGGGATGATGTTGCCGTGGCCGATCAGGATCGCCAGCGGGTCACGGTCCCTGGAGCTCTCGATCGGCTCCTGGCCCTGCTCGGCGACGGTGTAATGGAAGCGGACGACGCGGTCTTTTTCGATCTTCATGCGGAACTCTTGTGCTGAGGCTGCCAGGGCAGACGGGTGGGACGGGTTGTCGCCCGCCAAGTACGCCGCCATCATGACGGCCTTCTGAGGCCGCGCATTATCCGGACATCACGCACATGACGCCAGTTCCGCGCTTGAACCGCTCTGTTGCCCGGGTTGCCGCCGTGCTTGCCCTGGCCCTGCTGGCCGCCTGCGGCGGCGGCAAGACCACCCGCCCGAGTGCGCCGGCCGCCTCCACCCAGGTCTGGCCGACGGTGGCGCCCAACGACCCGCAGGCGGCCAATGCGGTGCTGATGCGCGCCATCGGGCTGGTCGGCACGCCCTACCGCTACGGCGGCAACACCCCCGAGTCGGGCTTTGACTGCAGCGGGCTGGTGGCCTACGTGTACCGGGAAATGCTGGACCTGAAGCTGCCCCGGACCTCGCGCGACCTGGCGGCGGTGCAGGGACCGAAGATCGATCCGCAGCGGTTGGCACCGGGCGATCTGGTGTTCTTCGGCGACCGCGGCAACGTCTTCCACGTCGGCATCTACGTGGGCGAAGGGCGCTTCGTGCATGCCCCGAGCACCGGCGGAACGGTCCGGCTGGATTCGCTCGGCGGCACCTATTGGAAGCAGCACTACACAGGGGCGAAACGTGTCCTTCACTGAAATGAACAGGGCAAAGGTCTAAAAATGTGACCTACATCACGCTCATATAAACGAAAATTTAACGAAATTTGTACCAAATCACACGTCTTACACGGCATCATCACCCATCGTTTTTATTCAGTGACCGCCGCGTGACGACAGCCGACCTGACGTGCCAAGGCCAGACCGCCACTTTCCGGCGCACTGCCCGCCCCGCTCTTCTCGCTTTCGCCCTCTGCCTGGCCAGCCTTCCGGCCTGGGCGCAGACGGCACCGACGACCGCCGTCGATGCTGCTCCGGTTGCCACCGTAGCCGCCACCGAGATCCCCGCCGCCGCCAAGCCCAAGGCTGACGCGCCGGCCCGCAGCAAGGCCGATGCCGCTGCCAGTGCCACCCTCGCCGCCCTGCTTCCGCACCTGGCGGCCAACGACACCATTCCGCTCATGGACCGCTCGGCGATGTTCGCCGGCGACCTGAGCCGCCTGCTGGCCAACTACGATGCCAGCTCCGGCGCCAATGGCGTCGTGGTCGGTGGGGCCGCCGACAACGGCAAGGTGCAGTCGCTGCTGCGCCGTGCGATGACGCTGCTGGGCACTCCGTACCGTTGGGGCGGCACCTCGCCGGACAGCGGTTTCGACTGCAGCGGGCTGGTCGGCTACGTGTTCAAGACCGCGCTGGGCATCGACCTGCCGCGCGTCTCGCGTGAAATGGCCCATGACGGCGAAGCCGAGCTGATCAACGACCGCAACGCGCTGGCGGCCGGTGACCTGGTGTTCTTCGGCCGCAGGGGCCGGGTCGACCACGTGGGCATCTACGTGGGCGAAGGCCGCTTCCTGCACGCCCCCAGCACCGGCAAGGACGTCCGCGTGGACAGCCTGGTCTCGGGTTACTGGAGCGGCAAGTTCATGCAGGCCCGCCGCGTCGAGCTCTGAGCCGGCCGGCCCGCCCCGCCATTTGAAGGCCGCTGCCCCGTGCAGCGGCCTTTTTCGTTATGGGCGCCGGTGGCCGGTAACGGGGGCAACCGGCGTTGTCCCTACTGTCGTTCGAGCAATTCCAAGTGCGTGCGACCAGCCCAGGCCGGCGTCGGCAGGGGTTGTTGACTCCGGCGTGGGGCGGCTCGCCGGGGTCACGCCGACCAGTAGACACCGCCCGGGATCTTTCCAGTAAAGGTGACGCATGGCGGCAGTCCCTGAATTTCCGGCCCGGTGTGTGATCTGGTTTGGGCAACCACACGCGGCCGAGCGCGCCGCATTGGCAGCGGAAGGGTGGCAGGTGCGCGGGGTGGCCAGCGATGCATGCGTGGCCATCGGCATGCGCGGCAGCGACCTGGTGGTCGGGCTGCTGGACCTGCGCGGTGCGGCCCCCGGCAACGTGGAGCACCTGCAGGCGCTGCTGGAGCAGCACCGGCACATGCGCGTGCTGGCGATCCTGCCGCCCGGGCCCTACCCCACGCCGCCGCCGCTGCAGTCGCTGCTGGCGGGCTGTGTGGAGACGTTCACGGCGCCGCTGGATCTCTCCAGCCTGGTACAGCGGCTGCAGCACCTGGCGGACGGCGACGAGACGCGTTCGCCGGCCGGTGCACAGGCGCTGGTCGGGAACAGTGCGGTGCTGCAGGTGGCACGGGCGGCGCTGCGCAAATTCGCGCCGGTGGAACTGCCGGTGCTGGTCACGGGCGAAACGGGCACGGGCAAGGAACTGGCGGCGCAGGCACTGCACGCGCTGTCACCGCGGCATGCGCGGCCATTCCTGGCGGTGAACTGCGGGGCGATTCCGGCGGCGCTGGTGCAGTCGGAACTGTTCGGGCATGAGCGCGGGGCGTTCACCGGTGCGGCGACGCGTCGGCTGGGCCTGTTCGAGACGGCCAGCGGGGGCACGGTGTTCCTTGACGAGATCGGCGACCTGCCGCTGGATGCGCAGACGAACCTGTTGCGGGTGCTGCAGGAAGGCACGATCGAGCGGGTGGGCAGCAATCATCCGCTGGCGGTGGATGTACGGGTGGTGGCGGCAACGCACATTGATCTGGAGCAGGCAGTGGAGCGCGGGCAGTTCCGCCGCGATCTGTTCTACCGGCTCAATGTGCTGCGCTTGCCGATGCCGGCGCTGCGCGACCGCGGCAGCGACATCCTGCTGCTGGCGGAGCATTTCCTGGCCAGTTTCCGCCGCCGGCACGTGACGCGCGCACGCGGGTTCACGACGGAGGCGGCGCAGGCGCTGCTGCGGTTCAACTGGCCGGGCAATGTGCGAGAGCTGTTGAACCGGGTGCAGCGGGCGGCGATCGTGAGCGAGGCCGAGCTGATCAACGTGGCCGATCTGGAACTGCTGCCACCGCAGGTGGAGATGCCGCAGCGGCTGCTGCACGATGCGCGCCAGGCGGCCGAACGCGATGCCTTGTTGCAGGCTCTGCGCGATAACGCGTTCAACATCACCGCGTGTGCCCGCACCATGCAGGTGTCCCGCGTTACCGTGTATCGCCTCTGCCGCAAGCATCAACTCGCCCTGCCTGAGTTGCGCTGAGAGCGAAAAGCCCTGGTTTGCGAACGTACGGGCTTTGGGCCGGCCATTGGCCGGCCCTCCGCATTGCCGGCCGCGGTAGGTATCGACCGTTGGTCGATACGCGCGCTACAGGATGTACGGCACCTTGAACGCAAGAGTGAAGTCCGGCGAATCCGGCGTCAGGCCGATGCCCAGCAGACTCACGATCGTGGTGTTCTGGTTGAGTGCGTAGGTGATGCCCAGGTTGAGCGTGGCCGCGTTGGCGTCGCTGCCGACGATCTTGACCCACTGGCCGCCCTTGAAGCGGGTGGAGGCGCGGGCGCTGAGCTTGTCGCTGAAGGAGATGCTCAGGCTGGTGCGTTCGTTGAAGGCGAACGCGACGCCGGCGCCGAAGTAGTAAGAGCCGCCGAGTTTGACGTCACCGGGGTTGACGGTATCGGGGTTGGCGTCGAGGTCGTCGAAGCTGTTTTCGAACGAATGGATGTAGCCGATGTTGGCGAACAGGATGGCCGGGTCGGCGGTCTTTACCGCCGACAGGCCGACGTTGGCCTGCCAGACGCCGTTGCCGGTGGGTTGCTGTTCGGGCACGGCGAAGCGGATGAAGTCGTCGTCGTCGCGCTCGAGTACTTTCCAGCTCAGGCCGTAGGGTTCGCGGCCGGTGGGGGCGGTGGCGCCGACGGTCAACACGGTTTCGGGCCAGCGGCCTTTTTCGGAGAACAGTTTGTAGTTGGCACTGAGGCTGATGTCGCCGATGCCGTTGCCGGTGGTTTCTTCCTGGGCGATGGCCGCCGCCGAGCCGCCGGCGCCGCCCTTCTGGAAGACGGTCTTGCGGGCCAGGTACGGCACGTCCAGGTTCAGGGCCAGGCGCGGGGTGAGGCCCCAGCGTGCGGCGAGGTTGTAGGTGAGGGTGTCGGACTCGACGTTTTCGATGGCAATGTTGCCGAGGAAGATCGCGTCGAGGGCGAGGAAGCCGTTGAGGGTCAGCTGCTTACGGTCGTAGCGTGCGTAGCTGAGGCTGTTTTCCAGTGTGAAGCGGCGGGTGAACAGGGTCGAGGTCTGTTGTTTGACGTCGTCGACGCTGCGGCGGGAGGCTTCTTTGGCCTGCTGCGCTTCGGCGGCGGTGCTGGCGTAGCCATCGCCGGTCAGGGGTGCGGCGGGGGTGCTCGAGGGCAGCGGTTCGGGCGGGGCGGCGCCGGCCAGCGGTGCGGTCTTGCCGCTCAAGCGGGCCTGCATGGCCTGCACCTGCATGTCCAGTTCGCGCAGCCGGCGCACTTCCTGGGCGTAGTTGGCTTTGAGCGTCTCCAGCTGCTGGATGAGTGCCTTTACGTCTGCTTCGTCTGCCGGGGTGGCCGGTGCGTCCTGGGCGTTTGCCGCAGCTGACGCGGTCAGTGCCAGCGCCGCCAGCGCCAGCGGTGTCGTGCATATCGAGGTGTGCATTTCCTTGCCCTGCGTTCTTGTGTCGTTCCCCCCACCCGGCCGGTGTTACTGGCCGGGCCCCATGCCTACGCCGCGTACCAGGTTCATCGCCTGGGCCACGTTCTGGTTCAGCGACGCGCTGTTGGCCAGGGTCTGCCGCACCAGGTCGATCTGCATGCGGTTGCTGGCCGTTTGCCCATCGCTGGCCACGGCGATGCTCTGGCCGACGCTGCCGTTGCGGATCCATTGCTGGACCTGGCCCACGCCCTGGATCTGCAGTTGCACGCTTGCGCTGTTGCCGTCCTGCTGGGCCACGGCGCTCACGCCGCCCTGCTGCGCGCTGGCCTGCGGGGCGCTCTGTTCGGTGGTGGTGGGTGCGGTGCCTTCGCGCACGTTCAACTGGGTGGCGTTGCTGGCCACGTTGTTGTCACCGGCCACCTGGATGCTCTGGGTGAGCCCGGCCACGTTCTGCAGGCCACTCGAATCCACGCTGCGCCCCGGGGTCTCCGGCAGCGGCGCGTCGGCCGCGGTGACGGTGACGCTGGGCGTGAAGCTCACTTTGGGCGTGTTGCCGCCATGGCTGAAATCCATGCCCAGGGTCAGCGCGCTCTGTGCGGACTGGTTGCCGGCCTGCCATTGCGAAACCATGGTCACGCCGAACCAGGCCACGGCATTGCCGTTGACGGTGTAGCGGCCACGCATCAGTTTCAGTTCCGGGTCGGGGATCTCGCTCAATCCCTTGCCGGGGCGTCCCTGCTCCTGCGCGTTGGGTGCATCGGCGGCGTGTACCGGGGCGATCCCGAGCAGCGCGACGAGCAATGCACTGTGCGTCCAGTTTGCGATGTTCATGGTGCCTCCTAGAACAGATCGGCATGGGTGAAACCGAAATCCACCAGTTCCGCGTCGGTGATCGGGCCCTGCCGTGCATACAGCGAACGCGCACTGGGCTGTTCGCCGGGCTGCAGCAACACGGTGTTGCGGTCGAAATCGGTACCGATCACGACGAACACGGCGCGCGACGGCCATGATTCGAGAAATTCGTTGACGGGGATGCTGCGGTTGCCCAGGATCGGGTCCGCTACGTCCACCACGTCACCGCGGACCTGCTTGAGGACCACGAAGTGGCGGAAGCCACGCACATCCATCAACACCAACCCGGGCACGCGCAGCGAGCGCAGGCGCTCTTCGTTGACGCGGTAGCCGCGCCCACGCATGCCCATCGATTCCACGTAACGCTTGATGTCCAGCAGCGAGAAGCCACGCTGGTGGACCAGTTCAGGGTCCGAGACCCCCATCATTCCTTCGATCACCGTGCCTTCGTCCGCGTCCAGGTGGTAGGCATAACGCAGGATCGTGGCCAAAGCGGCCGCGCCGCAGCTGTAATCGGTGTGTTGGCGCACCACGTTGCGGAAGCGCCGTTCCTGCATGCTCTCCACGCGCTGGGAGTACACCGCGCCATTGGGCAGCACGCCGCTGAAGGACACATCACCGGCGCGCGAGGCGCCCACCGGCAGGATCAACAGCGACAACGCGCAGCACAGGGCTCGGGTCGACCACATCGGCATGGCTCCGGAAGAAGGAAGGAGCCCCTGCCCCAAAGGGGGAGGATGGAACAGGGGCTCCCGGGGAACCCGGCCATTGGCGGATGGCCGGGTTTGTTGCGCTCAACGCGTGTTGCCTGCGAAAACGGACAGCGTTACTCGCCGCCACCGCCGCCCGGGTTGCCGCCAGTGGACGGCTGGGCCACGGCCAGGGCCAGGCTGTTGGCCTGCAGGTTGCCGGTGCCGGCTGCGACGTTCACGCCGATGTTGCCGCTGGCGCCGCGGAACGAGTCACCCGACAGCGAAGCGTTGTTTTCGGCACGTTCCACGACCCAGCGGGTGGTGGCCACGGTACCGCTCAGGCTGGCCTGCAGATCGGCATAGCCCACTTCACCGTACGCCAGAACGCCGCGCTCGTCGGTGTCGAAGGCGAGACCGCCCGCACCTTCGTTGTACGGGTTGTCGGTGGCGCCCTGGGCGTCAGCATCCAGGTCGATGTGCCCGGTCTGGTTGCCGCCGGTATGCGACGAGCCGCTCCAGGTATCCGGGTAGAAGTTTTCCTTCTGGTAGGCATTGCCGCGACCGGCGTAACCACCCACGCCGATGGCTGCAGTACCGCCCCGGACGTTGCCACGCAGGGTGACCTGGGTGGTATCACGCATGGCCTTCACGTAGCCCTCGTTGGACACGCTGTTGCCGGTGGACACCTGGTTCGAGCTGATGCTCGCGGTGGCCATGCGGGCGGTGGACACCGACGCAGCCAGGGCGTTCTTCTGCTCGTTGTTGTTGCCGGCGGCGCTGTTCACGCCGATGTTGCCGGTGGCGCCGCGGAAGGCGTTGCCGCTGAGGCTGGAGTTGTTGACCACGCCTTCGTTGGTGGTGGTGTTGCCGGCGCCGTACTGGTTCACGTACACCTGCGCATCGGACATGCCGAAGGTGAACGAAGCATCGGCGGCGGACAGCGAGGCGGCGTTGTCCTGGGCATTGTTGTCGCCGGCGGCAGTGTTGAAGCCGAGGTTGCCCGACGCGTCCTGCGCCACGTTTTCGCTGATCGAGGAATTGTTCTCGAGCAGCTGGTTGTCGCCTTCGTTGTCGGTGATCGACTGGCGGTTGTCGATGATGGCAATCGCGGCCGAGTCCACTTCCAGGTCACCCGAGACGGTCGGACGGCCGCGGAACTGCACGTCCGCACCCACCTGCAGGTCCGATTCCAGGTTCACGTCCACGCCGTGGTTGTTCTTTTCCTTGCGCTCGTCGGCCTGGATGTTGCTGTTCTTCTGCACGTTTTCGTTGACCGAGACATTGCGCGTGTGGTTCACGTCGCTGGTGTCGCTGTAGCTCTTGGTCGTGGTCTTGGTGCTGGTGTCGGAGCTGGTGTTGGTGGTGCTGTTGTTGCGTACGCGGGTGCGCGAATCCCAGTCATTGCGGATGTTGGTATCGATGTTGGTATCGATATCGGTATCGATGCTGGTGGTGATGTCGGTGTCGACATCGGTATCGATATCGGTGTTGATGTTGGTATCAACGTCGGTATTGAGGTTGGTGTTGGTGTTCGTGTTGGTGTTGGTGCGGGTTTCCCACACGTTGTGGATGTGGTTGATGAACGCGCTTGCGTTCTGGTTGTCCTGTGCGGAGGCAGATGCGGTAGCCGCAACTGCGATGGCCAGCGCAAGTACCGTCTTGTTCATGGTGTTCATGGTGCCCTCTCTCTTCACGGTCAATCGGGTGGATGGAACTGCTCACGGGGTGGACTGCACCGAAATGCCCAACTGGTTGGCGGTGGTGTTGCCGGTACCCGCGATTTGATTGAGTTGCAGAACGCCGTCGAATCCCTGCAGTGCGGTGTCCTCCACGGCGACACTGCGGGTTCCGGCGGAACCACCGCGACGTGCGGTGCCCTGCCCCCCTGCTGACGCGAGTGCCCCCGACGCGGCCAAGGCCTCGTCGTTCGTCTCGCGTATGCCCTGTTGCGCCAGCGTGGCCGTGACGACGTTGAGCGTCGCGTTGCCGATACCGCTGGCCTGGTTGATCATGGCGACGCCGCTGGCGCCGTTCAGTGCCTGGCCGCCGATGCTGGCGCTGGCATCCAGCGCGCCATCGGCGCGCACGCGGTTGCCGGCGAGGCGTTGGCGTGCATCGATGTTGACCTGTGCGTTTTCGCCGCTGGCGATACCCAGCAGGTTGGCCTGCAGGTTGAGGTCGCCGGCGGCCATGTTGACCACCATGGCGCCGTCGGCGCCGCTCAGCGCGCGGCCCTCCAGGCGGGTGTTGTTGAGGTAGCCCAGCATGCCGGCGTAGTCGTCTGCCTGCTGCGCGTACAGCGGCAGTGGCAGCACCAGCGAGAGCCCCAGCGAGAGCAGCACGGTTGCGCGCTTCATTTGCCGGGCCCACCTGCAGGCGCACCGGCCGGCTGGCCGAGCGGGAATTGCGCCAGCGCACCGCGCACCTGGTCACCGATACCGCGGGTGGCGTTGCCCACCGCGCCCATCGGCCCGCCGATGCTGCGGCCGAGCGAGCTGCCCGACAGCACACCGCTGCTGGTGGCCTTGCCCAGGGTGCTGTTGATGGTGCTGGTGGTGACGCGCTCCACGGTGGTCTGCGGGTGCCCCGCAGAGAGGCCGGTGTTGGAGCCCAGCGAGGCGTAATCGTCGTCGCTCAGTTCGTCCATGCCGGTCGAGGTGCCCAGTGCGCCAGCGACTTCGCGCTTGGGCGAGGGATCGGCGATCAAGGCCACGCCCGGGGGAGCGGGCCGATACGCCGGCCGCGCGGATACATCCCGCAGCAGCACGATTTCACCCGGTTGCTGCTTCACGCCCTGCCGTGCGCCTGAGGCCTGCACCGCTGCCGGTGCCAGCACCATCACCAGCAGCAGCCACGTCACCGCCGTTGCCTTGCTCCGTACGCGAACGCTGTCCATTGCGACCTCCCGATACATGCGGAGGGATGGAGCAGCAATCGTGCCAAGTCCGAAAGGCCCTGTTTGCGGGCATGTTGCCGGCAGCGACCGCTGTAACTGCAACGCAGGTGTTACACCCGCGTGGCGTTCACGCGTCCTGAACACGAACGTGCGCGCGTCAGGAAGGCGGATAACGCTCACTTCACATGTAGGTGTATCAGCGTTGTTACACCCGTCGGATACAGATGTCACAGTGCGCAGTCATCAAACGCAGACGGGCCGACAATCGCCGGCCCGCTGCATGACGACCTGACCGATCGTGCTAAGAGGTGCGCTCTTCGCCCTCGTCCACGCCCAGGTTGGTGGACGGGTTGTCGTAGACCTCGCGGTCGAGAAGCCCGGTTTCCTTGGCCACCAGCACCGGCACCAGCATCTGGCCGGTGACGTTGGTCATGGTGCGCATCATGTCCAGGATCCGGTCGATCGCGTACAGGTAGCCGATGGTCTCCAGCGGCAGGTTGGCTGCGCTCAGCACCACCGTGGCCATCACCACCGCCGTACCGGGTACCCCGGCTGTACCGAAGCTGCCCAGCACCGAAGCGATCAGCACCACCACATACTGCTCGGGGGTGAGCGGCACGCCGGTGTACTGCGCGATGAACACCGCGCACAGCGCCGGATAGATCGCGCCGCAACCGTCCATCTTGATGCTGGCGCCCAGTGGCACGGCGAAGGACGCGTAGTCCTTGTTCACGCCAAGGTTGTGGGTGATCGAACGCATTGCCGCCGGCATCGCCGCGAAGCTGGACGAGCTGACGAACGCCACCTGCATGCCCGGCGCGGCACCACGGAAGAACTTGAGCGGGTTCAGGCCGTGCACCAGCAGCAGGCTGCCGTACACCAGCACGATATGCAGCGCGCAGGCCACGTACAGCGCCAGCACGAAGCTGCCCAGCGGCAACAGTTTTTCGAAGCCGTAGCTGCCCACCAGCCCGGCGATCAGGCCGAAGGTGCCCAGTGGGGTCATCTCCAGCACGAAGCGGGTGACCTGGATCATGATGTCGCTCATCTGCCCGGTCAGCTTGCGCGCCTCGGCGACCTTGTCGCCCAGCTTGACCATGGCAAAGCCGAGCAGGCCGGCGAAGAAGATCACCGGCAGGATCGAACCGCGCCCCGCCGCCAGCACCGTCTCGCCGGCCGCGTTGACCTTGGTGCCGATGCCGGTGAGCGCGTAGAACACGTTGGACGGCACCACGTCCATGACCACCTTGACCACGCTGGGCACTTCGCGCGGCGTGTAGCCGTGGTCCATGCTCAGGCTGAGGTTGCCGGTACCCGGCTGCATCAGGGTGCCCACGGCCAGGCCGATGCCCACTGCCAGCGCGGCGGTGATGATGAACCACAGGAAGGTGCGCCCGCCCAGCGCCGCCACGGATTTCTGCCCGTGCAGGGAGGAAATGGCGTTGATCACCGCGAAGAACACCAGCGGCACCGCGATCATCTTGATCAGCGTGACGTACAGGTCGCCCAACGGGCCGAACCAGGTTTCGGCGGCGGGGCCAAGCAGCCAGCCGGCCAGCGCGCCGAGCACGAAGCCGCCAAGTACGCGCTGCCAGAACGGGATCCGCAGCCAGGCAGACACCAGCGTCATGAGCATTCCAGGGAGAGGGTGACAGCCCCTCACCTTAGCCCAACGCGCCCCTGCGGACGAGGCGCACAGAAACAAATCAGCGTGTCATCGGCGTGCCTTGCGGCGTTCTGCATAATGAACGCCCGTTTCACCATTGAGATACGCGCGTCCATGTCCCGTTTCACGCCTCTTGTGGCGGCCCTCGCCACCACCCTGCTGCTTGGCGCCTGCGCCGCCTCCGCCCCCGCTTCCCGCGCCAACGCCGGCGCCGTTCAGGTCGATGTACCGGCAGTGGCCCACCCGGCCGGTGAAACCCCGCAGTGGTGGTATCGCAGCGGTGCCGCCCGTGCCGCCGGCAGTGGCGCCATGGACGGCCGCGCGAAGAACGTGATCCTGTTCCTGGGCGATGGCATGAGCCTGACCACCGTGGCTGCCGCACGCATCTTCGAGGGCCAGCGCAACGGCAACCCGGGCGAAGAGAACCTGCTCTCCTGGGAGCGCTTCCCGGCCACCGCGTTCAGCAAGACCTACAACACCGATTCGCAGACCCCGGATTCGGCCGGCACCATGACCGCGATCACCACCGGCGTGAAGACCCACATGGGCGCCATCGGGGTCAGCGCCGGCAGCCGCAGCGACTGCGCCGACAGCCTGGGCAAGGGCCTGCTGACCTGGCTGCAGCTGGCCGACAGCGCCGGCATGGCCACCGGCGTGGTGACCACCGCGCGCCTCACCCACGCCACCCCGGCCGCGACCTACGCCCATTCGCCCGAGCGCAACTGGGAAAACGACGCGGACCTGCCGGAGGCGGCCAAGGCGGCCGGCTGCAAGGACATCGCCCAGCAGCTGCTGGACACCTCGCGTTACGGGCGAGGTCCGCTGGTGGCGCTGGGCGGCGGTCGTGCCCAGTTCACCAACGTGGAAGAAACCGACCCGGAGTACGACGACAAGGTGGGCCTTCGCCTGGACGGGCGCAGCCTCGTCGGCGAATGGAAGCAGGCGCACCCGCAGGGCGCCTATGTCTGGAACGCGCAGCAGCTGCAGGCCGCCGCCAACGCCCCGGCGATCCTGGGCCTGTTCGAGCCGGACCACATGCGCTATGAGATCGAACGCAAGGACGACCCGTCCGGCGAGCCCAGCCTGGCCGAACTGACCCAGGCGGCCATCGCCAACCTGTCGCGCCACCAGGAAGGCTACGTGCTGATGGTGGAAGGCGCGCGCATCGACCACGCCAACCACAGCGGCAACGCCTACCGTGCGCTCAGCGATACTGTGGCGCTGTCCGACGCGGTGCGTGCAGCGGTGGAGGCCACCTCCGACCAGGACACGCTGATCATCGTCACCGCCGACCACTCGCACACGCTCAACTTCGTGGGCTACCCGGCGCGTGGCAACCCGATCCTCGGCAAGGTCAAGGACAAGGGCGGCGAAGACGGCGCCGGCGCGCTCGACCTGGCCCGCGACGGCCTCGGCCTGCCCTACACCACCCTCAGCTACGCCAATGGCCCCGGCTTTACCGGCGCCACCAACCAGCAGCCGGCGGGCCCCAAGGCCTACCCGCACAACCCGAGCAGCTTCGACCCGGCCAAGGGCCGCCCGGACCTGACCCACGTGGATACCCAGCACCCTGATTACATGCAGGAAGCGCTGGTGCCGATGAAGAGCGAAAGCCACGGCGGCGAAGATGTCGGCATCTGGGCCCGTGGCCCGGGCAGCAAGGCGGTGCGCGGCACCATGGAACAGAACACCATCTACCACATGATCGTGCAGGCCACCCCGCGCCTGCGCCAGCGCCTGTGCGATGCCGGCACCTGCGACGCCAAGGGCGTGCCGGTGGAACTGCCGACGCCGACCGCGTTCGAGCGCAAGGACGCAGGCAACTGATGCGGCGGGCCGGCGGCCCCATCACGCGGCTGAAGCCCCGTGATGGCGTCGGCTTCCGGCAGGGCCGATACTGGCGCTCTGCCTGACATGTCCCATTCGATGCCTACTGCGCTGCCCCCTGCCCCCGACCTGCCCGCACCTGTATTGGTGGGTTTCAGTGGCGGACTGGATTCGACGGTGCTGCTGCACTGGCTGGCCCAGTCACCCGCGCAGCGCGCCGCCGGCCTGCATGCGGTGCACGTGCACCACGGCCTGCAGGCCGATGCAGATCGTTGGGCGGCGCACTGCGAGGCGATCTGCGCGGCCTGGTCGATTCCGCTGCAGGTGATCCGCGTGGCGGTGCCGCGCGACAGCGGTGCGGGCCTGGAAGCCGCGGCACGCCACGTGCGCCGCGAAGCGTTCGCCCGCGTCCTGCGCGAAGGCGAACACCTCGCACTGGCGCACCACCGCGATGACCAGGCCGAAACGTTCCTGCTGCGGGCCCTGCGCGGCTCCGGTGTGGATGGCCTGGCGGCGATCCGGGCGCATGCGCCGTTCGGTGCCGGATCGATCTGGCGCCCGCTGCTGCAGATCCCGCGCAGCGACCTGCGGGCGCATGCGGCGGCGCACGGGCTGGAGTGGATCGAAGACCCCAGCAATGCCAGCGACGTGGCCGACCGCAACTTCCTCCGCCTGCACGTGCTGCCGCTGCTGCAGCAGCGCTGGCCGCAGGCCGATGCGGCGTTCGCACGCAGCGCCGAATTGAGCGCGCAGGCGCAGCGCCTGCTCGATGCCTCCGACCACGACGCCTTGCGGCGCTGCACGGTGTCGCCCGGCGTGCTCGACTGCGCCAAGCTGCAACGGCAGCCGCGCGAGCGCCGCGCGCGGCTGCTGCGGCAGTGGGTGCGCAGCGCCGGACAACCGCCGTTGCCGGCCGCGGGCGTCCAGGCCATCGAACGCGAACTGCTGCCCGCTGCCCAGGATGCCGATGCGCAGTTCGCCTGGCAGGGCGTGCGCATCCGCCGCTGGCGCGGCCACCTGTACCTGCTGCCGATGGCCCTGGCACTGCCGCTGGACTGGAGCGTGCATTGGGACGGCGCCAGCCCACTGGCACTCCCCGATGGTGGCGAACTGGCACTGATCGGCGCCCAGCGGTTGGGTGAACCGGTGCAGGTCAGCGCACGCCGGGGCGGCGAGCGCATCCAGCTGCGCGGGCGCAGTCATTCGCACGCGCTGAAAGATCTACTGCAACAGAGCGGGTTGCCTCCTTGGCAGCGCCGCCAGGTGCCGCTGCTGTATGCAGACCAGGTGCTGGTTGCGGCCGGCGATCAGGTGATCGCGGCACCGTTGCAGCAGTGGCTGGATGAACAGCACGCCCGACTGCGCTGGACGCCGGGCGCGGCGTGAATTGACCCCTTGGGGCTGGCGCTTCACACTTGCCGCATGGCCAAGAAATCCCCCACTGACGCCTCCCCGGTCGCCCACTTCGAGCATTCGCTGGAAGAACTGGAGCAGCTGGTGGAGAAGATGGAAACCGGCGACATGAGCCTGGAGCAGTCGCTGAGCGCCTACGAGCGCGGCGTGGGCTTGTACCGCCAGTGCCAGCAGGCGCTGGAGCAGGCAGAACTGCGCGTTCGCCTGCTCAGCGACCCGGCCCGCCCGGAAACCGCCGAGCCGTTCGACCCGCCCAGCCATGACGGTTGAGTCCACGTTCGCGCGTTGGCGCGACCGCATTGAAAGCCAGCTCGACGCCAGCCTGCCCTCGCCGGAACAGGCGCCCAAGCGCCTGCACCAGGCGATGCGCTATGCAGTGCTCGGTGGCGGCAAACGCATGCGCCCGCTGCTGGTGTACGCAAGCGGGCAGATCTTCGGTGCCGACGAACATGCGCTGGACGCACCGGCGATGGCGGTGGAGCTGATCCACGCCTATTCGCTGGTGCACGACGATCTGCCGGCGATGGACGACGACGCCCTGCGTCGCGGCCGCCCGACCACGCACATCGCCTTCGACGAAGCCACGGCGATCCTGGCCGGCGATGCGCTGCAGACGCGCGCGTTCGGGCTGCTGGCCGATGCGGCGTTGCCGGCACTGCTGCGGGTGCACTGCCTGCAGGCGTTGACCCACGCCTCGGGTGCAGCCGGCATGTGCGGCGGCCAGGCGCTGGATATCGATGCAACGGGCCACGCGCAGCCGCTGGCCGACCTGCAGCACATGCATGCATTGAAGACCGGCGCGCTCATCCGCGCGGCGGTCCGCATGGGCGCGCTGTGTGGCGATGCACCGCACGCGGACCTGCTGCAGCTGGATGATTTTGCCAACGCCCTCGGCCTGGCCTTCCAGGTCCGCGATGACATCCTGGACGTGGAAGCCAGTTCCGAACAGCTCGGCAAGACGGCGGGCAAGGACCAGGCGCAGGCCAAGTCCACGTTCCCGGCGTTGTTGGGAATGGACGGTGCGAAGGCGGAGTTGGCCGCGCTGAGCGAGCGCATGCACGACAGCCTTGCCGGGTATGACGAACGCGCTGATGCGTTGCGTGCGCTTGGGCGGTTGGCGGTCGAGCGCAATCACTAAGGAACCGGCCTTCGGTCGGTGTTCGTCTGCTGCAGGCAAGAGCCCTGGTCTGCGAACGTATCTGCGCAGGGCCGGCGGGTGTGGGTTTGCGGGGGGCGCCGTGAATACGTCCGTGTAGGCTCTTGCGAAACATCCATGTTTCGCAAAGCCCCCGCAAACCCACCCCCGCCGGCCCTCTGACGGTTGGTTGGTGCGCACAGGCGATCAAAGGCAATTGAACCGCTTTTGCCTGAACAACCGATCCACTGTCGGGGGCAGGCGGGGGTGGGTTTGCGGGACCGTAGAGCGCCATGGATGGCGCGAACGAGCTTACATGGATGTACTTGCAGCGTGTCCCGCAAACCCACCCCCGCCTGCCCAGCCCTGACACGTTCGCAGGCGACGGCTTTTGCTTTCGCTCTTGCTCCAAACAAAAAACGCCCGGCAATGCCGGGCGTTTCTGCATTCCCGGAAAACAGGAATTATTTGATCAGGCGCAGGGTGAACGGATAACGGTAAGCCTCGCCGTTGTTCGCCTTCACCGCCGCAATGATGCAGAACACGATGTTGAGGATGCCCACCAGCGGCGCCAACAGGCCGCCGATGATCACGATCATCAGGATGAAGCAGATGATCATTGCCAGGGCGATGGTGATCTGGAAGTTCAGCGCTTCCTTGGCCTGGTCGGTGACGAACCCCTTGCTGGCGTCGTCCTTGCTGATCAGCCAGATGATCAACGGGCCGATGAACCAGGTGAAGATGCCCAGCAGGTGCGCGGCAAGCGCCATGGTGCGCTGGTCGCTGGGAACCGGGCCGGCGCTGGTCGGCGGCGGCGGCGGGGCGGTGATGTTGTCGAATTCGCTCACGTGAAACTCCTTGTCCAGTGTATGGGTGGTGCGTGGCAGGCTCCCCGCCTGCCGAGGCAGCGGGCACAGGATACGTCAATCGATGCCGTCAATCGTTACCGGCAACGGTCATCCGCCCGACCAGGATCGAGCCGACGTGTACGTGCGAGCGGCGGTCGATGTCGCTGCCCACCGCCTCGATCGCCGCGAACATCTCCTTGAGGTTGCCCGCGATGGTGATCCCGTCGACCGGGTACTGGATTTCGCCATTTTCCACCCGGAAGCCGCCGGCCCCGCGCGAGTAATCGCCGGTGACGCCGTTGACGCCCTGCCCCATCAGCTCCGTCACCAGCAGGCCGTTGCCCATCTGCCGCGCCATCGAGGCCAGATCGCCCGCGTTGGAATGCACCCGCAGGTTATGCACACCGCCGGCGTTGCCCGTGGTCACCAGGCCCAGCTTGCGCGCCGAATAGCTGCCCAGCACATAGCGCTGCAGCACCCCGCCTTCGATCAGCGACGAATCGCGGGTGGCCACGCCATCACCATCGAACGCGGTCGAACGCAGGCCACGGCGCAGCAGCGGCCGCTCCTCGATCGCGAACCAGTCCGGGAACAGCTGCGTGCCCACGCTGTCGAGCAGGAAGCTGGCACGGCGGTACAGCGCCCCGCCGGACACCGCACCCAGCAGGTGGCCGATCAGCGACCGCGCCACTTCCGGGGAATACAGCACCGGCATCTGCGCGGTGGCCATCGAACGCGGGTTGAGCCGGGCCAGGGTGCGCTCGGCGGCGCGGCGACCGATCGACGCCGCATCTTCCAGGTCTTCGCGGGCCAGCGCGCTGCTGTACCAGCCGTCGCGCTGCATGCCGTCACCCTGCCCTGCGATCAGCGCACAGCCCACCGAATGATGGCTGCTGCGGTCACGGCCGATGAACCCGTGCGAGTTCGCATAGACCGACAGGCTGGTGGCGGTGGACGCCGATGCGCCGTCGGAGTTGCTGATCCGCGGGTCGGCCTCGCGCCCGGCCGCTTCGCAGGCCAGCGCCAGATCCACCGCCTGGTCGGCCTGCAGCGCCCACGGGTGCCAGCTGTCCAGGTCCGGGAACTCGCGCGCCATCAGGTCCGGGTCGGCCAGGCCGGCGGCCTCGTCGTCCTCGGTATGCCGGGCGATCGCGCAGGCCTGGGCCACCGTCGATTCCAGGCTGGCCGGCTGCAGGTCGGCGGTGCTGGCGCTGCCCTTGCGCTGGCCGAAGTAGACCGTGACCGCAATGCCGCGGTCGCGGGTGGATTCCACCGTTTCGACCTCGCCCAGGCGCACGTTCACATCCAGCCCGCGCTCCTCGCTGCAGCTGACTTCGGCCTGGGTGGCGCCCAGCGCCCGGGCCCGGGCCAGCAGCTGCTGGGAGATGTCGGCCAGCTGTTCCAGCCTCGGCAGGCTGTCGTCGGCGGCATGGGCTTCAGGGGAGATCACGTTCAATGCTTTATCCTGTACGGGTGAGTGCCTGGCGCAACGCCGGGCACAGTTCTGGATGTGGAAAGAAGACGATGCGCGGACGCGACGAAGAAACCGGTGAATTCCTTGATATCAGCCGCAGCCAGAACCGGCGCGACGCGCTGGACGTGCTGGCCCTGGGCGAGAAGCTGGTGTCGCTGACCCCGGCCCAGCTGGCCCGCGTGCCGGTGCCGGAAGACCTGCTGCCGCACATCGCCGAGGCCAAGCGGATCACCGCCCATATCGCCCACAAGCGCCAGCTGGCGTTCCTGGCCAAGCACATGCGCCGCGAGGACGATGCCACCCTGGACGCGATCCGCGATGCGCTGGACGCCAACAGCGATACCTCGCGCCGCGAAGTGGCCGCGCTGCACCGCGCCGAGGACTGGCGCGAGCGCCTGCTCAAGGACGGCGACACCGCGCTGAGCGCGCTGCTGGCCGAGTACCCGCAGGCCGACCGCCAGCAGCTGCGCACGCTGGTGCGCAATGCGCAGGCCGAGCGCGCGAAGAACAAGCCCCCGCGTGCCTTCCGTGAAATCTACCAGGTGCTGCGCACCCTGCTGCTGCCGGCCGCGCTGGGCCTGGAAGCGACGGCGGCTGACACCGACGACGACGACATCGGCGACGCCGACAGCGCCGAAGACTGAGCCGGGCTGGCAGGAGGGGCGCATCCGGCGATCAGGCCTGGGTGCCGCCCACGGTGATGCCATCAATCAGCAGCGACGGCTGGCCCACGCCCACCGGCACGCTCTGGCCATCCTTGCCGCACACGCCCACGCCTTCGTCCAGGGCCAGGTCGTTGCCGATCATGCGCACCTTCTGCATGGTTTCCGGACCATTGCCGATCAGGGTCGCGCCCTTCACCGGCGCGGTGACCTTGCCATCTTCGATCAGGTAGGCCTCGGTGGCCGAGAACACGTACTTGCCGCTGGTGATGTCGACCTGGCCGCCACCGAAGTTCACCGCATACAGGCCACGCTTGACCGAACGGATCATTTCTTCCGGGTCATGCTGGCCGGCACGCATGTAGGTGTTGGTCATGCGCGGCATGGTCATGTGCGCGAACGATTCGCGGCGGCCGTTGCCGGTCGGGGCCACGCCCATCAGGCGTGCATTGAGCGAATCCTGCATGTAGCCGACCAGGATGCCGTCCTCGATCAGCGTGGTGCACTGGGTCGGATGGCCCTCGTCGTCGATGTTGAGCGAGCCGCGGCGACCGTCCAGGGTGCCGTCGTCAACGATGGTCACGCCCGGCGCGGCCACGCGCTCGCCAATACGGCCGGCGTACACGCTGGTGCCCTTGCGGTTAAAATCACCTTCCAGGCCATGGCCGACCGCCTCGTGCAGCAGCACGCCGGGCCAGCCCGGGCCGAGCACCACGGTCATCACCCCGGCCGGGGCCGGAATGGCGTCCAGGTTGACCAGCGCCTGGCGCAGCGCTTCGCGGGCGAAGGCTTCCGGGCGCCCGTCAGCGAACAGCTCCTCGTAGCTGTAGCGCCCGCCACCGCCGGAATAGCCCGATTCACGGCGGCCGTGCTGCTCCACGATCACCTGCACGTTCAGCCGCACCAGCGGGCGGATGTCGCCGGCCAGCACGCCGTCGCTGCGCGCGATCAGGATGGTATCCACGCCACCGGACAGGCTCACCATCACCTGCTGCACGCGCGGGTCGGCGGCACGCAGGAAACGGTCCAGGCGCTTGAGCACCTCCACCTTCGCTTCATTGCCCATGCCATCGATCGGGTCCAGTGCGGGGTACAGCGCGCGTGCATTGCCGCGCACCAGCGACCGCGCCGGCTGCGCCCCGCCCTCGCGGGAAATCGCGCGCGCCGAGCGCGCCGCGCCCAGCAGCGCATCGCCATGGATGTCGTCGGAATAGGCAAACCCGGTCTTCTCGCCGGCAATGGCGCGCACGCCCACGCCCTGTTCGATGGAATGGGCGCCGTCTTTCACGATGCCGTCTTCCACGCTCCAGCTTTCGCGGCGGGCGTGCTGGAAGTACAGGTCGCCAAAATCGATACCCGGCCCCAACAGGGTGCCAAAGGTGCGTTCCAGGCCACCGGCATCCAGCCCGGCGGGCAGCAGCAGGCGGTCTTGGGCAAGGGTGAGTGCGTTGTCGGTCATGGTCTTGATCTGTGGGCGCGGGCTGATATCGCAAGCCGTGCGCGGGACATTGTGGGGGTAACGGCCGGGATCAACGTGGCGGCGCGTCGTCGCGGTCGATCACTTCGACCTTGGGTTCGGCCCAGGGGCCGGTCACGCGGTAGGTCTTGGCACCGATCTCGCCCAGCGGCTTGGACAGCACCGCATTGGCGGCCGCGCCCACCGCCGCGCCGACCGGACCACCGGCGACGGCACCGACCACGGTGAGCAGGTTGCCGGCGCGCGGATTGACATCGATGGTCTGGTCGAACTGCTGGCGGCGCAGGTCGGTGCGGCCGCGGATGCTGATGTTGGCGGCCGGGCCTTCGATCAGCACCTTGTCGGTGGTGGCCATGCCGTCGGCGAACGCCAGCGTGCCCTCCACCTGGTTGAAGGCGAAACCCTTGGAGAAGAAATCGCGGAAATCGAACATCAACCGGCGCGGCAGCTGGGTCACGCTGAGCAGGCCCAGCACGCGGCCGGCGCCCGGCTCGAGCTCCAGCAGCTGGCCGTTGCGTGCGTGCACCTGCATCTGGCCCTGCAATGCGCCCAGCTGGAAGTCCGATGGACCGCCCTGCCAGCCGGCATCCAGGCTGATCTGGCCCTGCCCGCCACGCAGCTGGCCGCCGTAGTCGAGGTTCTGCATCAGCCCGCCCAGGTCCTCACTGTCGACCTTGACCTGGAACTGGGTGTGCGCCGCCTCACCCATGCCCAGCCAGCGGCCCTGGATGTCGATCGCCTGCTTGGGCGCGCGGAACTGCAGCTGGTCCACGCTCAGCCCGTTGCCGAACGGACGCGTGCGCAGCACCGCCTGGCCCAGCCGCGCCTTGCCGAACTGCAGGTCGTTGATGTCCAGCGACAGCGGCGGAATTTTTGCCGGGTTGGTGTCGCTGGCGCTGGCTTGCACCCGCGCCGGCAAGCTGGCGTCGGCCGGCAGGATGATCGGCGCGCCATCGGGCGGGGCTTTCACGGGGGTGGGCAGCGACTGCCAGTGCACCCGGTCCAGCTTGCCGACGATGGCCGCGCCATCGGCATTGGGCACGCTCAGGTCGCCCGACAGCGACGGGCCGTCCAGGCGCACGTCCACGCCGGTGGGAGTCGGACGCAGCTGCAGGCGCGTCTGCGCGAACACGCCGCCAGCCAGCAGCAGCTGCCCGACCTGCACATCCACCTGGCGCAGCGGCATCGGGTCCGCACCGGGCGTCCCGCCCGGCGAACGCGCCAGCGCGATCCAGTCCAGGGCATCCAGCGAGCCGCTGCGGCCGTTGACCACCAGCCCGCTGGCGGGCGGGTCGCGGTCAACGGTGGCGCTGCCCAGCGTGACCTGCACGCCGGTCTTGTTGTCGTGGGTCCGCGCGGCCAGGGCCAGGCGTTCGCCGAAGGCGACGTCCACGCGCCCGGCGCCCATCGGCAGCTGCGCCTTCACGGCGGTGGCCAGGGGCACCTCGGCTGGCTTGTCCAGCGGTGCCGGCAGGTCCAGCCGGGTGCCGACCAGGTCCGAGTGCAGGGTGAGCAGGGTCGGCGGCGCGGTCTTGCCGCCCGGCGCCAGCTTGGGCAGCGTCACCCCGATCGTCCATCGCGACGTCCCCTCGATGTAAGGCTTGAGCCAGCCCAGCTCGGGCGCACGGTCCAGCAGCTGGCCGGCATCCATCCGCGCGGCCAGCTCGGCTTCGAACGCATGCTGCGGGTCACGCGCATAACCGCCGGCGCGCAGGCTGAGCTGGCCGTCCTGGCCCAGGTGGCGCACGGCCAGCGCCTCGGCTCCGAACCCGTCCTGGCTGTACCTGGCCTGGCCGCGCATCGCCTCGAAGGTCAGGTCGAAGCGTTTGTCCGACAGCGTGGCGCCGTCCAGATCCACCGTGCCCTGCAGGTGCCCGCCGCCCTCGGCGTGGTGCAGCGGCTGCAGCAGGTCGAAGGTCACCGCCGCCGGGCCCTTGGCCGCCAGGTTGTCCAGCGAATCGGCATAGGTCTTGTGCAGCGGGCTCTGCTTGAGCATCGCCAGCAGCGCGCCAGCGTCGCTGCGGCTGGCCGCCTTGACGTACAGCTGGGAGGCGCCGAAATCGGCGATGCCCGCATCGAAGTGGTCCACCGCCACGCCGGCCAGGTCGCCACGGCCGTGCAGCTCGAAGCCCGGGCCGATGAAGGCGATATCGCCTTCGACCTTGTCCATCGTCGGCCAGTCACGCTGGAAGCGGATGTTGCCGTTGTCGATGCGGCCGGTCGCCTCGAACCGACCGTTGTGGTCCTTGAACGGCCAGTCTTCCAGGTCGCCCGTCACCAGGCCGATACCCCCGCGGATATGGCCCCCCACCAGCGCCGCATCCAGCCAATCGGTGGCGGCCCTGCTCATCTTGGAATGAATCCAGAAGCGCTTGGCCGCGGTCATCGGCACGTCGTCGAGCTTGGCCGCCAGCTGCATCCACGGGCGCGTGCCATTGCCCTGGAACCACATCGTGCCACGCACGTCGGCGGCGTAATCGGTGCCCTGCACGCGCAGTGCCGGGGTGCCGATGCGCCAGCCGCCGCCTTCATCGCGCCACCCCACCATGCTGCCGGCCAGGCGCACGTCATGGCGCACGCCGAACCCGGTGGGCCAGTCGAAATGCATCACCCGGGTCGGCTGAAGGTCGAGCCGGAAGCCGTTGGCGTCGCCCTCGAAATGGCCGCCCACCCCACCCAGGCCGGGTGCGTGGCCGGCGGCGGCGAACTGGATCTCTTCCAGCTCGCCTTCAAAACCCAGCGGCCCGTCGCGCTCGCCGGCGAACCGCACGCGGCTCATGCGCACCTTCGGCGCCGCGTCGTGCAGCCAACCGCGCAGCCCGGCATCGATCCGATCGGTCAACGCCAGCCCGCGCAGCAGCGCGGTGGCATCGATGTTGTCGCCGGCCAGCGCCATGTGCTGGCCGCCGGCCACCAACAGCCCATCCAGCGTTTCGGTGCGTCCTTCCAGGCCGATCCGCAGGCGCGGTGCATCGGCACGCCAGCCGCCCTGCACCCAACGCCAGCGCGCGCGAAGCTGCAAGGTATCGAGCTTCAGTTGCGGACGCCCGCCATCGGCCAGGCGCGCACCACGCAGCTGTACGCCAGCCAGGTCGGCATCGGTGGTGATCATCACCGGACGGCGGTCGCGCAGGTCCACCCAGGCATTCAACGTGCCGGTACCCTGCTGCAGGGCCACGCCGCCGAACTGCAGCAGCGACGACCACGCACGGAAGTCGGCCGGGTCGGCGGCCAGCCAGGCCTGCCCGTTGCCGTGGGCACGGTCGAAATCCACCACGGCCGTCAGCGGAGCGCCCTTGAGATCGGCCCACGCGCGCGCACCCACCGCCAGCCGCTGCCCGTTCACCCGCAGCCGCAGGTCGATGCGCGGCAGTTCGGTTTGTACATTCAACGACGGCGCATCCACCCGCAGCCGACCGCCGATGACCTGCAGTTCGCCCAGCCGGCGCAGGGTATCCAGCGGATCGCCGCCGGCCTTGGGTTGCGGCAGCCCCTGCACCGACCAGCGGCCATCGGGCGCACGCTGCAGCACCAGCGCCAGGCCGCGCAGGCGCAGCTCGGTCAGCGAACGACCGGGCAGCAGCCCCGAATACATCGAGACCTGCACTTCAGCCTCGCCGATGCGCAGTCCCTCGCCTTCACCGATGCGCAGGCCCTTCAACGCCAGCACCGGGCCGCGCCGGGTCCAGCGTGTCTGCAGCTGGTCGAAACGCACCGGCTGGCCGGCACGCGCACTCAACCACCCGGCCACCTTGTCCGGGTGCCGTTCGGCCAGCGGCAGCACCTGGCTGAGGCTGCCCACCAGCACCGCCACACAGACCAGTACGATCGCCATGGCATAGACAGCATGGCGGCGAATCCTTCGCAGTCGCAGGCGCAGCGGCGCGCTCATCGGGTCCCGCAGGCGCCGGCGCACCACTGCGCGGGCCGGCTCAGGTCACAGCAGCACGACATCGAACTGCTCCTGCAGGTACTGCTCGTCGGCCTGGAAGCGGATCGACTTGCCGAGGAATTCCTCCAGTTCGGCCACCGCCGAGGATTCCTCATCGGTGATCCGCGCCACGACCTTGGACGAGGCGATCACCAGCAGGCGCGCGGCATCGAACTGGCGCACGGCCCGGGTGATCTCACGGAAGATTTCGTAGGTGACCGTTTCCGCGGTCTTGATCGACCCGCGCCCGCTGCATTCCGGGCACGGCTCGGACAGCTGGCGCTCCAGGCTTTCCACGGTGCGCTTGCGGGTCATTTCCACCAGCCCCAGCGGCGAGAACTCATACACCGTGGTCTTGGCATGGTCGCGCGCCAGCGCCTTCTCCAGCGTGCGCAGCACCTGGCGGCGGTGCTCGGCGTCATCCATGTCGATGAAGTCGATGATGATGATCCCGCCGAGGTTGCGCAGGCGCAGCTGGCGCGCCACCGACTGCGCGGCCTCGAGGTTGGTGCGGAACACCGTTTCCTCCAGGTTGCGCTGGCCCAGGAACGAGCCGGTGTTGACGTCGATGGTGGTCATCGCCTCGGTCTGGTCGATCACCAGGTAGCCGCCGGATTTGAGCGGCACCTGCTTGTCCAGCGCGCGGCCGATCTCATCCTCCACCCCGAACATGTCGAAGATCGGGCGGTCGCCGCTGTACAGCTCCAGCTTCTCGGCCAGCACCGGCATGTACTTGGCCACGAAGGCCTGCAGCTGGGTGAAGGTCTCCTTGGAGTCCACCTTCACCTTGTCCACGTCCTTGCGGATCAGGTCGCGCACCGAACGCAGCGGCAGGCTCAGGTCTTCATAGATCACGCTGCACGGGGCCGCTTCGCGGCCACGGCGCTCGACCACGTTCCAGACCCGTGACAGGTAGGCGATGTCTTCGGCAATCGCCTCGGCCGGCTGGCCTTCGGCGTTGGTACGCACGATGTAGCCGTAACCCCCGTGCTGGGCCGACAGCTCGGTGACCAGCGTCTTGAGCCGGGCACGCTCGGCCTCGTCCTCGATCCGCGCCGATACCCCGACCACCTTGGATTGCGGCAGCAGCACCATGTAACGCGAGGGAATGCTGATCTGGGTGGTCAGGCGCGCGCCCTTGGTGCCGATCGGGTCCTTGACCACCTGCACCACGATGTCCTGCCCGTCGCGCAGCAGCTCCACGATCGGCACCGACGACGGCGGCGGCAGCGTGGTGCCCTCGGTATCGGGGCTGGCCACCGGGGCCGGCCGTACCACGTCGTTGGCGTGCAGGAACGCGGCGCGCTCCAGCCCGACCTCGACGAAGGCCGCCTGCATGCCGGGCATCACCCGCTGCACCTTGCCCTTGTAGATGTTGCCCACCACCCCGCGGCGCCAGCCACGTTCGATGTGCAGCTCCTGCAGCATGCCGTTTTCGATGACGGCCACGCGGGTCTCGCGTGGGGTGACGTTGACCAGGATTTCTTCAGACACCGGCGACTCCCTTCGATTCAAATGCCTGCAGCAACTGCTCGGTCTGTTGCAGGGGCAAGCCCATGACACCCGAATAGCTTCCCGCCAGGTGGCGGATGTAACGCTCGGCCCCGCCCTGGATGGCGTAGGCCCCGGCCTTGCCCATCGGCTCGCCGCTGGCCACGTAGGCGGAAATGGCCGCCTCGTCCAGCGCGATGAAACTCACCTCCGACACGACCATCACCGCCTGCTCGGCGCCGGCGGCGACCAGCGCCGCGGCGGTCATCACCTGGTGGGTGCGGCCGGACAGGCGGCGCAGCATGGCGGCGGCATCGGCGGCATCGACCGGCTTGCCGAACACCTCACCGTCCAGCACCACTTCGGTGTCCGCGCCCAGCACCAGCGCGTCGGGGTCGTGGACCACCAGCGCCAAGCCGGCACGGGCCTTGTCGATGGCCACGCGCTGCACGTAGTCCTGGGCGGTTTCCCCGGCGGCCCGTACTTCAGGCACATTCAGGTCCAGCGCGCGGAACGGTCGGTCCAGGCGCGCCAGCAGTTGGGTTCGTCGGGGCGAACGAGAGGCGAGATAAAGCATCGCGGAAGCATAACCTGCGGGCCCTGTCTGAATCGCGAGCAACGCCTCCGAATCGTCATCAACCCCGATAAACCTCACCAGACGTTCATCGCTCCGACACCAACCTCAACGCCTTCACATGGAGATGCATATGCGCCGCCCGACCCTGTCCCCGCTGCTGCTTGCCCTGTCCCTTGCCCTGGGAACCTCGATGACCGCCCACGCCCAGACTCCGCCTGCCATCGCCGTCCCCGCCGACAGCACCCTGCTCAACATCTCGGCCAACGCCGAAGCCCGCCGCGTGCCCGACGTGGCCACGCTGTCGGCCGGCGTGGTCACCCAGGCCACCGACGGCAACACGGCCATGCGCCAGAACGCCGAACAGATGGTCAAGGTGCTGGCCGCGATCAAGGCCGCCGGCATCGCCGAGCGCGACGTGCAGACCAGCGGGGTCAACCTCAGCCCGCAGTACCGCTACGCGGAAAATGAAGCGCCGAAGATCACCGGCTACCAGGCCAGCAATACCGTCAGCCTGAAGGTGCGCGACATCGCCAAGCTGGGCAAGGTACTCGACGCACTGGCCGCACAGGGCGCCAACCAGATCAACGGCCCGCAGTTCGAGATCGACCAGCCCGAACCGGTCTATGACGAAGCCCGCCTGGCCGCACTGAAGAAGGCCCAAGCCCGCGCCGAGACGTACGCCAAGTCGTTGGGTCTGCGCGTGCGCCGTATCGTCAGCATCTCCGAAAGCGGCGGCGGCAACTTCCGGCCGGTGATGATGCGCGCCGCGGCCGCGCCGATGGCTGCCGATGTTTCCACCCCGGTTTCGCCGGGCGAATCGACGGTGTCGGTCAACCTGGACGTGGTGTTCGACCTGGGTCGGTAAGCCCGCCCGGTATTCGACCTGGGCCGGTGAGCCCGCCCGGTAGCAGCGGACCGTTGGTCCGCTGTGTTCCTGACCGGCAGCCAAACACCCACGCCACCCCTGCCTTCCGGCCCGCGCCGGGCTGCGGTATTGCTGTCATTGCGGGGCCCCGGCCCCTGCACGTTGATGTTCCCGCACGCACATCTGGCAAGGAGAGTGGCGCATGGTCCGTACGCATCCCCCGGTGGTCCCGCTGCAAATCGACGTCCCGCGCGTGATTGGCTGGAGCACCGCGCTGGCCCTGCACCTGCTCGCCCTGATGCTGCTGCTGATTCCCGCCGCCTACGTTGCTGCCCCGCTGCCCCGCGAGCGGACGGTGGTGAACCTGATCACCCCACCGGTGCCGCAACCGGAGCCGCCGCTGCCGATCCCCCCACAGGAACCGGTGCCGGTGCGTGCGCCAACCACGACCCCGCGCGTGGCCCCGCTGCCGCTGCCCACCGCCAGCGCGGACGACGTACTGGCCGTGCCGCCTCTGCCCGCCAGCGACGTACAGACGCCGACCCTGGCGCCGGTCGAGCCGGCGCCGGCGGCCTCCGGTGACGGCGCGCAGCTGCAGTACCGCACCGCACCGCCGCCGAGCTACCCCATCGCCGCCATCCGGGCCGGGGAGCAGGGGACGGTCACCCTGCGGGTGCAGGTCGACGCCGACGGCAAGCCGACCTCCGTCTCCATCGAACGCAGCAGTGGTTCGCGGGCGCTGGACCATGCTGCACGGCAGCAGGTGCTGCGGAACTGGCGCTTCGTGCCGGCCCAGGTCAACGGGCAGGCCGTGCCGGCCGTGGGCCTGGTCCCGGTGAGCTTCTCGCTGCCGCAATAAGGTCAGTGATGCGGGGTTCCGAACCCGGGACCCCGCACTTCTTTGACGGCTGTCACCATTACGCGAATTAAGCAATTTTTCACGTTTACGTCACCTGTTGGAAACCTAGATTGGCGCCGACGCGTCAATCCGTTGACGGCGCCCCAGCCCAGACCCCAGGTTGTCCAGTCAGGAGAGAAGCTGTGAAACACCCGATCCAACAACGCTACAGCGGCAACCGTCGCAATCCGCTTGCCCACTCCATTTCTTCGGCCCTTGCTGGCGGCGTGCTGCTGCTGGCCGGCGCCTTCGCCTCCTCCTCGGCCCTGGCCCAGGACCAGGCCACCAACCTGGACCGCATCACGGTCACCGGGTCGAATATTCCCCGCACCAACACTGAAACCCCCTCGCCCGTGCAGGTAGTGACGCGCCAGGACATCGACCGCAGCGGCAAGACCACCGTGGCCGAGTACCTGCAGACGCTCACCTCCGACGGCGCCGGCTCCATTCCCAAGACCTTCGGCAACGGCTTTGCCGGCGGCGGCGCGGGCATCTCGCTGCGCGGCCTGGGTGCCGGCTCCACACTGGTGCTGTTGAACGGCCGCCGCATGGCCACCTACGGCCTGGCCGATGACGGCCAGAAGGTCTTCACCGACCTGAGCACCATCCCGCTGGACGCGGTCGAGCGCGTGGAAGTGCTCAAGGATGGCGCATCGGCGATCTACGGCTCCGACGCCATCGCCGGCGTGGTCAACATCATCCTGCGCAGCGATTTCGATGGCGTGATCCTGCGCGGTTCGTACGGTCTGTCCGGCGACAGCGATGGCGACGCCAAGAAGGCCACCTTGACTGCCGGTACCGGTGACCTCGCCGAAGACGGCTGGAACGCCTTCTTCAGCCTGGACGTCGGCAAGACCGATGCAATCAAGATCAGCGACCGCAAGGATCGCAAGTGGATCGGTACCGGTGACCTGCGCCGCTGGGGCATCGCCGCCTCCGACGCGCAGTTCCTCAGCGGCGCATTCCTTAACGGCGCCACCAGCGGCGGCGCCGGCCCGAACGGTTCGGTGTTCGACGACCGCAACGTGGATGCCAACAACCCCGCCTTCCTGGTACCGCTGCCGGGCTGCCAGTCCGTGACCAACATCCCGGGCCAGACCGATGCCTCGATCGCCGAAGACGGCTGTCTGTACGATGCGGCCCAGCAGTTCCGCGACCTGAGCCCGAAGGAGGAATACGTCAACGTATTCGGCCGCGCCAGCTTTGCATACGGCGAAGGCGGCGAGATCTACACCGAGATCGGGTACTCCAAGAAGGAAACGGTCTTCAGCAACACCCCGTCCGGCGTGTCCGGCAGCTGGGGCTATCCCGGCGGCCCGGTCAACGCCAGCAGCGGCCCGGGTGCGGTCGTGCTGGGGCCGACCCATCCTGACAACCCGATCCCGGGCCAGGACTCGCGCCTGCGCTATTCGGCCTGGGACGTCGGCCCGCGCGTGACCACCAACACCAATGAGTTCACCCGCTTCCTGGTCGGCACCAAGGGCAACTGGGGCGAGTGGGGCTACGACACGGCCTACCTGCATTCGAGCACCAACCTGGTCAACAAGCGTGACGGCTTCCTGCGCTACAGCGCCGTGCAATGCGCGCTGGGCGACCCGGCCTGCGCGGGTGGGGTCTGGCGCATCGGCGACAATGCCGGGCAGAACTCGCAGGCGCTGTACGACTACATTTCGCCGCAGATCCAGGCCAACGCCAAATCCAGCCTGGACATGTTCGACTTCACCGTCTCGCGCAGCCTGATGGACCTCAAGGGCGGCCCGCTCGGCCTGGCGATCGGTACCGAATGGCGCAAGACCAGCAACAGCCTGACCCCGCAGACCTATACCGACGTGGGCGACATCATCGGCCTGGGCTACTCGGCCTATGACGGCACCCAGAACGTGTACGCCGGCTACGTGGAACTGTCCGCGCCGGTGCTGGAGCAGCTGGAGTTGTCGGGCGCCGTGCGTTACGACAAATATGAAAGCGGCGAAGGCAAGGCCACCCCGAAGTTCGGCGTGAAGTGGACCCCGGTGGACTGGGTGGCACTGCGTGCCACCTACGCGGAAGGCTTCCGCGCGCCGAACCCTGCCGAGAACGGCGATGGCGGCCTGGCGGCGTTCTCCACCGCACGTGATCCCGTGCGTTGCGCGGCCAGCCCGCCGGCGGATGTGACCACCAACTGCGGTGCGCGCCCGGTGGCCATCATCACCAGCCCGAACCCGGACCTGAAGCCGGAAGAGTCCAAGAGCTACTCGTTCGGCATCGTGCTGCAGCCGACCTCGACCACGTCATTGACGGTGGATGCATGGGAAATCAAGCGCACCAATGAGATCGCGCAGGGCAGCACCGCCGACGCGATCGCAGCCGGCAGCGTGCTGCGCGATACCGACCTGATCAACGGCATCCCCGGCACCGGCACCATCCTGGCGGTGAATACTGCCTACGTGAACGCCAACTCGTCGCGGGTGCGCGGTATCGATACCGATATCCGCCAGACCTTCGACGTCGGCCCGGGCCAGCTGGAGATGGACCTGCAGTGGAGCCACGTGCTGAAGTTCGAACGCACTGAAGGCGACAACACGGTCGATTACGTGGGCACGCACGGCAACTGCGACGTGACCAACTGCATCGGCACGCCCGAAGACCGCATCAACTTCGGCACCACCTGGAAGCAGGATGCGTGGAGCGTCAGCGGCGTGGTCAACTACATCAGCAGCCTGGAGAACAAGGACCGCCGCGGTGGCGACTACCTCGCGTTCTATGCCGATGGCACGCCGGTGGAGAAGATCTCCTCGTTCACCACGTTCGACCTGTCCGGTCGCTACAACATCACCGACGCGTTCGAACTGAATGCTTCGGTGCAGAACGTGTTCGACCGCACCGCCCCGCTCGACCCGACCACCTACGGCGGGGTGAACTACAACCCGCTGCACTTCAGTGGCGCGATCGGGCGTTACTTCACGGTGGGTGCGAAGTACACCTTCAACTGATCCACACACAGCACTGAAAGACGACGCCCGGGCATTGCCCGGGCGTTTTCTGTTCGCGCTGGGCAGAAGCGAAGGGTGCCGACGCGTTATTTCTGGAAGTCGCGCGCTGCGGGGACGGCGACACTTGTGCCCCATTCCAGCAAGGCCCCTACTTTGGGTATACAGAACATCACGCTTCCCGATGCCGTCTCCCGTCGTGCGTTCGCGCCTCCCGTGCGTGCCGTGGAGGCCGTCCCGCATCGACTGCCGACATTCATCGGCGCTCATAACCCGCCTGATGCGCTTATGAAATCGGGAGTCTTCGAGGCCCTGGTGCCGTCGCTGCCTGAACCCCCGCGTATCGTGTTGCCTGACATCCACGACATCAGGCGCGATCTTGACGCTCGCCTGCTCCGCAGTAGCGGCAATGACGTCTGCCGTGAAAGAGAGATTCCCCGCCTCACTACTCAGATGCAGTCATTCAACGTCAGCAGTGCACTTACGAGGATTGGACAGGCAAAGACGCTGGAGCAGGCACTGCCGTCAATAAACGTGCTCCTGCGTGCAGGGGGCTACCCGTCGAAAGTACTCCCGGCTGCAAGCCCGCCCGACCGGAGCGCTGCCGACCCTGCGCACGCCAATGGACATATCCAGCTTGGCACTAATGTGTGAACGAAGAGGCCCGGGCATGTCCCGGGCCTTCTTTCGCGTGACCGTGATCGCGAACAGCGATACACCTGGACATGCGCGCAAAAAAAAGCCTCGCATCGCTGCGAGGCTATTAAAACTTGGCGCCCGAAGTTGGACTCGAACCAACGACCCCCTGATTAACAGTCAAGTGCTCTAACCGGCTGAGCTATTCGGGCGGGGTGCAAATTGTAACCAGTTTTTCGCAGCTTGTAACCCGTCTGCGCGGAATTTCTTCACGCGCGGTGATAGGGGTGGTTGGCCAGCATCGCCGCTGCGCGATACAGCTGCTCGGCCACCACCAGCCGCACCAGCATGTGCGGCAGGGTGAGCGGGCCGATCGACCACTTCTCGTCGGCCAGCGCCGATACCTCCGGCGAATGCCCTTCCGGGCCGCCAATCAGGAACGCCAGGTCCCTGCCCTGCCCGCGCCAGTGCTCCAGGCGCTGCGCCAGCTGCTCGGAGCTGAGTTGCTTCCCCGGTACATCCAGCGCCACCACATACGCGTTCTTGGGCAGCGCGGCGATCACCCGCTTGCCTTCGTCCTCGGTGGCGCGACGCGCATCGCGTCCCTTGCCACGCAGGCCCGGCTCGATTTCCACCAGCTCGAACGGCAACCAGTGCGAGAGCCGCTTCTGGTATTCGGCAAAACCCTGCGCCACCCAGCTGGGCGCGCGTTCACCGGTGGCGATCAGCCTGGCTTTCATCGTCGTGCTCCTTCAAATGACAACGGCGCCACCCGGCGCCGTTGTCGTCCCACGTGCGCAACGCTCAGCGCGCAGCGTAGTCGTCTTCTTCGTCGCCCTCGTCGAGCAGGCTCGGCGGCTGGTCGCCCACCGTCCACAGGCGCTCGAGCGCATAGAACTCGCGCACGCGCGGCAGCATTACATGCACCAGCACGTCGCCCAGGTCAACCAGCACCCACTCGGCTTCGCGCTCGCCTTCCACGCCCAGCGGCATGATGCCGAGGTTCTTGGCGAACTTGACCACTTCGTCGGCAATCGACTTGACGTGGCGGCTGGAGGTGCCCGAGGCGATCACCATGAAATCGGTGACGCTGGACTTGCCGATCACGTCGATCTCGACCACGTCCCTGGCCTTCAGTTCTTCGGTGGCCTGGCGCACGCACTCCAGCAGCTGGTGGGTGGACGGTGCCGGGTTCGGCATGGTGACCTTGATGGTCTGGGGCTGGGCTTGGTCGCTCAAAGCAGGGAGACTCGATAAATGTGGGGCCGATTATACGGGGCGGAGGAGCTGAACGTGTTCACGGCGTACGGACCCCGTACAGGCCATGGCGGGCGATGTAATCGGCCACCGGAGGTGGCAGCAGCCCGCGCCAGTCCCCGTCAGCGGCGATCCGCTCCCGCACGGCCGTGGCGGATTCGTTGCGCAGCGGGGCGTGCAGGCGCAACACGCGCCCTGCGGGGGCGCTGAACAGCGCCTTGTCGGTGTCTGCCCAACGCCCCTCCAGCGCCTGCTGCAGCAGGGCCGGCAGGGCCTGCTCCAGCGAGCTTCCCGGGCGGTCGGCCACGATGAAGTGCGCCAGCTCGAACAGGTCCTCCCACTGATGCCAGCTGGGCAGGCCCAGCAGGCTGTCGGCGCCTACCAGCCAGGCGATGGGCTGGCGCGGGCCCAGCTCGGCACGCAGCTCACGCAGCGTGTCGACGGTGTAGGAAGGGGTCGCCGGCTGGCGCTGGGCGCGCTCCAGCTCGCGCGGGTCCAGCAGCAGGCCCGGCTCATCGCCTATCGCAAGTGCCAGCATCTCCGCCCGCTGGGCGGCATTGGCACCGGGGGCCTGCCGGTGCGGCGGATCGGCCGCCGGCAGCAGGCGCACGGCGACCTGCAACTGGTCGCGCGCCGCCCGCGCGATGGCCAGGTGCCCCAGGTGCACCGGGTCGAACGTTCCACCGTAATGGATGCGCAGGCCCACGGGGCTCAGGCGCGGGCGAGCAGGCGTACCGCGCGCGCTTCGGCCACGGCCACCAGCAGCCGCTCCAGGCCCAGCCAGGCATCGCCGTCGGCGCGCCCCTTGGCCATGCGGTCCACCAGCCCGGCCTCAGCGACGAAGCGCTCCCAGCGTTTGGCTTCCGGGTGCCGCTGCAGCGCGCGTTTGAACGGCGCCTGGCGCGATTCCCAGATGCCGCGGCTCTTCATTTCGGCCGCCAGGTTGCCACCGCGCGCCTGCACCCTGGCCAGCGCGGCGGTGGACAGCATCTCGCGGATCACCATCGGCATCAGAGCGGCCACCGCCTCGCCTTCGCCGCGCAGCCCAGCCAGCATGCGCAGCACCGCCGCCGGTTGCCCGGAGAACGTGGCTTCCAGCAGGCGGAACACGTCGTAGCGGGCGGCGTCGGCCACCAGCGACTCCATGGTGTCCACATCCAGGGTCTGGCCACTGGCCAGCAGCGCCAGCTTGTCGATTTCCTGCGCGGCAGCCAACAGGTTGCCCTCCACCCGCTCGGCCAGCCGCTGCACGGCGGCCGGGTCCGCGCGCAGGCCCTGCTGGCGCAGGCGACGTTCGATCCAGTCCGGCAGCTCGTGCGGCTTGATCGCCCAGGCCACCGACAGCACGCCGACGCGGTTCACCGCCTCGGCCCACTTGCCCTGGTGCGCCTTGCTCCATTCGTTGCAGGTGATCAGCAGGATCACGTCCGGCGCCGGGTTCGCGCAGAACTGGCTGATGACTTCCCCACCCTCCTTGCCCGGCTTGCCGGTCGGCAGGCGCAGCTCCACCAGCCGGCGCGCACTGAACAGGCTGGGGGCATTGAAGGTGGCGTCGAGCTGGTTCCAGTCGAAATCGCGGCCGTCGGCATCGAACACTTCGCGTTCGCTGATGCCGTCGGCGCGGGCCCGCGCACGCACCGCATCGGCCGCTTCCAGCACGCGCAGCGTTTCCGGCCCGGCTATCAGGTATACCGGCGCCAGGGCCTGGCTGGCCGGCTGGCTGGCAAGCTGTTCGGGGCGCAGTTCCATCGTGCGGCCGGTCCGCCGGGCGGGCCGGTCAGCCGCCCTGCGGCGGCTTGACGGCCGGCACTGCGGCCGGAGGCGTGGTCGACGGCGCGGTCGACGGCACGCCGGCAGGCGCCGCTGCCGGATCGGCGGTCGGCTTGGCCGGCGGGTTGAGCCGCCCGCGCTCCAGCTCGGCACGTACCACGCTGTCGATGCGGCGCATGATCGACGCCGACATCTCACGGCGCAGTTCGTCGGCCAGGATCTCGCGTTCGGTGGTGGTACCGGTCGCATCGCTGGGCGGCGACACATAGTCGCGCGACAGCTCGATCACCTGCTGCGGGACCAGGTCGCTGCCGTCTTCGCGACGGAACACGAAGATCACCGCGTAGCGCAGGCTGAATTCCTGGGCACGGCCCTGTGCGTCGATGGCGATGGGCAGGTCGCCCCAACGCTCGGACAACACCTGCAGCTGCGCAGCCGGTTCCTTGCTGTCGGCGTCGGCAAGCGTCGCGCCCGATGCCTGCAGGCCACGCCGGAGCAGCTTGGCCAGTTCGCTGTAGGGCGCCGTGGAGACCACCTTCACCGCCGCCGTATCGGCCGGCAGCATCAGCTTGTTGCGCAGGTGGAAGCCACAGCCGGCGAGGGTAGCGGTAAGAACAAGGGCAAGCAGGAATCGGGTCATGTTCACAGTCTGGAGGAGCCGGGCGAAGCCGGCAACAGAAAAATGGATGCCGATACGATGCCCGACCCTGCGTGAACGAAGCACGTAGAGCGGGGCTTACCCCGCCACGATGTTCACGATCTTGCCCGGCACGATGATGATCTTGCGCACGGTCAGCCCGTCCAGGAACTTCGCCGCATTCGGCTCGGCCAGGCCCAGTGCCTCGATCTGGTCGCGCGCGGCATCGGCAGCCACCTCGATGGTGCCACGCAGCTTGCCATTGACCTGCACGGCCAGGGTGACCGCATCACGCACCAGCGCGCCGGCATCGGCCTGCGGGAACGGCTGGTCTTCCAGCAGCGTTTCGCCATGGCCCAGCAGCTGCCACAACGCATGGCTGGCATGCGGGGTGATCGGGTTGAGCAGCAGCACGGTGGCCTGCAGCGCTTCCTGGCGGACCGCACGGCCCTGGTCGGAGCCGTCATCGAACCTGGCCAGCGCGTTCATCAGCTCCATCACCGCGGCGATGGCGGTGTTGAAGCTGTGGCGGCGGCCGTAGTCGTCGCCGACCTTGCCGATGGTTTCGTGGGTCTTGCGGCGCAGCGCCTTCTGTTCGGCGGTCAGCGCCGCCAGGTCCAGCGCCGGGGCAACCCCCTCGTCCGCATGCTTCTGCACCTGCGTCCACAGCCGGCGCAGGAAGCGCGCCATGCCGTCCACACCCGCTTCGTTCCACTCCAGCGACTGTTCCGGCGGTGCGGCGAACATCGAGAACAGGCGCACGGTGTCGGCGCCGTAGCGGCTCACCATGGCCTGCGGGTCCACGCCATTGTTCTTGGACTTGGACATCTTCTCGGTGCCGCCGATCTCCACCGGCTGGCCATCGGCGATCAGCACCGCGCCGGTGACGCGGCCACGCTCTTCGCGCCGCACGTCCACGTCTGCCGGGTTGATCCAGTCCTTGGACCCGTCCGGGTTCTGGCGGAAGTAGGTATCGGCGATGACCATGCCCTGGCACAGCAGGTTCTGCGCCGGCTCGTTGCTGTCCACCATGCGCGCATCGCGCAGCAGCTTGTGGAAGAAACGGAAGTACATCAGGTGCAGGATCGCGTGTTCGATGCCGCCGATGTACTGGTCCACCGGCAGCCAGTAGTTGCCGCGCTTGTCCACCGCGTCACGGGCACCCGGGGAGGTGTAGCGGGCGTAATACCAGCTCGATTCCATGAAGGTATCGAAGGTGTCGGTCTCGCGCTCGGCCGCGCCACCGCAATCGGGGCAGGTGGTCTTGCGCCATTCCGGATCAGCCTTGATCGGCGAACCGGTGCCGACGAAGTTGACGTCTTCCGGCAGTACCACCGGCAGCTGCTCTTCCGGCACCGGCAACGCGCCGCACTTGGGGCAGTAGATCACCGGAATCGGGCAACCCCAGTAACGCTGGCGGCTCACGCCCCAGTCGCGCAGGCGGTAGTTCACCCGGCGCTGGCCCTGGGCCTTGCGCTCGAAGCGTTCCGCCAGCGCCTCGAAGGCGCCCTGGAAATCCAGGCCATCGAATTCGTCGGAATTGACCAGCTCGGTCTCGCGGGTCTTGTCGCCGTACCAGTCCTGCCAGTTGCGCGGGTCGTAGGCGGTTTCGTCCTTGCGCGGCGACTTCAGCGCGATGACCTGGCGGATCGGCAGGTCGTACTTGTTGGCGAATTCGAAGTCGCGCTGGTCGTGCCCGGGAACGGCCATCACCGCACCGGTGCCGTAGCCCATCAGCACGAAGTTGGCCACCCACACCGGCACCTGGGCGCCGGTGACCGGGTGCACCGCGCGCAGGCCGGTGTCCATGCCGCGCTTTTCCTGGGTTTCCAGTTCAGCCTCGGACACGCCGCCCTGCTTCATCTCGGCCAGCAGCGCGGCCAGCGCCGGGTTCGACTTCGCCGCATGCAGGGCCAGCGGATGCTCGCCTGCGATCGACACGAAGGTCACGCCCATCACCGTGTCCGGGCGGGTGGTGAACACGCGCACCGAATCCAGCGCGCTGCCGTCGGCATCGCGCACGTCGAACTGGATCTCCAGCCCTTCGGAGCGGCCGATCCAGTTGCGCTGCATGGTCTTGACCGATTCCGGCCAGCCCGGCAGTTCATCCAGGCCGTCCAGCAGTTCCTGGGCGTAATCGGTAATGCGCAGGAACCACTGCGGGATCTCGCGCTTTTCCACCGGCGCGCCCGAGCGCCAGCCCTTGCCGTCGATGACCTGTTCGTTGGCCAGCACGGTCTGGTCGACCGGGTCCCAGTTCACCACCGCGTTGCGGCGGTAGGCCAGGCCCTTGCGCATCAGCCGGGTGAACATGCGCTGTTCGTGCACGTAGTACTCGGGCGTGCAGGTGGCGAACTCGCGCGACCAGTCGATCGCGTAGCCCATCGACTTGAACTGCCCACGCATGTGTTCGATGTTGGCGTAGGTCCACTTGGCCGGCGCGGTCTTGTTCTTGATCGCCGCGTTTTCGGCCGGCAGGCCGAACGCATCCCACCCCATGGGCTGCAGCACGTTGTGGCCGGTCATCCGCTTGTAGCGGCTGATCACATCGCCAATCGTGTAGTTGCGCACGTGGCCCATGTGCAGCGCGCCCGACGGGTACGGCAGCATCGACAGGCAGTAGTACTTCGGCTTGTCCGAGGCCTCGTTCACCTCGAAGGCGCGCGTGGCGTCCCAGAACTTCTGGGCGGCGGATTCAACCTGCTGCGGATCGTATACGTTGGGTTCGACGCTGGTCATGGAAAACACAGTTGCGGCGGCAAAGCGGCACAGCGTACCGCAGTGCGGCAAACGGCTCCAATCGTCGCCTCCACGGATACAGGACTGGAATGGCATCCCGTTGATAAATCAAGGAATTACCCATTCCCGGATTATCTACAACGGCCGTCCCGCGCGCGCACCCGCGTGGATTGCGGCCGAATCCGCCAGTTCAGTCGTGGCGGACCTTGCTGGCCACTGGCAGCGCCGCCGCCAGCCACACCGCCCAGGCAACGAAGGCCACGCGCTGCGCCACCGGCGCCGGGATGACCGCCTGCAACACGAAGGCACCCACCAGTACGGCCAGTCCCGCAGACACGTGCAGTGCAGCCAGCCGACCCCAGCCCGGCAGGCGCCGCGCCCCGAAGCCGGCCATCAGTGCGCCCGGCACGAACGCCAGCACCCAGACCATCCACGCGCTGGCGTGGAACTGGCTGGCCGGGCTCTGGATGTCGGTGGGATCCAACGGCAGCACGCCCATCGCGGCGAAGGCCAGCCCGGACAGCACCAGCATCTGCCCGCCCACCCGCATGGTCCACGGCGCGGTGACCGGCACCCGCGCCAGCAGGCGCATGGCCACCACGGCGGCCAGCAGCCCGGGCAGCACGAAGCCGAGCAGGTCGAAGGCCACCGCGTGCGGCACCCCGGTCGCTCCCAGCAGCGCCACCGGGTGCCCCAACGGCAGGTAGCCCGGCAGTACCGCGCCAAAGCCCAGCACCGAGGCCAGGAACAACACCGCAGCCAAGGCGCCCAGCAGCGGATCGAAACGTTGCAGTGTCTTCATGTGGCCATTCTCCGCCAGCGTGGCGCCATCGCCTATAGGGCAACGCCGAACGATTGGGGTTGCTTCTCGATATCGCCGGCACCATACACTGCGTACATCTTTATCGTTGATCTTCCGACCATGAGCGAACTGCCCCACGTCTTTGACGCCACCACCGAAACCTTCGAAGCACAGGTGCTGCAGAAGTCGCTGCAGACCCCGGTACTGGTCGATTTCTGGGCCACCTGGTGCGAGCCCTGCAAGACCCTGGGGCCGATGCTGGAAAAGCTGGCCGGCGAATACAACGGCGCGTTCGAGCTGGCCAAGGTCGACGTGGACAAGGAGCAGCAGATTGCGGCGGCCTTCCAGATCCGCTCGGTGCCCACCGTGTTCCTGGTCAAGGGTGGCCAGCTGGTGGATGGGTTCCCCGGCGCGATTCCCGAGGGCCAACTGCGCGAGTTCCTCACCCAGCACGGCATCAGCCCCGCCGAATCCCCCGAAGCTGCGGCTGACGAGCCCGCACCGCTGGACCCGCAGGCCCGCGTGGACGTGTTGCGCGCCGGCATTGCCGCCGAGCCCGACAAGGAAGAGCTCAAGCTGGACCTGGCCCTGGCCCTGCTGCAGACCGGCGCCACCACCGAAGCCAGCGCATTGATCGATGCGCTGCCGGCCAACCTGGCCACCGACGACCGCGCCGTGCGCGCCCGTGCCCGCCTGGACTTCGCCAAGGCGCTGCAGGACGCCCCCGCCCCGGAACAGCTGGACGCGCGCATCGCGGCCGATGGCGGCGACCTGCAGGCCCGCCACCTGCGCGGCGTGCAGCAGCTGCTGGGCGGTGAAGACGAAGCCGCGCTGGAGCAGTTCCTGGCCATGTTGCGGAAAGACGGCAGCTACAACGACAACCTGCCGCGCAAACTGCTGATCGATGCCTTCAAGGTCATCGACGACGCCGCGCTGGTCGGTCGCTACCGCCGTTCGATGGCCGCGCTGCTGTTCTGAGCGCGCCCGCCGTTCAGAATCCCTGCACCGGCAGCGGTCAATAATGTGATCGCGGTCTAGTTTTCGACCGCGATCCATTCGGGGGGATGCGGTCTGGCCATGGGGGCCCTGCGGCTCGGCCCCGCCTCCAGGGGCACAGATGACCGTGAGTTCGACCCGCTTCCCGCGCCTGCGCGCCCGTTCGATCCGCCTGCTGACGCTGCTGGGGCTGCTGTTGTCCGCCTTCCCCGTGCTGGCCCAGGACTGGACCTACCGGGTCCGCCCCGGCGACACCCTCTGGGACCTGGGCGGGCGTTACCTCAAGCCGGATGTGCCCTGGGCACACCTGCAGGCGCACAACCGCGTCGCTGACCCTTACCGGCTGCCCCCCGGCACCCCGCTCCGGTTTCCCATCGCGTGGCTGCGCGTGCAGCCTGCGCCCGCCCGGGTGCTGGCCGTGCGCGGCGCCGTGCAGGCCCGGCTGGGCGACAGCGGTGCATTGCGCCCTGTGGTGGAGGGCGAACGGCTGGGCATCGGCACGCACCTGATCACCGGGGCAGATGCCAGCGTGACCCTCGCCTTCGCCGACGACTCGCGCCTGCAGCTGCGCGAGCACTCGCACCTGCGCCTGGACCAGCTCAGCCGTTACGGCCACACCGGCATGGTGGACACCCGCCTGCGCCTGGAACAGGGCCGCAGCAGCAACCGGGTCACCCCCGCCAAGGGCCCGGCGTCGCGCTACATCATCGATGCCCCCACCGCGACCAGCAGCGTGCGTGGCACGCAGTTCCGGGTCAGTGCCGGCGGTCAGGGCCGCATGGCCGCCACCGAGGTACTGGAAGGCCGCGTGCAGGTCGGCAACCGGCGCGGCGAGCGACTGGTTGCCCACGGCCAGGCCACCCGCAGCCGGGCGCTGGACGCCCGTCCCGACATGCCCGAGGCGCTGCTGCCCGCCCCTGTCCTGGCCCGCACTGGACTGCGCCTGGACCCACTACCGGCCCACATTGCGTGGGAAACAGTAGCGCAGGCCACCCAGTACCGGGTAGAAGTAGTGCGCGCCGATCAGCCGGAGATCCTCGTGTTCGCCAGGGACACCGTCGACACCACCATGACCGTGCCCGACCTGCCCCCCGGCCTGCTGCGGCTGCTGGTGCGTGCGGTCAGTGCCGATGGCGTGGAAGGCCTGGATGCGCAGGCCGATTTCGAAGTGCGCGACCAGCCGGCGCCGCCGCTCACGGTGCGCCCGGTCAATGGCGAAACGATGGCCAGCCCGCGCCCGCGCTTCGAGTGGAGCCAGGTGGAAGGCGCCGCCAGCACCGTGCTGCAGGTTGCCACCGAGCCGCAGTTCCTGCAGCCGGTATTGGAGCAGGAAGGACGCGGCACCCGCGTGCGTGCTGCCGAAGACCTGCCCCCCGGCGACTATTTCTGGCGCGTGGCCTCGCGCGACGGCAACGGACACCGCGGCCGCTTCGGCCAGCCGGTGGCGCTGGGCATCAGTGACGCGCCGGTGGACCCCGGCCTGCAGCCGCCGCAGGCAGCCAAGGGCCAGCTCACCCTGCGCTGGCAGGCAGGCGAACCCGGCCAGCGCTACCGGGTGCAGTTGGACAAGCGTGGCGACTTCACCCAGCCGCTGCTCGACCAGCAGGTGGACCAACCCGAGGTCACGCTCAGGCGGCCATGGCACGGCACCCTGCACGTGCGCGTGCAGACGATCGATGACGACGGCTACGGCGGCCCGTTCTCGCCTGCGCAGCAGGTCGCGCTGCCCTGTCGTACCTGCTATGGCGCCGGTGCCGGCGCGCTGCTGCTGCTCCTGCTGCTGTGAGGCCGCTCACGCTCTCCTGGCCCCGGCGCATCGTGCTCGCGGTGCTGGTGGGCGTGCTGGCGGCGGCCGCCAGCCACGGGCAGTGGTTCTGGAAGCAGGATGAAGCGATCTACGACACCTACGTCGGTTCCTGGGAATACACACCCGATCCGCGCCTGCTGGTGGTGGCCATCGACGACAGCAGCCTGCAGCAGCTCGGCCAGTGGCCGTGGCCGCGTTCGACCCATGCGCGGCTGCTGGACCGCCTGACCACAGCCGGCAGCCAGCGCGTGGTGCTGGACCTGCTGCTGTCCGAACCGGACCGCCAGGACAGCGCGCAGGATGCCGAACTGGCGGCGGCGATCCGCCGCAATGGGCATGTGGTGCTGCCGGTGTTGGCCGCGCCATCGAGCGGGCCGCGCATGGCCGAGGAACTGCTGCCGATTCCGTTGATCGCCGCCAACGCCTCGATGCTGGGCCACAGCGATGTGGAAGTGGAGGCCGATGGCGTTACCCGCGGGCTGTACCTCACCGCAGGCATCGGCTCACCGCACTGGCCTGCGCTGGGCCTGGCGTTGGCCAACACGCGCGGACCGCTGCCCGGGCTGATCGATACCCGCCCACCGCATGACGCGCCCTACCAATGGCACCGCAACCACTACGTGCGCGTGCGCTTCGCCGGCCCGCCGGATCGCTTCCCGCAGGTGTCGTACGCGGATGTGCTGAACGGCGATGTCGCGCCGGAAACACTGCACGACCGTCTGGTCCTGGTCGGCATGACCGCCAGCGGCATCACCCCGCGCCTGCTTACCCCGACCACCCGCGAGCGCTGGATGAGCGGCACCGAATACCAGGCCAACGTGGCGTCGATGCTGCTTTCCGGGAATGTGATCAGCGTATTAGCGCCCTCATGGCAGGCAGCCTTGAGCGGGCTGCTGGTGGCGTTGTGTGCGCTGGGCCTGACTCTGCCGCGCGCGGTGGCCAGCGCCCTGCTGGCCCTGCCACTGGCGCTGCTGTCCAGCTTCGTGCTGCTGCGTGCCGGCCACCTGTGGTTCGCGCCCGCTGCAGCGCTGACCTGCATGCTGGCGGTGATCTGCGCGTGGGTGCTGTGGCGGATCGCCGCGTGGCGCCGGCAGGCCAACAGCGATGGCCTGACCGGGCTGGGCAACCGCGTGCGTTTCGAACAGACCCTGCAGCAGGAGCATGATGCCGGCCGCCGCAGTGGTCGCCCGCTGACCCTGGTGCTGATCGATGTGGACCACTTCAAGCAGCACAACGACCTGCATGGGCATCATGCCGGCGATGCAGTGCTGCGCCGGATCGCCAACGAGATCCGCGCGCATGCGCGGCGCCCGCGCGACATGGCCGCGCGCTTTGGTGGCGACGAGTTCGCGCTGGTGTTGCCCGATACCACGTCGGAAGGCGCCGTGCAGGTGGTCGAAGACCTGATCGCCGCCGTGCGCGGCATGCACCTGTCGCCCGCCACGCAGCCGCACGCGCAGATCACCCTCAGCGTGGGCCTGTATACCCGCACCCCCGATGCCGGCAGCGAGCCGCGCCACTACTTTGAAGGCGCCGACGCAGCGCTGTACCGCGCCAAGGCCGCAGGCCGCGATGGCTACGCCACCGGCGACATGGAAACGGACAACAGCGCGTAGAGCCACGCCCTGCGTGCCTGCTCTACCTTCCGGCACCGCACAGCCACGCAGGGCGTGGCTCCACCGTTCCAGACGCGATCAGCCATTCAAACATGCACTTCGTCACACTCATTCCGGCACTGCGTTGCCGAAGTGATTTCACGACACGCGCGTTCGTTGAATTCCTATACCCCGCCATCACCCCAGCTGCTCCACTTCGCCTACCCCGCGCGTGCGGGTTGGCAAGGAGCTGGACCATGAAGAAGATGCTGTGGTTGTTGCTGGCGGCGATGCCGATGCAGGCGGTCGCCAACGAGGAAGATCCGATTGCGTACAAGTGCTACTACTGCACGCCGGATGAGATGGAAGAGGTGGCACTGGCGCAGGGGGTTGGCCGACACTACGTATACGATGCGGAGAGGCTGAACATCGTCGGTTACACCGTCTCGGTCCAGGACGGCCACTTGATGACCCACGCGTTCGCGGCGGAGAGCTGGGTGAAGTCGCAGTTCCTCGGAATGATGGCTTTGTACGATCCATCCAGCGGAGAAATGTTCACGGGGATCCTAGATGTTGCGCTTCTCGCTCCAGGCAGTGAGCACGGCCGAAACTCCAGATACTTGTGGGCGCAGGACCTCACCTCTTTGAACCCTCGCCATCATGAGGCGCGAAAGACTATCCGTCGCTTTCTCGGCGACCAGCAGAACCTCAACTTTCTCGACACGTCCGTTTCTGGTGGAAGACTGTTGCGGTTTCAATACATGCTCGAAAGAAAGCACACAATCACCGCAATCTTGTTCTTCAGCGGCCGCAATAGTTCAGCCACCTACGAGTTCGACCATGGAAGCCGCCAATGGCGGCATGAGGCTGGGTACGCACCACAGCAGAGTGGTAAGCGTCGCGTGCAAGAGAATCGGGAAGACTTTGCGCCTATTGAAGGGACAAACTCGTATGCATTCGACAGCGATCAGAAACCGTATGCAGAAGCATTCATTCAGCGCGCAGCTTGGGCAGGCATCCCGGTGCATGGCCAATTGCCGACCTACGGCCGGATGAGCTTCACGTGCAAGCGGGCGGCGGACGACATCCAGTGCTACATCGATTGAGTGAGGATTTGACCCTGCGGGGGCGGACGCAACTTCATTCAAGTTCATCCTTCCTAGGGCAATTGCCCTGGTCGGAGGTTCATTGGAATGCGCCTCCTACCGGCAGGGAAAGGCAGATTGCGTACCATACGGTCGCGAATGGTATGCTTTCCGAACCTCCCCTGCCCTTTGCCCGCGCTATGAAAGCCAGCCTGTTCCGCCATGGACTCAACCTGTGGCCGCCGTTCCTGTTTGCCGGCATCCACGTCACCGAGGTCACGCCCGACTACCGGTTTGTTCGGGTGGAGCTGCGGATGCGGCCGTGGAACAAGAACTATGTGGGGACGCACTTTGGTGGCAGCCTGTTTGCGATGACCGATCCGTTCTGGATGCTGACCGTCATGCAGAACCTGGGTCGCGATTACTACGTGTGGGATCGGGCGGGTGAGATCGAGTTCCTCAAGCCTGGCCGTGGGACGGTAACCGCCGAGTTCCGGCTGGATGAGGCGCTGCTGGATCAGTTGCGGGCGGCTACCGCCAGTGGTGGGAAGTATCTGCACTGGTTCAGCAATGACATCGTCGATGCGCAGGGTGAGGTCGTGGCGCGGGTGCGCAAGCAGGTGTACATCCGGTTGAAGCCACAGGCGCGCGTTTGACGTGCGGCCGGTGGTGCGGCAATCGTGATCCAGCCCGTTTCACCGCGGTCAACACAGCATTTCCCGGCAGGACGCATTCTGTGGTGGCTGGCCGCGTAAACCGGGCCCGCGCCCCGCTACAATGCGCCGATGTCGCCTGAAGCCCCCCACCTCGTACCGCGCCCCTCCCTGCAGCGCCTGTTCCTGACCGGCCTGCTCACCCTGCTGCCGATCTGGTTGACCTGGGTGGTCATCAAGTTCGTGTTCGTGCTGCTCTCGGGCATCAGCAGCCCGGTGGTGGTGCCGCTGTCGGCGCAGATCGCCGCCTCGTTCCCGCATTACCTGGGCTGGGTCAAGGTCGAGTGGATGCAGAACGTGTTCGGGCTGCTGGCCACGCTGCTGGTCATCCTGAGCGTGGGCGTGCTCAGCCGGCGCGTGATTGGCCAGCGCCTGCTGCGCTGGTTCGGTGCGGTGATCAAGCGCATTCCGCTGGCCAGCATCATCTATGAAAGCGCCAAGAAACTGCTGGACATGCTGCAGACCGAGCCGGGTACCACCCAGCGCGTGGTGCTGATCGACTTCCCGCACCGGGACATGAAGGCGGTGGGCCTGGTGACGCGAGTGATCCGTGAACAGGGCACCGGCCGCGAGCTGGCGGCCGTGTATGTGCCGACCACCCCCAACCCGACCTCCGGGTACCTGGAAATCGTGCCGGTGGAGCTGCTGACCCCGACCGACTGGACAGTGGACCAGGCGATGAGCTTCATCATCTCCGGCGGGGCTGTGGCGCCTGAAACCGTGCCGTTTACGCGGGCTGGGGAGCGCTGAATAGGGGTATTCGGGCTTCGGCCCGCGCTGCGTGGGACGCGCGTGGCGTGTCTCTACGCTGTACGCCGGCATCCTGAGCGGGGCGCTGAGGTGGTTGTGTCCGGCTGAATCAGGCAAGCTCCCGGGTCTGTATAGGATTTACGGAAGCATTCGATGCCCCACCCCGCCCGTGCCCTGGCGCTCGTGATTGCCTCACTGCTGGTCTTCACTGCCGCTGCCCCGGCCGAAGCCGCCAAGAAGAAGGCCAACCGGCCCGCCGCCGCACAGACGCGCCAGGCCAAGCCCAAGGCCAAACCTCGCGCCCGCCCCGCCGCTGCCCCCGCGCGGCAGCCGCTGGTGCGCCAGCAGACCAAGGCCGCCCAGCTCGAGCGCATCTACGACGAGTACTGGGACGCCTCGATGCGGCTCAACCCGCTGCAGGCCACCTTCCAGGGCGATGCCCGCCACAACGACCAACTGCCGAACATCCTCTCGGCCGCCTACCGCCAGCAGTCGCATGACTTCACCGAACAATGGCTGGGCAAGGTCGAGAAGATCGGCCCGGACGGCCTCACCGGCCAGGACCTGCTGAGCTACCAGATCTTCGTGCGCGATGCGCGCATGTCGCTGGCGGCCGAGAAGTACCCGGGCTGGATGCTGCCGGTGAGCCAGTACTACAACCTCGGCAGCATCATGGCCATCCTGGGTTCCGGCTCAGGCGCGCAGCCGTTCAACACCGTGCAGGACTACGACACCTGGTCCAAGCGCTCGCTGGGCCTTCCGCCGCTGTTCGACCAGGCCATCGCCAACATGCGCGAAGGCATGCGTGCCGGCGTGGTGCAGCCGCGCGACCTGATGGAGAAGGTGCTGCCGCAGCTGGATGCGGTGATCAAGCCCACCGCCGAGGAAAGCATCTTCTGGGCGCCGGTGCGCAACATGCCTGACGATTTTCCCGAAGCGGACAAGGCGCGCATCACCGCCGACTACAAGCGCATGATCGAGTACCGGCTGATGCCGGCCTACCGCGCCCTGCGCGGCTTCATCGCCACCGAATACCTGCCGGCCACCCGGAAAACCGATGGGCTGTCCGCACTGCCCAATGGCGTGGCGTGGTACACCCAGAACATCGTCCAGAGCACCGCCAGCACGCTTACCCCGCAGCAGATCCACTCGCTGGGCGAACAGCGCGTGGCCAGCCTGCAGGAGCAGATTGCGGCGGTGATGAAGGAAAACCGCATCCGCGGCTCGCAGCAGAAGCTGCTGCGCAGCATGCGTACTGACAAGAACTTCCAGTACGCCACCCCCGATGCACTGGTGATGCGCTACAAGCAGCTGCAGCAGCAGGTGGGCGCGCGCCTGCCTTCGTTGCTGGATACGCTGCCCAAGGCACCGTTGGAAATCCGCCCGGTGGAAGCCGACCGTGCTGCCAGCGCCGCCGCCGTGAGCTACCAGCCGCCGCTTCCCGACGGCATGCGCCCGGCCGTGCTGTACGTGAACACCAATGCCCTGCCCAGCCGCCGCACCTGGTCGGCGCCGGCGCAGTTCCTGCACGAAGGCATTCCCGGCCACCACGTGCAGCTGGGGCTGCAGCAGGAACTGGACAAGCTGCCGCGCTTCCGCCGCCTCGGCGGCGACGTGGCCTTCGTGGAAGGCTGGGGCCTGTATGCCGAATCGCTGGGTGACGAACTGGGGGTCTATCAGGATCCCTACGCAAAGATTGCCTACCTGCAGGGTGCGTTGACCCGCAGTGCGCGCATGGTGGCCGACACCGGCGTGCACGCGCAGGGATGGAGCAAGAAGCAGGCGGTGGACTATCTGGTCAAGACCGCCGACATGCCGGTGGAAGATGCCACCGCCGAGGTGGAGCGCTTCATGGCCCTGCCCGGCCAGACTCTGGCCAATGGTCTGGGCGAGCTGAAGATGATGGAGCTGCGCGACAAGGCCAAGGCAGCGCAGGGTGCGGCGTTCAATCCGCGCCGGTTCCATGCCGAGGTGCTGCGCGATGGCTCGATGCCGCTGGATATCCTGGAGGCGAAGATCGATCGCTGGACCGCAACGCCGGCGGGCCAGACCGCACCGGGCGGCTGAGCTCCAAAAGAAGCGGGCCGCGTCATGCGGCCCGCTTCATTCCTCAGTACTCGTCCGGCTTCGGGCCGAGTTTCTCTTCGTCGCCGAAGATCATGGCCTGCATGAATTCGGTGCACCACCACTTCCGGGCCATTTCCCGGGTCACCTCCGCCATGTCCGGCGCGATCGGCTTGATGTCGTGACCGGGCTCCGGCGGGTTGATGCCAGGCTCGGGTGGGTTGATGGACGGATCGTCCACCGCGGCCTGCATGCGCTGCATCAGCGTCTGCTTCTGGCCTTCCACCGTAGCGGTGTTGGGGGGCGCCATCGCCCCCAGTTTTTCAAGCATCATCAATCTACTCCAATCGGGGTCAGGGGTAAGGGCAACCGCTTGAGGCGGGCGTCGATCCCCCTCACATAGGCACCGGCACGCTGGCGCGCGGCCGCTTCCAGTGCATTGGCATCCACGCTGGCTTCCACGGCGGCGGCGATGGCGCCTACCGGGTCCAGTTCAAACAACAACGGACCGGCTTTGAGCATCGGCAACGCCGACCGGGACGCTACTACCTGCACAGGCGGAGCGTCGGCCTTCGTCGCCAGCTGCGCCAACACGGTTTCGCCCAGTGCAGGCATCTGCCCAGGCACGTACAGCACCAGACCCGCCTCGGCCGTACCCAGCAACTGCTCGCAGCGACGTACCACCAAGGCCGCGTCCACGCCTTCGGCGGCAAGACTTGCGGAGATCACCTCACGCACCTGGCCGAGTACCGCTTGACGCGTGGCCTGTACATCGCCCAACGCGGCCGCCAGCAGTGGCACCGCCTCGGCAATGGCGTCGGCGTAGCCCTGGCCGAATCCATCAACGCGCGCCTGTGCGATGGCGGCATCCACCTGCTCGGGCAACGCCCCCAACACAGCCGAGGCGCGGCGCCGCGCGGCGGATTCGAGCTGGTCGGCCCGTGCGGCCTGGCCCAGCGCGCTGGGCGCGATCACCCCGCCCTGCGCATGCGCCAGCACGTGCTCAGGAAAGCTTTTCAACATAGGTCACCGCCGTCCAGAAAAGGTCCAGGTCGATACGCTCACGCGGCAGCGGGCGTAGGGTGTCGCCCGCCATCGGCGCAAATGGAAGGGAGAGCCGCGCGGAGAGCCAGGCGGGCAGCAGCGGTGCCAAGGGCTGCAGCTCGACGCCGCCCCAGACCAGCAGCACCCTGGAGAGATCCGCCGGTACGGGCGCCTGCACGCAGCCCCCCGGTTGCCTCGCATGATCGGCCCGCATGAACGCCTGCACCGTGGCCGGCAATGCCGTACAGCCACGCTGCGACGCCAGCCAGTCACGCAGCCGCGCGGCCGCCATGAGCGAGGCCACCTCCGGCAGCCTCGGCCACAGCCCCATCAACCGCCGTGTCAGCATATCGGCGGGAGCCACCAGCGTTGCCGGCATGGGCAGGCGACGCTGGCGGATCAGCGTGGTGTTGAGCCAGCGCTGCTGATCCAGGGAGGCGTCGGCGTACACCGCCCGCCACGGCCGGTAGTACGCAGCCGGGGCATAAGCGATGTGCATGGCATCATGCGCCACGCCAGCGCCTCCAGCCGGTTGCGCCCGTGCCAGTGCCGGTGCCACGCGCGCTGACCCGCTGCCATGCCGTGCGCAGGCGGTTGCCGACCGCCGGCACCAGCCGCACCAGCACCCACCCGCCCAGCAGCAACAGCAGGGCAAGGCCACCGCAGAGCAGCACCCAGGCCAGCGGCAGGCTGCGTTCGTTGCCGGCCGTCACGGCGAGCGTCCGCGGCCCCTCGACCTCGGTGAGGATGACCGAGACGTTGTCGTACTCCACGCCATCGAAGGTGTTGCGCAGGAAGCGCTTCACGGTCTGCAACAGCACTTCCGCATCGACACCGGGCTCATGTGCCACTACGGCGGCCACGTGCATGCGCCGGCGTTCAGCACGTCGACCTTCGGTGCCCAGGTTGGCATCGTAGTTCAGGTGCACCCGACTGGACTGCACGCCATCGATCAGCTGCAGTGACTCTTCCAGCCGCTGTTCCACCGCCGAAATCAGCCGCGCACGCTCACCGAGCGGCGTACTGACAAGAGAATCGGCCGGGAACGCCGCCGACACCTGGCTGCGCGGCGCCGATGGCAGGTCGTTGCGTTGCATCAGCTCAATGGCTTCGGGCAGATCGCGCGGACCCACCTGGACCTGATAGCCGCCCTTGCCCAGGTTGAGCTTTTCGGCGTCGATGTTATGGCGGAGCAGTACGGCAATCACTTCATTGGCCTGGCGCTCGTCCAGGTTTTCCAGCAGTGGCTTGCGCGCGCAGCCAACCAGCACCACCAGCACAAGCAGGGGCAGCACCACGCGCCACCGGCTCAGGCGGCGCACGGCACCCGCAAAAGGCGGCATGTTCATGACTTGAGCAGCGTCTCCACCGTCTTGTTGGCGTGGTTGGCCAGGCCGGCGGCGACGATCATGCGCTTGGTGTAATCGGCCAGGTTGAGCTGCAGCTCGTGCAGCGCAGCCGGGCTCGAGGCGGTGGCGGGATTGTTGCTGGCGGCCTGGATCGAGGCCAGATCATTGCCGGCGCTGACGTAGCCGTTGGCCAACGCCTGGCTCATGCGATCCGAGAGCGGTACGGCGGCGCCTTCAGCGCCGCCCACCACGTCGATCTCGGTAGCGATCTGTGTCACTTGCACGGGTGCATCTCCTGCGGAACATCCGCATAGGGTCCTGGTACCGGCAGCACCGCTGCCGGCACAGGAGGTCATCAACCCAGGTTGCGGGCGTTCTGCTTCTGCATGTCCGACAGGCTCTTGGCCGAGTTCGACTGCAGGGTGCGGTAGGTGGTGTAGCCGGACAGGGCGGTCTGGTAATCGGCCAGCTTCGCCGGGTTGGTCGGGTCGCCGGGGTTTTCATCGCTACCGTCGCCGGCAAGTGCCAGGAACGCCTTGTCCAGTGCCTTCTTCAGGCCGGCCACACCCGCGTCGAATTTGTCACTGTGATCGCCCAACCAGCCCCACGAGGGACCTTGAATATCGCCGTCAAAATCATCGTCCGGCGTGGCGGGCTTGGTGCCCACGTTCAGTGTAGTCATAACATTCACTCCAAAAGAAAGGTCAACGGCTACCTGCCGTAGAAAAATCCCAGCGACCTTCGCCGACAGAGAGCAGCTGGTCCTGGGAATACTGGTAGGAACGCCCCTTGAGCAGGTCGTCCCACAAACGGATGCTGATGCGCACGCGGCGCTCGCCCCACTGCTGCACGAAGTCGTCGCGGTACTGCGCCATGGCGTGCAGCGATGCGTCATCGAGGAACACATCGTTCGAAATGCTGGCCCGGCCGGCGTGGCTGCCGGCGCGGGTAGTAATGCCACGTGCGCGCAGCTCGTCACGTGCGATGGCCACCAGCTGGCCATCGCCTACCAGGCGCACATCGATGCTGGCCGCGTACGGCATCTGCGGTACGAGCAGGGCCTGCACCTGGCGCTGGCGCTCGGCATCGTTCAAGCCCAGTGCGGTGCCGGAGCAGCGCCAGCAACTGCACGGGGCTGCGCATGCCGTCGAGCAGCGCGCGCAGGTCCGTGACCTTGGCGTGCACCTCATCGTCCAGTACATGGTCGATCCACGCCTGCGATTCCACACCGGCACCGGTCTGATGGCCGTCGCGGCGATTGCGCAGCGAGGCTACCAGCGCGGCCAGGTCGTCCTGCATGGACATGGCCGTGGCCAGCGAACCGGGCCTGGACGGCTTGCCCAAACCGGACAGCAGGTCCTTGGCGGTGTCGTCACGGTCGCCCTGCGTGCTTGCCTGACGAGGGGTCACCGGCAGCGGCGCGGAGACGGGTCGATTAATGGCCGGCAGTGCCATGCGCGCCCTCCGCGGAGTTGAACTGCGGATGCACCGCACGCAGCGAATCGCGCACCGAGTCGCCCACGCCGGCGCCATATACCTCGGGCATGCGGTACGGGTCGACCGGGTCACTGCCGGTGAGCAGGCGCGGCTGGATCAGGAACACCCGCACGTGACTTTCGGCCGAGCGGCTGTCCTGTCCGAACAGCCGGCCCACGCCCGGGATGCGGCGCAGGCCGGGAATGCCGCTGTAGCCGTCGTCGGCCGAGGAACGGGTGTAACCGCCAACCAGCAGGCTGAGCTGCTGCGGCACCCGTGCAACGGTGTCGATGACCGTGCGGTTTACCAGCGGCAGCGCATCCACCGTGCGGGTGGCGTCGGCGGCGCCATCCTCGATCTTCAGCTGCATTTCCACGTCATGACTGCTTGAGATGCGCGGCAGCACGCTGATCAGGGTGCCGTAGGTCACCTGCTCCAGCGACACGGCCCGGTCGCCCACCAGCTGTGCATAAAAGGTCTGGTTGCTGTCGAAATAGGCCGGAATGTTCTCCTGGGTCAGCAGTACCGGGCGCGAGATGATGTGTGCATCCCCCTTGCTGGCCAGTGCCTGTACCGAGGCCAGGAACCGCGTGCCATCCAGCGTGCTGACCGACTTGCCCTGGTTGATGCCGATGGACAGGCGGTTGCCGATGTTGATGCCACCGCTCCAGTTCACGCCCAGGCGGTCGAGCTCGGTCTTCTTGATGTCGATGATCCACAATGACAGTTCGATCTGCTTGCGGGGAACGTCCAGTTCGCCGACCAGTCGCTTGACCTGTTCGATCTGCGCCAGCGTGCCGCGCACGATCAGGCTGTTGGTTTCCGCATACGCCATCACCACGGCCGGCGCGGGGCCGGTCGGCACCGACGGGGACACCTGGCCAGGCTGCGCCAATGGCGCGGTGGCAGGCAGGATCTCTTCGGCGATGGCGGCCGGGTCAAGCGGGGCCGCCGGCTGCTTGACCACTGCACCGAAATCGCCCAGTTTCAGCACGCCGGCCAGCACCTCGGCCACGCCCGGCAGCGCGATTTCCGCGCTGCGCAGGCCATATCGGCGACCATTGACGAAGCTGTGCTCCAGCTTGATCACTTCCACATGGTGCGGGCTGGCGTCGGCACCTTCATACAGGTCGTCCAGATAGCGCGCCGCGTTCATCACGATGTCCACGTACACCGGCGGGCCGGCCACGTAGAAGGTGCCATCGGCGCCGCCGCCGCGCACCGGGTAGCGGGTATCGGACAACCGCGCCTTGCGCAGAAAGTCCGACAACGTGGCGATGGAGGTGTGCCGCAGGCGGCCCACGGCGTTTTTCTGCTCGTCGGCGTCGTAGACGTAGATGGACTGGCCGTCGCTGTACCAGACCAGGCCCAGTTCGGCGGAGACCTTGGCCAGCACGTCGAGCGGGCGGGCCAGATCGAAGCTGCCGCTCACCTTTTTCTTCAGTGCCTTGGGGCTGATCACCACGGCCTGGCGAGCACGCGCGCCGATGGCATTGAGCAGGTGGCTGGCGCTGTCGGCGCGGGAAACGAAGCCGGAGGCATGCGGCAGGTCGGCGCGATCCTGGATCGCGGTGCCTTCCAGCGGGGTCTGTGCGAAGGCGAAGGAAGGAACGGTCAGCAACAACACGTACAACGTCAGGGAACGCATGGATCACTCGTTGGGCGTCGAGACGGCCCGGTAGACGGAAAGGGGCGAACAACCGATCAGCGATTTCACGTCGGTGCAGAAGTGCGACAGCGACGCGTAGCCGTGATCGGCGGCGAGGTAGGTGAACGAGCGCGCGCGGCCGGGATAGGCCAGCAGCGCGCGCGCGGCGCGCTGGATGCGCAGCTCGCGCTTGAGCGGGCGGCCCAGTACCTGCCGACAGCGCCGGTGGAACTGCGCCGAAGACAGGCCATAGCGCTGGGCCAGGGCGGCCACGGAGTTTTCACCGCCTTCGTCCAGCAGGAAACGCATCAGGCCGTAGCTTTCGCTGCGCGCCAGGTGGCGCAGCAGCTGGGCTGCCTGGCCGTCGTCGGGCTGGCCGGCACCGCGGGCGAGCTGGTCAATCAGCCAGGCCGCCGCCACATCGGGGTCTTCCAGCGCGGCCTGTGCCACCCAGCACACCGGCTGCGGCTCACCGGCCGGGCGCAGCACGTTGCTGGCATGGCCGAAGTGGGCCAGCGCCCGTGCCATGCCACTGCCGGCCAGCGCGACGGCGTTCAGCGCGCTGTTGCGCGGCAGCGGCACGCCGGCCAACAGCAGGCGGTCACCGGGCGCAAGCTGAATGACCTGCCCAGCGACGGTGAGGTCGATAGGGTCCTGCCCTGCATTGACGATGACGTGCATCCGACCACTCCCGTTCAGGCATTTGCCGAAGCGGGACGCGGTCTGCGGCCCTTCTCGATGAGGGCTGCATGTTGGAGACGGCCGGGGGGCAAGGCTCTACAAGAAGTTAGAAAGCCGGCGCGAGTTGCGGTATTTGTAGCGACCCCACCCAGACGGTTGCGCCGATGCGCCACCAGGAATCGATCCCATGACACCGCTGCTCGGCATCCACCATGTCGCTCTGATCTGTGCCGATTACGACCGCTCGCGCGACTTCTACGTCCGCGTGCTGGGCCTTGCCGTGAAGGCCGAACACCACCGCGCCGCGCGCGATTCGTGGAAGCTGGACCTGGCCCTGCCTGACGGTGGCCAGCTCGAGCTGTTCTCCTTCCCATCGCCGCCGCCGCGGCCCAGTCGCCCGGAAGCGCAGGGCCTGCGCCACCTGGCCTTCCGGGTGGCGGCACTGGAGCCAATGATTGAACGCCTCGCGGCCGAAGGCGTGCCCTGCGAGCCGATCCGCGTTGACGAGTACACCGGCCTGCGCTTCACCTTCTTCGCTGACCCCGACGGGCTGCCGCTGGAGCTGTACGAAACCACCTGAATGCGTTGTGGCTGACCGCCGGGATGCGTTCCGTACCAGAGCGAATGGGTATACAGTCCAGCTGTCCCGGCCCCGCGCCGGCATTCACGTACATCCCTGGGAGGGGAACATGCGCAAGACCTTCAAGACCCTGCTGCTGGCACTGCCGCTGGTGATGGCCGCGATGTCGGCCTCGGCGGCCGACGGCGCGGTAGGCCGCTGGAAGACCATCGATGACAAGACCGGCAAGGTAAAGTCCATCGTGGAGATCACCCAGGCCACCAATGGCACGTTGAGCGGAAAGGTGGTGGAAGTACTGCACTCGGAGAAGGGCCCGAACCCGGTCTGTGACGACTGCAGCGGCGCCAACAAGGGCAAGCCGGTAAAGGGCATGACCATCCTGTGGAACCTGAAGCAGGACAAGGGCAGCACCACCAACTGGTCCGGCGGCACCGTGCTGGACCCGGCCAACGGCAAGACCTACAAGTCCAAGCTGGAGCTGCAGCCGGGTGGCAAGAAGCTGGACATGTCCGGCTGCGTGGCGTTCATCTGCCGCGCCCAGACCTGGGTACGCGAGTAAATCCCGCCGCGTAAAGCGCTGGCAGATCAACGACATGGGGCTGGCGCGGGATGACCGCGCCGGCCCTTCGTCTTTCCGGGGAGCATGCGATAATCCCGCGTTCCCCCCGCACCCGCGCAGATCATGACCCGCACCGCTCTTGTCACCACCGCACTGCCCTACGCCAACGGCCCGCTGCACCTGGGCCATCTGGTCGGCTACATCCAGGCTGATATCTGGGTGCGCGCGCGGCGAATGAGCGGCGGCAAGACCTGGTTCGTATGCGCCGACGACACCCACGGCACCCCGATCATGCTGGCGGCCGAGAAGGCCGGCGTGACCCCGGAAGCGTTCATCGCCAACATCCAGGCCAGCCACGAGCGCGATTTCGCCGCCTTCGGCGTTGCGTTCGATCATTACGACTCGACCAACTCGGCCGGCAACAAGGCCCTGACCGAGGCGTTCTACCTCAAGCTCGAGGCGGAAGGCCACATCACGCGCCGTTCCGTGGCCCAGTTCTACGACCCGGCCAAGGGCATGTTCCTGCCCGACCGCTACATCAAGGGCATCTGCCCCAACTGCGGCACGCCTGACCAGTACGGCGACAACTGCGAAGTGTGCGGCGCCACCTACGCCCCCACCGACCTGAAGGACCCGCGCTCGGTCATTTCCGGCGCCACGCCGGAAATCCGCGATTCGGAGCACTTCTTCTTCGAGGTCGGTCGTTTCGAAAGCTTCCTGCGCGAATGGCTGGCCGGCGATGTCGCCCTGCCCGGGGTGAAGGCCAAGCTGGGTGAGTGGCTCAATGCCGAAGGCGGCCTGCGCGCGTGGGACATTTCCCGCGATGCGCCCTACTTCGGCTTCCAGATCCCGGGCCACCCGGGCAAGTACTTCTATGTGTGGCTGGATGCGCCGATCGGCTACCTGTCCAGCTTCCAGGCGCTGTGCGCGAAGAACCGCGAGGATTTCGACGCGCACCTGCGCGCCGGCACCAGCACCGAACTGCACCACTTCATCGGCAAGGACATCGTCAATTTCCACGGCCTGTTCTGGCCGGCGGTGCTGCACGGCACCGGCCACCGCGCGCCGACCCGCCTGCACGTGAACGGCTACCTCACCGTGGACGGCGCGAAGATGTCCAAGTCGCGCGGTACGTTCGTCATGGCCCGCACCTTTCTGGATGCCGGGCTGGAGCCGGAAGCGCTGCGCTATTACTTCGCGGCCAAGTCGTCGGGTGGCGTGGACGATCTCGACCTGAACCTGGGCGACTTCATCGCGCGGGTCAACGCCGACCTGGTGGGCAAGTTCGTCAACCTGGCCAGCCGCTGCGCCGGTTTCATCAGCAAGCGCTTCGACGGCCGCCTGGCCGACGCGCTGCCCGATGCCGCGCAGTACGACCGCTTCGTGGCCGCGCTGGCGCCGGTGCGCGAGGCGTACGAGCGCAATGATCCGGCTGCCGCGCTGCGCCTGACCATGGCGCTGGCCGACGAGGCCAACCGTTACATCGACGAGCAGAAACCGTGGGTGATCGCCAAGCAGGAGGGCGCCGACGCGCAGCTGCAGTCGGTGTGCACCCAGGGCCTGAACCTGTTCCGCGTGCTGGTCACCGCGCTCAAGCCGGTGCTGCCGGCTACTGCCGCGCAGGCCGAAACATTCCTGGCCGCCCCGGTGCTGCGCTGGACCGACATCGCCTCGCCGCTGCTGGGCCACACCATCGCCGTGTACAGCCCGCTGTTCACCCGTATCGACCCGAAAATGATTGACGCCATGACCGACGCTTCCAAAGACACCCTCGCCGCCCCCGCACCTGCAGCCCCGGCCAAGCCCGCCAAGCCGGCGGCGCCTGCTGCCGCGCCGGCCGCCGCTCCCGCTGCGGCGGCGGAAGGCCCGGCGTATATCGGTATCGACGATTTCGCCAAGCTGGACCTGCGCATCGGCAAGGTGCTGGCCTGCGAGTTCGTCGAAGGCTCGGACAAGCTGCTGCGCTTCGAACTGGATGCCGGCGAGCTGGGCAAGCGCCAGATCTTCTCCGGTATCCGTGCCAGCTATGGCGAACCCGAAGCGCTGGTCGGCCGCAGCGTGGTGTTCATCGCCAACCTGGCCCCGCGCAAGATGCGCTTCGGCGTGAGCGAAGGCATGATCCTGTCGGCCGGCTTCGACGGTGGCGCGCTGGCGCTGCTCGATGCCGACAGCAGCGCGCTGCCGGGCATGCCGGTTCGCTGATGCCTGCCGGGAGGGCGTAGATGGAATTGGCCCTTGTCGACTTCGATCACACCGTCACCGACTGCGATACGTACGCGCGTTTCCTGCGCCGGGTGGCCACGCCCGAGCAGTTGGCCCAGGCGTGGTGGAAGGTGGGTCCGTGGCTGTTGGCCTATCGGTTGAAGTTGATTTCCGCCGAGCGCATCCGTGCGCGCGTGACCCGGTTGACCCTGCGCGACCGCCACGCCGACGATATCGCCACCCTGGCAGCCGGGTTCTCCCGCGAGGTGCTGCCCGAGGTGGTGCGCCCGCAGATGCTGGAGCAGATTCGCTGGCACCTGCAGCAGCGGCATACGGTGGTGATCGTGTCCGGTTCGCTGGACCTGTACCTGCGCCCGTGGTGCGAGGCGCTGGGGCTGGACCTGATCTGCAACCGGCTGGAAAGCCAGGATGGCCGCCTGACCGGGCGTTATGCCGAGGGTGACTGCGCGCCGCACAAGGCCGACCGCATCCGTGCGCGCTATGACCTGTCACGTTACGTGCGCATCCATGCGTACGGCGACAGCCGCGAAGACCGGCCGATGCTCGCATTGGCGCAGGAACGCTGGTACCGCGGAAAACCCCTGAAATGAAGCTCCCGCGCAGCCGACGCCACGCATGACATCGCCTTCCCTGCCCCTGGTCGAACGCCTTGACCGCCTGCTGCCGCAGACCCAATGCGGGCAGTGCGGCTACGACGGCTGCCGCCCGTACGCCGAGGCGATGGCGCGTGGCGAGGCAGGCGTGGACCACTGCCCGCCCGGAGGTGATGAAGGCGCGCGCGCGCTGGCACGCGTGCTGGAGGTGCCGGCGCTGCCGTTCGACCGCAGCCGGGGCGAGCACAAGCCCGCGCAGGTCGCGCGGGTGATCGAGGCCGACTGCATCGGCTGCACCAAGTGCATCCAGGCGTGTCCGGTGGATGCGATCGTGGGCGGCGCCAAGTACATGCACGCCGTCATCGCCGATCTGTGTACCGGTTGCGAATTGTGCATTCCACCGTGTCCGGTGGACTGCATTGAACTGGTGCTTACGGCAACGCGGCCGTAATCACGATCTCCACTTTCCAGCTCGGGTCGGCCAGCCTGGCTTCCACCGTCGCACGCGCCGGGGTCATGCCGCTGACCACCCATTCGTCCCACGCCGCGTTCATGCCGGCGAAATCGCCGATGTCGGCCAGGTAGACCTCCGCGCGCAGCACGTGCTGCTTGTCGCTGGCCACCAGCGCCAGCAGCTTGTCGATCTCGACCAGCACCTGCCGGGTCTGGCCGGTGATGTCCTGGCTGGTGTCTTCGGGGATCTGCCCGGACAGGTAAGCAACCTTGTTGTGCACGGTCATTTCGGACATGCGCGGACCGACGTCGAAACGTTCCAACATGGCGATGGCTCCTCTGTGATGGTCCAGGCATTGTCGCCGAAGCGGGGTCACGCTGTCGTTGCGGCCGATCCAAGCGGCCACAGCGCGCACAGCCACCCGGCTTGGCAAGTCCCCGGCGGAAGCGCACGATGCGCCGGCGAGGCACGCTGGCGTGCTTTGACCTCTTCATCGCCTGCCCCGGAGCACGCTGTACCGATGACCGATCCTGCACCTGCCCCCTCGTCGCGCGTCGGCTGGCGCCGCGCGGCGACCGTCGTCTTCAGCCTGGGCATCCTGGCGCTGGCCCTGCGTGGCCTGGCCAACGAATTCGACGACCACGGCTATCGCGCCATCCGTGAGGCCTTCCACCAGCTGGGCGCTGGCCAGATCGCCCTGACCGTCATCCTGGGTCTGGCGAGCTATGCCTGCCTGATCGGATTTGATGCGATCGGCCTGCGCCGCAGCGGCAAGCGCCTGCATCCGGCGCGGGTGGGCATCACCGCCTTCCTGGCGCACACGCTGGGGCAGACGCTGGGATTCGCGGCACTGACCGGTGGCGCCGTGCGCCTGCGCGGCTATGGCGGGGCGGGATTGAGCCTGGCGGAGATCGGCCAGGTCGTGCTCATGAGCACGCTGGGCTTCGTGTTCGGTGCTTGGCTGCTGCTCGGCCTGGCGTTCCTGCTGGAGCCCGGTGCCGCTGCGCTGGCGCTGCCGGTGTCGGCGGGAATGGTGCGTGCGCTGGGCATCATTGCGTTGCTGGCGTACGCGGGCACCGTGCTGCTGGTCGGCCGCGACGGTCGCAGTTTCCAGATCCGCGGGCACGCGTTGTGGCTGCCCGATCGCCGCACCATGCTGGGCGTGACCGCGCTGAGCGTGGTGGAGCTGGTGCTGGCCAGCGCGGCGTTCTACGTGCTGTTGCCGATGGATACCCCGACCGGGCTGCCCGGGTTTGTCGGCCTGTATCTGGTGGCCGTGCTGGCCGGACTGATTTCCAGCGTGCCGGCCGGGTTGGGCGTGTTCGAGTGGAGCCTGCTCAAGCTGCTGCCGCAGGTGGCGCCAGCTGCGGTGCTTGCAGCGGCCCTGATCTATCGGGTCACCTACTACGTGCTGCCGTTGCTGCTGGCCACCGTGCTCGCTGTAGCGCCGGCCATGCGCCGCCCGCTGCGGGTGGGTGCAGGGGCCACCCGCGCCGGCTGGACCGCGTTACGCCCGTGGCTGCCGCAGATCATCGCGCTGGCAGTGTTCAGCGTGGGCGCCGCGCTGGTGATCGACGGCACCCTGCCAACTCCGCGCCGGCACCTTCTGCATGCCTCGCTGCCGATCCTGGAAACCTCGCACCTGCTCGGCAGCCTGGCCGGCGTGGTGCTGCTGCTGATCGGCCAGGGCCTGCAGCGGCGCAGCCATGCGGCCTGGATGCTGGCATTGGCGATCTGCGTGATCGCGCCGCTGCCGATCTGGCTGCGCGGCGGGCAGGTGCTGATCGCGCTGGCCTCGGTGCTGGTGGCGATGGCGCTGTGGGCGTCGCGTCGCGAATTCTACCGGCAGGGCGCGCTGCTCGACGAAGCGTGGTCGTGGCCGTGGATCCGCAACCTGGGGCTGGTGCTGGTGGCGGTGATCTGGCTGCTGTTCTTCGTCTACAGCCATGTCGAATACCAGAACGAGCTGTGGTGGCAATTCGCCGCGCAGGGCAACGCACCGCGTGCGTTGCGCGCACTGCTGGTGGTGGCGATCGCGTTGGCCATCTTCGGCCTGGCGCGGCTGCTGCACAGCACCCGCACGCCCCTGCCGGCAGCCGACCCGGCCACGCTCGACGCGCTGGCGCCGATCCTGCAGGCGGCGCAGGACACCCAGGCCTGCCTGGTGCTCACCGCCGACAAGGCCGTACTGCGCGACGATGCCGGGCGCGGCTTCGTGATGATGCAGCGCTACGGCGGTTCGCTGATCGCGATGGGCGATCCGGTCGGGCCCCCGGACGTCGCACGCGCCTTGATCTGGCGCTTCCGCGAGGAGGCGGATCGCCTCGGCCTGCGCCCGGTGTTCTATCAGGTCGGCGAAGCGTACTGGCAGACCTATCTGGACCTTGGGCTGACCCTGGTGAAACTGGGCGAGGAAGCGATGGTGCCGCTGCAGGACTTCGGGCTGGAGGGACGCGAACGCGCCGACCTGCGCCAGGCCTGGAACCGGGGCAAGCGCGGCGGCCTCAGCTTCCGCGTTGCACCGCCCGGCGAGGTTGCCGCGTTGATTCCCGCGCTGGCCGCGGTATCGCAGCAGTGGCTGGACGACAAGGCCGGCGACGAGAAAGGCTTCTCACTGGGCAGTTTCGATCCGGATTACCTGGTGCGCTTCCCGGTGGCCGTGGTCGAGGCCGAGGGCCGCATCGTCGCTTTCGCCAATCTGTGGCAGGCTCCGGCCGGGCACGAGCTTTCGGTGGACCTGATGCGGCACGTCGACGATGCACCGAAAGGCACGATGGATTTCCTGTTCATCGAGCTGTTCCTGTGGGGGCGCGCGCAGGGCTTCCACCGTTTTTCGCTGGGCATGGCGCCCTTGTCGGGGCTTGCCCAGCACCGCCTGGCCGGCCGCTGGAACCGCTTCGCCAACGTGGTCGCACGGCACGGCGAGCGCTTCTACGGCTTCAGCGGGCTGCGCCGCTTCAAATCCAAGTTCGCGCCGCAGTGGCGTGCACGTTACCTGGCGGCGCCGGGCGGCATGCACCTGCCGGCGGCGCTGCTGGATGCGACACGGTTGATCTCACTGGCACCGCGGAAGACGTAACGCGGCGGTCAGGACCCGGGCTTCATCTGCGCGAACGCCGCAGTGAAGCCGGCAATGCTCTCGCTGTCGTGCACGGCACTCAGCGCCTGCTCGGCCAAGGCACGCTCCTCCCATATCCACGCGAGCTTGGGGTCTTCCCCCAGCTCGCGCCACACGGACCCGAGTCCCTCGGCGGAGGGTTGCGCGCCGTCGAACAAGGCCTGCGCGTAATCCAGGCTCGCCGGGCGCCAGGTGAGGTAGGCCACTGCACGCTGTGACAGCGGGATGCCGGTAACCGCGTCGGGCAGGAAATAACGCGCGCTGGCAGGCCAGGTGGGCTGCGCGTCCGGCGCATCCCCTGGCGGTGCCGCCAGCCGCTTGAGCGACTCACCGCTGACCTGCAGCACCTGCGGCTTGCCCTTTTCGCCGGCCGCCGCCGAACGCTTGTCGCTGCCCAGGGTGAACGCATAGGCCCTGTCCTGCTGCGCGCGGGCGGCCATTTCCACCACCGCGTTGCGGAGCTTCAGGCAATCCGCGCCGATCGCGGTCGCGCCACCGGCCTTGGTTTCACCCACCAGCACCACGTCGTTGCCGTGCATCAGCAGGAAATCGAGCTCTCCCTTGACGTGCCTGCTCTCCGCCGGGCGCAGCGCAGGCGGGACGTTGGCACCACGGACGATGCGATAGCCCGGATCATCGCTGGAAGCGGTCGCCTCGTTCATTGCGTTGCAGAGCTGTGTCAGTGCGGTGCCGACGCGATTTTCCACGTCCCGCCCGCGCGCGCCGCCACCGCTTCGGGACTGATGCGGTGCCCGCTGCGCCAGATATTCGATCACGCTGGCGTCCCGTTCCAGTTCCTGCTTTTCGGCCAGCACGTCCGCATGCGGCGCGAAGTCGGCCGCGATTTTTTCGCCCAGCGCGCAGGCGCCGGCCGTCACCCTGGCCCAGTCGTCCCTGCCTGCCCGGGCATCGTCCACGGCGGCGGCGAGCGCTTCCAGGTGCGACTTTCTGGCTGGATCCGGTTCGCGCTCAATGCGCGCAGGATGCGCGAGGTCCCTCAACTTCTTCGCGGCCTGCAGCGCGGCCTCGCATTTCGGGGAAGCGACCAGCAGGCGATAGTCCTTCACCTTGGGATAGCGATGCTGCAGGATCGCCTTGCGCAGGTCGACGTCATTGTCCCTGACCAACCGCTCCAGTATTTCCTTCAAGCCTGCGCAGAACTGCTCGCCAGTGGAGGCGTCACGATCGCCTGCGCGCCAGAGCGACAGGGCGTCGGCCATCTTCTGCGCGGGAGACCCATCTCCCTCCCGGGGCGCGGAGCGGTCATCGGCCATCAGCGCGTACAAGCGCCGCTCGATGGGCGCATTGGAGATCATCGTCGGCGCCTGCAGGGGTTCGACCGCACCATCAACGCGCCGGCAGGTGCTCAAGCAGCGTCTTCGCCAAGCGGTCGTAGTCGCCCTTGAAATGGTGATCGCCCGGCAGCGCAATCACCGTGGCGCCGCCCTTCGGCAGCTCCGGGCACAGTGCATCGCCATCGTCCTCGCCGTACAGGCACACGGTCCGGTCCGCCGGCAACCGGGCGATCTCCGGGGCAATGGGCAGGCCATCCGCGCCGCCGCCCAACCAGTTGGTGACGTGGAATTCGTAGTCCGCCTTGCGCCCTACCGACATCAGGCCGATCAATGCGATCGACCCGCGCGTGGCCGGGTCGAGCTGGTTGATGGCGGCCGGCAGGACATCGGCGCCCTGCGAGAAGCCCACCAGCAGCAGCCGCTTGCGTTGCCACTGGCTGCCGTAATGACGTGCGATGCGTTCCAGGTCGCGGGCGAACCCTTCGGGCGTGCGCGCCGTCCAGAAATAGCGCAGCGAATCCAGGCCGACCACCGAAATGCCGTTTTCGCTGAGCGCGGCGGCCACATCCTTGTCCAGCCCCGCCCAGCCGCCGTCGCCGGAAACGAAGATGGCCAGGGTGTCGCCGCCCTTCTGCGCGGGCACTTCCACCACCGGCAAGCCGTTGAGGCCATCCGGCGGCGGCGCCAGGCTGACACCCTTCTGCGCACCGATGACCTGGGCGGCCGCCAACAGGCCCGGCAGGTCATCGCCACGCGCGGTGCGTTGGAACTGCCGCCCCATTGCCACCTTGTGCACGAACGCTGTGGCGTCACCTGCCGTGCACTTGCGGTCACCGGCGGCGTTCAGCCACGGAAACGCCAGTTCCGCCGGCTGCAGGCGGCCATGGCTGACACCGGCGCCGCACACCGCGCGCTCGCGCGCCTGGTCGGGGCAGAACCCGGTGGTGATCAAGCCGGCGAAGACCTGCGTATCGGCCTGCGCCGCCACTGCATAGGCCAGCTCGGCGCCGCTGCCATCGCCGCCGATCAGCGGCAGGTGGTAACCGGGCACGTGCAGGTACGCCTGGAACCAGCGCGAGAAATTCTCCACGTCGCCTGCGCCAAAGCTGCACTTGCCGCCCCCTTCGTGGGCCAGACCGGTGCGCAGCCGGGCCACATCGACCTGGGCCACCAGGGCGCCCTGCGCGCGCAGGGCCTCGATGCGCTCGCGCGTGCGCTGGGGTTCGCTGCCACCATCGAACCAGACCACCACGCGTTGCGGGTGGCCTTCCGGCGCGTGGATCGGGACGTCGTTGAAGCGCCCGTGACTGACCTGCTGCGGCGCCGCCGGGGCCGCTGCGGCCCCCATCATCGACACCAGGCCCAGCACCACTCCCAGTCCCCTGCCCACACTGGCTCGCCGCATCGTCACGCATCCCGGAAAAGTCGCCCCACGATACGCCTTTTTATTTTCGTGCAGCCTCTTCACGTCGCGCCTGCCGCCACAGCTGCACCGCAGCCACGAACAACCACAGCACCACCGCGGCAATCACCAGCTTCTGCCCGGCACCGCGCGGTGGGCCCCGCCACAGCACGTGCAGCCACAGCAGCGCGAAACACAGCCAGGCCCACCACCACGCGGCGCTGGCCCAGCGCGCCCACTGCGGGTCGGCACGCAGGTACCAGCTCTGCAGCAGCATCGCCACGCTCACGCACAGGAACGCGGTGTTGGCCGCCAGGCCATGGACCAACGGGGCCAGCAGCGGCGCCTGCCCGGGCAGCCAGCTGTCGCCGATGGCCACGCCCATCAGCCCCAGTCCCGCCACGCAGAACAGCAGCGGCGCCGCCGCGCTGCGCCGCGGCGAGCGGCTGGCGGCGTGCAGCGACCAGGCCAGCAGCATGATCGCGACGGCCAGTACGCAGTAGGCGGTCCGCAGCGCAAGGCCCCACGGGCCATGCAGGTACAGGCTCAGCGTGGCCTGCACCCAGTCAAGGTCGTGGCGTGCCCATTGGGTCCACAAGGCGGTCAGCACGAACCCGGCCAGCGCCAGCAGCGCCAGGCCGGCCACATGGGCGTGGGCAGGAAGCTTCATCGCAGGCAGTGCTCAGGGCGCGGCATCGGGGTGGCGCAGCCGCCAGGCCGCGAGGGCGGCGCGATAACGCTGCAGCTCGTCGCTGTACAGGTCCAGCACACACAGCGGACAGCCGCTGCCGCAGCACTCGTTGGGACCGGGTTCTTCCGGCGGTTGCGGGCGCGGATCTGGATCGGGCGTGGCGGATGGGAGGGGAACGGGCATGGCGTGAGCGACGGATTTCAACCGGTGCAGTGTAATCGACCGCTGTCAGTGCCCGAGTCGCCGGCGCAGGTTGGCCCGCGCCGGCGCATCCAGGCGCTGGTGGAAGAAGTCGCTGAGGAAGATGCGCGGGCTGCGCAGCAGGTGCTTGAGGAACCGCCGCCGGTTGAGCCGGAACAGGAAGCCCGGCACATGCCCGGCGTATTCGTCGGCGATGCCACGGTCGTAGGCATCGAACACGTCGGGCGGCGCGCCCAGGATGGCCATGTCGCAGTCCAGGAACAAGGCCGCTTCGGGGTCAACGTCGGCGGCGCCCAGGGTGCCATGGCGCGCGGTCAGCAGGATCAGCTGTTCGATCCGGGCCACATCCACGCCGGCGCCCGGCAGCCAGCGCTCCACCTGCGCGCGTGCCAGCGCGGCCGAGCGGGCTTCGTTGTCATTTCGCCCGGCCTCGTAGATCGCATCGTGGTACAGCGCGGCGAGCTGCACTTCGCGCGGGTGCACCCAGCCCGGGCCGTCGGCCACCGCCTGGCAGTGCAGCAGCACCGCGCGCACGTGGGGGTAGCCGTGATAGGCCCGCGGGGGCGTGGCGTAGGCGGCTTCCAGGTCGGCCTGCATGGCCGCCGGCATTGAAAGCGGGGAGAAGGTCATGGCGGCATCATTGGCCGGTCCCGCGGCGGATGGCAAGGGCGCTGGCTGGCGCAACAGGCCGACAAGCGGTGCGCCGGCTGCCGGGCGTCGGCCTAGACTGCAGCAACGAAGGCTTCGTCATGCCCGCGAGGTGACCGCGATGAACGGCTGGAAATCCCTTGCCCTGTTGGCCCTGTTGGCCGCCGCACCGACGCCGGTGCTGGCCGCGCCTGCGGATACCGCTGCCGCGCAGGCCCCGGCCGTCGACCCCATTCCCTCTCCCCAGCAGATCCTGGCCATTCCGCCGGATCTTCGCGCGTTGCTGCAGGAACGGGTGATCGCCCCGGTCAGTTCGCGCGAACAACGGCTGGTGCGCTTGGTGCACCTGATCTTCGACGAAGACGCGATGCACCTGGAGTACGACCCGTACGCCACCCACACCCTGGCCGAAACGTGGAAGACGCACCGCGCCAACTGCCTGTCCTTCACCCTGATGTTCGTCACCTTGGCGCGCGCGGCGGGCATCGATGCCCGGGTACAGGAGGTGGCACAGGTGGTCACCTGGCACCAGGACCAGGGCGTGATCTACAACGTGGGCCACGTCAACGTGGGGCTCAACCTCAACGGTCGCACCGCCGTGGTCGATTTGGACCGCAACGTGCTGTATGACCGCTACGGGCCGCGCCCGATCACCGAGCAGCGCGCCCTGGCGCACTTCTACAACAACCGCGGCGCCGAACACATGGCCGAGGGAGACACCGCGCAGGCGCGCGCGTACCTGGACGCCGCGCTGGCGATGGCACCGGCCTTCCCTGCCGGCTGGAACAACCTGGGCGTGCTTGATACCCGCGAAGGCCGCCTGGACCAGGCCCGGAAGGATTACGAGCAGGCCCTGCAGCTGCAACCGCGGCATGCGGCGGCGCTGACCAATGCCAGCGCCTTGTATCGCAGGCTGGGCGATGCGCGCCGCGCTGACGTGCTGGCCAAGCGGCTGGAACAGGTGCAGAAAAGCGATCCCTTCGCGCAGTTCCGGTTCGGCAACGAAGCCGAACAGCGTCACGACTATGCGCAGGCCATCCAGTACTACCAGCAGGCGGTGCGCCTGTACAGCAGTGCGCACCAGTTCCATTTCGGGCTGGCACGCGCCTACTTCCTGGCCGGCAACACCCGCCGCGCCTCGCTTGAAATGCTGCGCGCCCGCGACCTGGCCGGCGAAGATGCCGACGTGCTGCGGGCGACCTACCAGGCCAAGCTGGACAGCCTGCAGAAATGGCGGGAACGCACGGCCAACAATTGAATGGCGGCGTGCCGCCGCTGATGCGTAACGACCAACGGTCGTTACCTACGCTTTCTTCAAAAAACAGGTCTTCAGGACCAGGCCCTTGATCTTGTCAGAGTTGCCTTCGATGTGCTCGGCATCGTCTTCGACCAGGCGGATGTTGCGGATCACGGTGCCCTGCTTGAGCGGGATCGACGAGCCCTTGACCTTCAGGTCCTTGATCACGGTGACGGTGTCGCCGCTGGCCAGCGTGTTGCCGTTGCTGTCACGCACGACCAGGCCCTGGCCGCCTTCATCGCCGGCCGCCCACTCATGGCCGCAGTCGGCGCAGATCCACAGCGCGCCATCGGCATAGGTGTTTTCCAGGGTGCATTGCGGGCAGGCGGGTGCGGCGGACATGATGAAGCCTTCAGGTTCGGAACAACCCCCATTGTAACCGCCCGGCCCGGGCAGGCCTTGCACCGGCGGCCCGCTTGCCGCACAGTGCGCGCCCCCTGACCTCCGGCCCGGCCCCGCATGAAAATCGGCATCGACTTTGGCACCAGCAACTCCGCCGCCGCCGCCGTGGTGGACGGCCGGGTCGTGCCGATCCGGTTTGGCGAGGCCGAACAGTTCCGCACCACGGTGTACTTCCCCGAGGTGATGCGCGATCCGAACGACTTCGAACTGACCCCGGCGCTGGAGCACGAACTGGCCCGATTGATCGACGCGGCCGCGCGCGACGCCCGCGCCGCCGGCCAGGAACGCGCGCCGGATGCGCTGCGCCGCGAGGCCCTGCGCGTGGTGCGCCGGCAGTGGATGGAAGAGCAGATGCGCGCGCCGCTGAGCTCGACCAAGCTGCTGCAGAACGCGGTGTACGGGGACGAGGCGCTGGAAGCCTACTTCGAGGAGAACGAAGGCAACCTGGTGCAGAGCCCGAAATCGATGCTGGGCTACAACCTGCACCCGCGCGCGCGCCAGACCATCACCGGTATCGCCACGCACATCCTCGAGCACATCCGGCTGACCGCGTCGCGCCAGCTCGACGCGCCGGTGCGCACCGCCACGCTGGGCCGCCCGGTGCAGTTCCGCAGCTCGATCGGCGCGGCCGGCAACGACCAGGCGCTGGACATCCTGCACACCGCCGCGATCGCCGCGGGTTTCGACAGCGTCGATTTCCTGGAGGAGCCGGCTGCCGCAGCCATGCATTACCACGCCGAAAGCGCGCAGGAACATGACGCGGTGGTGGTCGACATCGGCGGCGGCACCACCGATGTGGCGCATGCGCGGGTGGGCGGCGTACAGGCCCCGAAGATCCATCGCGCATGGGGTATCGCGCGCGGTGGTACCGATATCGACCTGGCCTTGAGCCTCGGCGCCTACATGCCGCTGTTCGGCCGCGGCCACAGCCGCGTGCCGGCGCACCACTACGTAGAGGCCGCGATGGTGCAGGACATGACCCGCCAGCGCGATTTCCGCCAGCACAACTACCGCGAGGCCGAGGCGCCGTGGGGCGCGCGCCTGCAGGCGCTGCAGGACACCGGCAACACCGCACGCCTGTACCGCGAGGTGGAGCGCTGCAAGATCGCCCTGAGCAGCGCGCCAGAGCACACCAGTGCGCTGGACTTCATCGAACGCGGCCTGGGGGTGGATGTCGACCCGTCCCGGCTGGAAGCGGCGGCCGGCAGCTACCTGGGCGAACTGACCGGGTTGCTGGAACAGGTCCGCGCCGATATCGGGCACGACCCGGCGGCGATCTTCCTGACCGGCGGCATGTCACGCGCGGGCTATCTGCAGGCGGCGGTGGCCGCAGCCTTCCCCGGCTCGACGCTGGTGCGCGGCAACCCCTCGTTCGGCGTGGTGCACGGCCTGGCGTGGGCCGCCGCAGCTTGAACCTTCGGCCGCGAAGCCCCGTGGGACAACGGTTTCCGGCCGTGAAACCCTCGCATTAACAAAACGTTACGCCGAAAGCGCTATCATCTTTCGGCTTCGATGCGCAATGCGCATGTCGTACCCAGCCTCGAAGAGGCCACCATCCTCGCCGATACCGCCGCCGTCCGGATCCGTCCGCGGCGCTGGGATCGTCTATCGCTGTGATCCGGCTCGTTCCCAGCATGCAGCACCCCCTGAGCCGCCAAGAGAGATTCGATTGGGCGAAATCGCCAAGGCCGACCCCATCGACTGCCGCCGCTGCGACGCAGTCTGTTGCCGGCTGTCGGTCACCGTCATGCCTGACGACGCGGTACCCGGCTACCTGCTGGATGCCGACGAAGCGGGCCGCACCGTGATGGCGCGCAACGACGAAGGTTGGTGTGCCGCGATCGACCCCTATCACCTGCGCTGCACCATTTATTCGCAGCGTCCCGCGATCTGCCGCCAGTTTGCGATGGGCGGCGATGACTGCCGCCTCGTGCGGCAGGACTACCGTCGACAACAGCACGATGCGTCGACGATTTTTTCCACGCTACACCCATGACAGGAGCATCCATGGCCCGTTCGCCAAAGACCTCCCCCAAGGCAGGCAACACCGTTCGCGTTGACCGCAAGCAGGGTTCCAACACCGCACTGAGCAGCGCCAGCATCGCTGCCGATCTGGCTGCGTTCCGCAAGAGCGGCGGCAAGATTGAAGTACTGGGCAACACCCTGGCCCTGAAAAAGGCCGGCTGACGCCGCTGCCGTCCGCACCGGCCCCCGGCCGGTGCGGGGGCCGCACTCAGCGGCCGCCCAGCGAGACCCGCACGTTGCCCGAATGGGCATTGATCGAAATATCGCCGTCACCGCCGCCCAGGCGCGTGTCCAGGCTGCGACCCGGGCCATAACGCGGCCGTTCCACCTGGCCGGCATCGGACTGGATGTCGCCACTGAAGGTCTTCACGGCCAGCTGCGCCGAGACCTTGGCCGGCAGGCGCAGGGCGATCGACCCGCTCACCGTCTGCAACGTCACCTTGCCACCCGGCGCCAGGCCGGACGCTGCCACGGTGAGGTTGCCGGAGACCGCTTCGGCGGCCAGGCGCTGCACCTGCGCCGTGTCCAGGCGGATGCTGCCCGATACCGTTTCCGCCGAGACCTCACCGCCCATGCCGCCGCCGGCCTGGATCGAACCGCTGACCGCACGCAGGGCCATGCGCTGGCTCTGAACCTGCGCGCGGATATCGCCGCTGACGGTACTCAGGCTGGCTTCGGCCGTGCGCCCGGCAGCCGAGACATCCCCACTCACCGCATTGGCCTGCAGGCGGCGCAGGTCGACCTCGGCGACGTCGATGTCGGCACTTACCGTGCCCAGCTGCACTTCCACCGAGCGCGGCACCCGCAGCTCCAGCGTGGCGCCGCCATTGTTGCCGTTGCGCGGGTAGATCACTTCCCAGCGCACCCGGTTGGTGCTCTTGTCCTGCTGCAGGCGCAGGCCATCGGCCATGCTGCCGGTCAACGCCACTTCATTGCGGTCCCAGCCCCGCACGGTGACCTTGCCGGCGATGTTGCTCACTTCCACGCGCCCGCCCGCGGCCAGCGGATGGCGCTCGTCGACGCGGGTGGCGGCCTGCGCGGCCAGGGGCAGCAGCACGGCCAAGGCTGCGGTGAAACGCAGGGTGTTTCGCATGGGACTCTCCTTCAGGATGGCAGGCCAGCGGCGTTGACGGCCTGCTGGGTAAGTTCAAGGCGCAGCGCGTAGGTGCGCTGCAGCTGGGTAAGCAGGTAACCCGAGCGCGGGTTTTCGGCGATGGCCGCGCGGATGTACACGGCACTGGTATCCAGTTCGTGCAGCGCCGGCTGCCAGTCCGCGCCGATCGGGGCCGCTGGCAGCGTGGCCATCGCCTGCTGGTACTCGGCGGCGATCACGTCGGCCTGCCGTTGCAGGGGGGACGGGCGCGGCGTGGGCGGCGTGGAGGTGGGTACCACCATCAGCACCGCCAGCGCGGCGGCCAGGCCCGGGCCGACGCGCAGCGACCAACGGCGCGCACGCGGTGCCGGCGCAGCGGCTGGCAGCGCAGCCACGCGCGGCGGAAGCTGCGCAGCGATGCGCTGCCAGGCATCCGCCGGCGGCAGTCGTTCGGCGGGCAGCGCGCGCAGGCGCGACTGCAGATCGGAATCGAGGTCGTGGTTGTCGTTCATGCCGGTTCTCCCAGACGCGCGCGCAACAGGCCGCGCGCGCGGTGCAACTGTGCCTTGGAACTGCCCACCGCCATCTGCAGCTGGTCGGCAATCTCCTGGTGTTTCCATCCTTCGATGTCGTGCAGTACCAGCACCGCCCGGGCGCGCGGCGGCAGGGTCTCCAGCGCGCGCTCCAGGTCCAGGCTGGTCCCCGCGCAGCGATCCACTGCCGGCACTGCCGCCAGCAGGTCCCAGCCTTCTTCGCCGCTGTCGCCCGCGTCGCGGGCGGCATTGGCGCGAAGCTCCATCAGCGCCGCATTTACCCCCAGCCGGTGCAGCCAGGTACCCAGGCTGCTGTCGAAGCGGAACCCCGGCAGTGCGCGCCAGGCCTGCAGGAACGCCTCCTGGAGCGCATCCTCGGCACGCGCGGCATGACCGCCGCACAGCCGCCACAACACCGCATACAGGCGCGGCGCGTGCCGATGGTAGATGCGCTCGTAGGCGGCGGTGTCGCCGGCCACCGCCGCCCGCACCCACGCGCACTCGTCGGTGGAATCGGCGTCGTTGGCAGCGCGGAGGGCGGGCATGGTCGTATCGAGCATATCCCTTGGATGCGGGGTCGATCGAAAAGGTTTAAACCTTTCCGGCACCCGCGGCATCCAATCTCCTGTCACCACGCCGGGCGTGGTCCCAGGAGTTGCCCATGTCCCCCAGTTGCCTTGCCCTTCTGCTGTCGCTGGCCAGCGCGTGCACCCTGCCGGGAAGCCCGGTGACGCTGCGGGTGGCACTGCCGCCGCAACCGGACCTGTGCGTGCAGTACCAGGACCATGCACCGCTCTGCGTTTCAAGGCTGGTCGGTGTGCTCTCGCAGCCGCGCAGGGCCCGGCGCTACCGCGCGGGGTAAACTGACGCACCCACGTCGAACCCCGGTTTCCATGAAAGAACACCTGCCCACCTGGACCCATGAGTGGCTGCAGTACGGGGCGCCTGCCCTGAAGATCCTGCTGACCCTGCTGGTGGCGTGGCTGCTGCGGCTGATCGCGCGCCGGCTGCTGCGCCGCGTGGGCGAGCACTACACGCTGCCACCGGAGATGGTGATGGGCGCGCGCCGGGTGTTCACGTTCGTGGTGTATTTCACCGTGCTGCTGGTGGTGCTGCAGATCATCGGCGTGCAGGCCAGCGTGCTGTGGACCGCGTTCACCGGCTTTGCCGCAGTGGGCGCGGTGGCCTTCTTTGCCGCGTGGAGCGTGCTCTCCAACATCTTCTGCACCCTGCTGATCTTCACCACCCGCCCGTTCCGGCTGCACGACTACATCGAGGTGCTGGAGAACGGCGAGAAGCCCGGACTGAAGGGCCGCGTCATCGACGTCAACCTGATCTACACCACCCTGCAGGAAAACAGCGGCGGCCACGAAGGCACGGTGCTGCAGATTCCCAACAACATGTTCTTCCAGCGCACGGTGCGCCGCTGGCGTGATCCGTCGCAGGCGCCGGGCGGCATCCAGGGCGACGGTTGATCCGGCGTCAGCGCAGCTGGCTGTCCTTGCTGCCCCGCCGGTTGTACATGCCTGCATCCTGCTGCGCGGCATCCTCGGCCTCCTGGCAGCGCACGCACAGGCGCACGCCGGGCACGGCTCGGCGCCGCGCTTCGGGGATGGGCGCTTCGCATTCCTCGCAATGGGTCAGCCCGGGACCGTGACGCAGCTGCGCGCGGGCGCGCTGGATCGCGTCATCCACGGTCGCGTCGATCTGGTCCTGGACGGCGCCGTCGCCTGCCCACCCTGTGGCCATGCCGCATCTCCCATACCGTTGCCGGAGCGCCAGCATAGATCCGGCCGGGCGACGTCGGTTTACGGCCGGCTGAACATGCCCCGCTTCCAGTGAATCGTTCAGCCCGGCATCACCAGATCAGGTCGTCGGGCACCTGGAACTGCGCGTAGTAGGCATCGTCCTCGGCATTGCCGGTGCTGGGCTCGGCGGACGCGGCGCGATCCTTGCCGTTGTCGAGCACGATCACGGCCGGATCGCGTTCACGGATCTTGTCGGCGGCCGCACGCGGCACCAGCTCGAAGCCCTCACCCAGCCGCACGATCACCAGGCTGCCCGCGGCCAGCTGGCGGCGCAGCACCTCGTTGACCAGCAGCGTGCGGATCAGGGTGCCGTCGTTGAAGCGGTACTCGCTTTCGCCTTCGCGCTTGACCCGGTTGCTTTCGATGATCTGGCGCACCTGGGCCTGCAGCTCCTGCAGGCGGTTCTTTTCCTTGCGCTCGGCTTCCAGCGCGCGGTCGCGCTCGGCTTTTTCCGCCCGCAGGCGCTCGGCCTCGCGCTGGCTGTCGGTGGGCGCCACCGGGGCCTTGCCGTGGCGGGCCTTCACCTGCTCGCGTGCGGCCTGGGACACCTGGGATTTCTTGACCAGCCCGGCCTTGAGCAGCTGTTCCTGCAGGGGATTTGCCTTCGCCATTGCCTTTGCATCTGTTGGTGCGGGATTCCAAGCGTCATCATAGCGGCATGACCGCCCTGAAGTACCTTGCCGGCTACCCCGACGCCCTGCAGCAGCAGGTGCGCGAGCTGATCGCGGCCGATCGGCTGGGCCCCTGGCTGGAGCGCCGCTATGCCGAGCTGCACACGGTGCGCAACGACCGTCAGCTGTATGACTACACCCAGGCACTGAAGGAGCGCTACCTGCGCCAGTCGGTGCCGTTGTCCAAGGTGATCTACGACAGCCGCCTGCAGGTGCTCAAGCATGCACTGGGCACCCATACCACCGTCTCGCGGGTGCAGGGCAGCCGGCTCAAGGCCAGCCGCGAGATCCGCATCGCCAGCGTGTTCCGCGAGGCACCTGCCCCGTTCCTGAAGATGATCGTGGTGCACGAACTGGCGCACCTGAAGGAATCGGACCACAACAAGGCGTTCTACCAGCTGTGCACCCACATGGAAGCGGACTACCACCAGCTGGAGTTCGACCTGCGCCTGTACCTGACCCACCTGGAGCGCGCCAGCGGCTGACGCTCAGCCGATGCCAGCCCAGCGCAGCGCGGCGGCCGCCGCCGCACCCAGCACCACCACCGCCAGGAATGGCAGGCGCAGCAGCAACGCCACCGCCGCCACGGCCAGCGCGGCCAGGCGGGCATCCAGCGCCACCGACGCACCGGCAGCCACCGCATTCATGGCGGTCAGCGACGCCAGCAGGCCGATCGTGAGCGTGCCGGCCACCCGGGTCATGCGCGGTGACTCCAGCCAGCGCGCCGGCACCAGCCACCCGGCCAGCTTGATCGCATAGGCCGCCACGCAGCCCAGCAGCAACCATGCCCACAGGCTCATACGTGCTCCCCGGACGAACGCGGCTCAACGTCCGGCTCCAGCCCTTCATCGCGTGGACCGGGCACGAACGCGCCCCACACGGCCGCCACCGTGGCCGCCAGCAGGATCGGAATGCCCGGTGGCACCCACGGCAACGCCAGCACCGTGACCAGCGCGGCCACGATGGCGATGGCCACCGCATCACGCTGGCGCAGCCGGGGCCACAGCAACGCCAGGAACGCCGCCACTGCGGCACCGTCCAGGCCCCACCGGCGCGGATCACCCAGCGCGTCGCCGGCGATGGCGCCGACGGCGGTGAACAGGTTCCAGAGCAGGAACACGCCGACGCCGGCGGTCCAGAACCCGCGCCGCTGCTCCAGCGCCACGGTCTGGCTGGACGCGGTGGCGGCCGATTCGTCGATGGTGATCTGCGCACCCACCCCGCGCCGCCAGCCGCGCAGCCCGAGCATCCGGTTCATCTGCATGCCGTATACCGCGTTGCGCACGCCGAGCAGCGTGGCGGCGGTAAACGCGGCGGAACCGGCACCGCCGCCCGCGATCACGCCGATGAACGCAAACTGCGAGCCGCCGGTGAACATCAACAGGCTCAGCGCCTGCGCCTGCCACGGGCTCAGCCCGGCCGCCACCGCCAGCGCACCAAAGGAAATGCCATACAGGCCGGTAGCCACGGCAATGGAAAGGCCGACTTTCACGGCAGGGGACGCGCGCCAGTTCATCATCGGATCATGCCAGCAGCGGCGCGGGGCCGCAGCCCTGTCACGCGCAGCCCCGGCCCCGAGCCAGTACACTCCCCGCCCGCGTCCCGCTTTGTGCTGCCTGCCTGATGACCGATCCGATCCGACTCGACAAACACCTGACCCGCCTGATCGGCTGCTCGCGGGGCGACGCCCAGCGCTTCATCGAGGGAGGCTGGGTGACCGTCAACGGTGTGGTGGTCGAACAACCGCAGGCGATGGTCGCCGATGAAGTGGTGGTGCTGCGCGAGAACGCCGAGGCGACCCGCGCCGAGACGGTCAGCATGCTGCTGCACAAACCAGCCGGGATGCGCGCTGATGAACTGTGCGCACTGGTCACGCCGGAGACCCGCAGCGAACTGGACGCCACCGGCGTGGCCCTGCTGCAGCGGCACTTCCACGCGCTGCAGCTGGTGATGCCGCTGGCCGATGAGGACAGCGGCCTGGTGGTGGTCAGCCAGGACGGCCGCGTGGTGTCGCATCTGAAGGACCGCGGCGCGACGCTGGAGCAGGAATACCTGGTCGAGGTCAGCGGCGAGCTGGTGCCCTACGGCATGAAGCGGCTTGCGCACGGCCTGAGCTTCCGCAACTGGCCGTTGCCGCCGTGCAAGGTCAGCTGGCAGAACGAAACCCGGCTGCGCTTTGCGATCAAGCCGGTGGCCCCCGGCCAGCTGCGCGACATGTGCCGGCAGGTCGGGCTGGAGGTCGTCAGCGTGCGTCGCCTGCGCATCGGCCGCGTGGCGATGGGCAAGCTGGCCCCGGGCCAGTGGCGCTACCTGGCGCCGGACGAACGCTTCTGAGCCGCGCACGCAACCCGCAGAAGCCACTGTGGCGCCGCGTGCTGCGCGGCGCGGGCATCCTGCTGGCGATCGTGACCCTGCTGGTGCTCAGCGGGCTGCTGCTGGGCGACCACCTCACGCCCAAGGCGATGGGACCGCGCAGCACCGTGCTGCCGCTGCAGCCGGCACAGAGCGCGATCGATCGCGAGGTGGTGCGCCTGCAGGCCGAGCACCCGGACCAGTCCGGCGTGGCGTTCCTGTCCGAAGGGCTGGATGCGTACGCCGCGCGCGCGGTGATCACCCGCCATGCCGCCCGCAGCCTGGACCTGCAGTACTACATCTGGAAGGACGACCTGATCGGCCACCTGATGGCGCAGGAGCTGTACCAGGCCGCCGAACGTGGCGTGCGCGTGCGCCTGCTGCTGGATGACATGAACGCGCTGGACAAGGATGCGTTGATGATGGCGCTCGATGAGCACCCCAACATCGAGATCCGCCTCTACAACCCGTTCCGCAACCGCGATGGACTGTGGCGACTGGTGGAGATGGTGCAGCGCTTCTTCAGCGTCAACCACCGCATGCACAACAAACAGTGGATCGCCGATGGCCGGGTCGCCATCGTCGGCGGGCGCAACATCGGCGAGGAATACTTCAGCGCGCGAAGCGATGTGAACTTCCGCGACCTGGACCTGATCGTGGCCGGCAGGGCGGTACAGCAGGCCAATACGATCTTCGATGCGTACTGGAACAGCGACGCGGCGGTCCCCGTGGCCGCCCTCGCCTTCCACACCCCGGCCCAATTGCGCCTGCTGATGCTTGAATCGGCACACGAGGCCAAGCTGGCGGCCGCCCGACCCTATCTTGAGCGCGTCGAGCGTTCGCCGGCAGCGCGTTCGTTCTACACCGATGCGGTAGACCTGCACTGGTCGCCGGGCGTGGAGATCGTGTCCGATCCGGCGATGAAGCACCGCCGCGACGACCCCGCCAACTGGCTGGTCACCCGGCTGGTGCGCGAACTTGAGGCCACCCGCCACAAAGCGCTGTTGATTTCGCCCTACTTCGTGCCGGGCGAGGAAGGCACGCGCGGGATGGCCGCGATGGTGCAGCGCGGCGCCTACGTGGGCGTGGTCACCAACTCACTGGCCGCCAATGACGTGGCGGCCGTGCACAGCGGCTACATGCATTACCGCGCACCGCTGCTGCGCGATGGCGTGCACCTGTACGAACTGCGATCGCGCGGCGCGGGTGGCGGCAGCGGCGGCCTGTTCGGCAGCAGCGGCGCCAGCCTGCATACCAAGGCCTTCATGATCGATGACCAGCGTGGCTTCGTCGGCTCGTTCAACCTGGACCCGCGTTCTGCCTACCTCAACACGGAGATGGGGGTGCTGTTTGATGATCGGGAACTGGCCGCGCAGTTGCGCGCCGAATACCTGCGCCTGGCCGATCCGAAGCAGAGCTATTGGGTGACGCTGGGTGCCGATGACCAGGTGCGTTGGCTGGATCGGGCCGAACAGCCCCCGCAATTGCTGGATCGAGAGCCGGACACCTCGTTCTGGCAGCGCGCCAGCGCCCGCGCCATCAGCTGGTTGCCCTTGGAGTCCCAGCTCTAATCGTCCTGCGCACGTAGCAATTCGTAGCGACACGCCATGCGTGTCGACCGCGCGCCAGCGCGGCTCAAGCATCCGGATGCCACGATCCTGATGCCCGCAACCACGCCTCCGACGTTTACCCCCAATCGAAGACACCCATCAGGCAAGGCAGTCCCGCATCACCCGTCCACCATCTCGTCCGCCTCCAGCGTTTCCACCGCGCGACCATGCAGGCGGCGCCAGATCCACTGCAATGCATGCGCCGGGGTGTCATGCAGCTGCTCCAGCAGCGCCAGCGCCTGGGCCTGGCTGATCCGGCCATGCCGGCACAGCAGGCTGGCCGATGCCCCGGCACGCGCGAAGTGCAGGCTGGCCGCCAGCCCACCGCCTGTCGCATCGGCGTCGCGCAGCAGCGCCTGGTGCACCGAGGGCGGCAGTTCCCAGGCCGCCGCGATGCGGCTGGCTACCGGCAGGGTCCAGGCATCCAGCAGGGTGCCGGCCAGCTGCGGTGACGGCAGCACAGCCTGTTCACGGGCAACGTCCAGCAGGTGTCGCATCACCAGGGCCGCGCCAAGGCCTTGGGTCAGCCCCATCCACTGCGCGGCGAAGCCGTCTTCATGGGTCACCAGGCGGGCGTGATCGGCTGCGGCCCGCGAGGCCAGCAGCGCGTGCTCCCAGACCACGGTTCCGAACTGCGGAAAGGCGTCGCTGTGCAGTTGCATCACCGGTTGCACCAGCACCGCGCTGATGATCTGGCGGATGCCCTCGGTACCGACCAGCGTGACCGCGCGCTGCAGGCTGTCCACCGGCTTGGCCTGCAGCCGGTAGACCGGGCTGTTGGCGATGCGCAGCAGGTTGCCGGTCAGCACTGCATCCTGGCTGATGATCGAGGCCATGCTGCGCGCCGAGGCATCGCTGTCGTTCACGGTCTGGATCAGCTGCGGCAGCAGCTGCGGCCGGCGCGGCAGGTGCCGGGCCGACCAGTCCTGCGCCTCCAGCGCTGCCGCCACCGCCGCCAGCAGGGCCGCGTCCTGCGCGACGGTGGCCGGCGCGCTGCCGCTGCCCGGCTGCAACGCCAGTGCGTGCAGGCCGGCCTGCAGCACCTGGTCCGCATCGCCAGTGCAGGGCTGAGTCGGGGTCGGCGGCTGCGGCTGCGTACGGGTCCGGCCGCCGGTACTACCCGGCGCCGGTCCCGCCTCCGCCGGGCGGCGATACCAGCCCCACCCCAGAAATGCCACGACCAGCACGCCGGCCCCCGCGACGATCACCATCATCGGGCCGCGCCCCTGCCGGTGCGGCACCGCACCCGAATTGTCGCCACTGCACCCACGTGATCCGTCCTGGCTTGCCGGTACTGCGCACCGTTGCCACGGCATCGGCCCGGAACGGGGCAACTTTAGCGGGCAATGGTCACCCCGCCCTGACAACACCGTCCGGCGGAATGCACTAGAATGGCGCCGCGCGACCCGTCCTGACCAACCGACGACGTCGCTTTTTTTGTTTTACACCCACCTTTTGCTGGTGCGTTCGCCGGCGTTTGCCGTCGTTCGCAGCATCGGAGTCGCCATGTTATTTGAAACCCTCGAAACGTCCGGCCATGAACAGGTGGTGTTCTGCCACAGCCGCGATGCCGGTCTGAGGGCCATCATCGCCATCCACAACACCACGCTGGGTCCGGCGCTGGGCGGTGTGCGCATGCGCCCCTACGCCAGCACGGACGACGCGCTGGCCGACGCGCTGCGGCTCAGCCGCACGATGACCTACAAGAACGCGCTGGCGGGCTTGAATGTCGGGGGTGGCAAGGCGGTGATCATCGGCGACCCGCGCAAGGACAAGACCGAAGTACTGTTCCGCGCGTTCGGCCGTTACGTGGATTCGCTCGGCGGGCGCTACATCACCGCCGAGGACGTCGGTACCGACGTCAATGACATGGAAAACATCTACCTGGAAAGCGAGTACGTCACCGGCGTGCACCAGGTACACGGCGGCTCGGGCGACCCGGCCCCGTTCACCGCCTACGGCGCGCTGCAGGCGCTGATGGCGGCCATGCAGCACAAGCTCGGCCACGAGGAAGTGGGCAAGGTCAGCATCGCGGTGCAGGGCCTGGGCCATATCGGCATGGAACTGGTGAAGCTGCTGCGGGATCGCGGCGCCAAGCTGTTCGTCACCGATCTGGACCCTGCGCTGGTGGAGCGCGCGGTGACCGAGTACGGCGCCGAGGCGGTCAAGCCCGATGACATCTACGACGTCAACGCCGATGTGTTCGCGCCGTGCGCGCTGGAAGGGGCGATCAATGCGCAGACCCTGCCGCGCCTGAAGTGCAGAATCGTCTGCGGCACCGCCAACAACCAGCTCTCCACGCCCGAGATCGGCGATGAGCTGCATGCCCGCGGCATCCTGTATGCCCCGGACTATGCGGTGAATGCGGGCGGGGTGATGAATGTGTCGCTGGAAATCGACGGCTACAACCGCGAACGCGCGATGCGCCTGATCCGCAGCATCTACCACAACCTGGGCCGCATCTTCGCGCTGTCCCAGCAGGAAGGCATTGCGCCGCAGCGCGCCGCCGACCGCATCGCCGAAACCCGCATCCAGTCGATCGGCAAGCTGAAGATGCCGCTGGGTCGTGCGCGCCCGCGACTGGGCACGCTGCGCGGCGGCTGATTCCAGCGGGCAGATGAAAAAAAAGGGCGCGATCAACTCGCGCCCTTTTTCGTTGCCCTGTCGCGCCTGGATCAGAACGCGGCGGAGTACCGCAGCGCCACCTGGCTCAGGTCGCCACGCGGACCGAAGCGCTGGTCGTAGCCGAACGAGAGCTGCGAGTTGCGGGTCAGCCAGGACTGCACCGACAGGCCGAACAGACCGCCGGAGCGTGCCGGCTGCAGCCCCGCCACCGGCGCCCAGGCATCCACGCCCACGAAGCTGGCATCGAACGCCAGGCCATCGCTGGACAGCGTCTGCTGCCATTCGGCGTAACCGCGCAGCGACCAGCCACGCAGGCGCGTTTCCGCGCGCAGGCCGGCCAGCGCCTGGCTGCGGCTCGACGCGCGGCTGTCCGCACGCAGGCCAAAACCGAAGCCGCCGTCTTCGCTGAAGCTGTCGCTGTCCAGGCGCGCGTAGTCCGCACCGAGGTACGGCGTCAACGATGCCCCGGCGCCGCCGAAGCGGTAGCCCGATTCCACGCTGGCGGTGCTGAAGTTGCCGCCGTAACGGGCATTGACCCCGTACTGCCCCGCGCCCAGCAACAGCTGCCGGTCGATCTCGCGGGTGAACTGGCCGGCACCCAGCTGCGCCAGGGTGTAGGCCGCACCACTGTTCCAACCCGCGTACAGCTGGGCCTGCGACTGGCGGTCACGACCGCTGTCGCCGCCCCACTGGCGGCTGCTGTTGCTGCGGGTTTCGCCAAAGGCAAAGCCCATGACGCCGTTGCTGCCCAGCGCCATGTCCTGGCCCATCATCCAGCCCTGGGTCTGGAAGCCGCTGCCGGCGAAGCTGCCCTGCCCGGCCTCGCCCAACGCACTCTGCCAGGCGCCGCGCAGGCGCGGTGCGGCGGACACGGCATCGAAGCGCGTCGACAAGGCGCGGCGATTCATGTCGAGGTTGTCGAAGGTCATGCCGTTGGCCAGGCTGTGCGCCTTGCCCGACAGGCTTTCCAGGCTGGCCTCCAGGCCGGCCGCGCCCTGCACCCGCTGCAGCTCGCCGGCCGCATCGGCAAAGCCCGGCGTGCCAGGACCGGTGCCGGTATCGAGCAGGTCGAACGCCTGTTCCACGCGCAGGGCCGAGGCGGCCGAAATGGCACCCAATCCGGCCGACGCCGCAGCGCCGGAGACGTTCACGCGGTTGATGTTCAACCCGGCCGAGTAGTGGTCATAGGTGAACGTCGCATCCAGCAGCACGACGTTGCCGAGCGCGGTGTAGCGATCGAACGTGCCGGTCAGGCCCTGGGCGGCGGTAATCAGCTCCTGCCGGACACCCGTCTGTGGGACATAACCTTCCACCGCGCGGTCGATCAGTACGGTACCGCCATTGAGCTGGGCGGTGCCGGTCACCTTCAACGCCTGCGCACCCAGCGCGGTCGAGAACACGCCGGTCGCCTCGTGGGTGTAGTTGCCCTGGATCACGGCGGTAACGCCGGCCTCGAACAGGTACAGCGTGCCGCGGTTGACCACGTTGCCGGTAACACCGGTGGTACCGGCGCGGAACTGCAGGCCACCGGCCTGCAGGACCTGGACATCGGAACCCAGCGACGCGCCGTCGGCCAGCGAGAGCGCGCCTGAGCGGACGATGGTGCCGCCGGTGTAGGTGTTCTTGCCGCCGAGGATCAGCGTTCCCGCGCCGGACTTGTCCAGTCCGCCGGCACCGCCGATGTTGTTGCTCCAGGTGCTGAAGTTGGACGAACCCGGCAGGTCGACCACCATGGTGCCCCAGTCGAACCGGCCGGGACCGTTGATCGCCTTGCCCACGTTGAGCAGGCCGTAGCCGAACACGCTGTCCACGCCGGCCGCGCCCAGGTCGGTGGCGGTGCCGAGCAGGGTCTGCCGCACCTGGTCGTTGCTGAAGTACGGGTACTTCTGCCAGACCAGCGCCGCCGTACCCGAGACCAGCGGGGCCGCGTAGGAGGTACCGCCGCCCCAGAGGTAGCTGGGGGTACTGCCCGTGGTGCTTGCGGGGTCGACAAACACCGCTTCGCCCGGCGCGGCCAGGCAGTAATTGGCCGCCACGCCACAGGCGTTGGCGTAGGACGCCAGGGTGTCGGGCTGGTTGGAATTGACCGCGGTGACTGCCAGCCAGCCACGCTCCAGGTCGGCGGCCGGGCGGGTACCATTCGGGCCGGCCTGGCTCGGCAGTGCGGCCATGTTGGACGGGTCCGCCTTGCTTTCGTTGCCGGTGGCAAATACCACCAGGCCGTTGTTGGTGGTGATGAAGGGCCGATACTCGGCCGCAATGGCAGCGGTCGCAGCCGGGTTGGTCCAGTACAGCCCGCCCCAGGAGTTGTTCATGATCTTCACGCCGTCGGCGATCAGATCCTGGTGCACGGTGGCCAGTCCCAGCGCGCCATCCACCTGGTTGCCGTTGCCGGTGCCGTCATCGACCGGCGCCTTGTCGGCGATGATGCGCGCCGACACGATCTGCGCCCCCGGGGCAACCCCGCCCGGCCAGTCGCCGTATGCGGCGCCAGCGGCCAGCGACGCCACGGTCGTGCCATGACCGACCACATCGTCCACCGCCAGGTTGTTGGTGCGCGGATCCACGTAGTTGTGGCTGGCAACGACCCGGCCGGCCAGCGTGGGATGGGCGCGGTTCACGCCGGAATCGACCACGCCGATCCGGATCCCGGCACCGGTCAGGTCCTGCCGGTCCTTGCCGTTGATGATGGCAAGGTGCGCGTCGATGGCCGGCTGGGTCGGCTTGACCGGCGGCGGCGTCACCGGCGGCACCACCACGACCGGCGGCGTGATCGGCGGCACGACCGGGGCAACCGGCAGGTCCCCCTTGCTGTTGCCGCTGCCGCCGCCGCACGCGCTCAAGGCCACGGCCAGCGCGCCGGCCAGCACGTTCCTGCTGAAAACTACCTGATTCATCCCTGCTCCCCAAAACGTAATTGAAACCACGCGTGGCGTCCCGCCTGTCCGGCCGACACCGGTGGTAAATGCTGACCCTCTATACTGGGCCACCCCCACGCAGTCTGCCGGGAAACGCGCCGCCATACCATGCCCTGCGTTCCCTTTTCGTAAATCGCTCACGCAATAACGAGATTGCCATGCCCAACATTGTCATCGCCGCTGCCAAGCGGACCGCCATCGGTTCCTTCCTCGGCCAGTTCAACGGCGTGCCCACCCCCACCCTGGGCGCCACCGCCATCGCCGCCGCCCTGGAACAGTCCGGCGTGCCGGCGGCGGATGTCTCCGAAGTGATCATGGGCTGCGTGCTGCCGGCCAACCTGGGCCAGGCCCCGGCCCGCCAGGCCGCCGTGGCCGCCGGCATCCCCTACGCCACCGGTGCAACCACCCTGAACAAGGTCTGCGGGTCGGGCATGAAGGCCATCATGCTGGGCCACGACCTGATCAAGGCCGGCTCGGCCAGCATCGTGGTTGCCGGCGGCATGGAATCGATGTCCAACGCGCCGCACCTGCTGCCCAATTCGCGCACCGGCAACCGCTTCGGCAACTTCCAGGCGGTCGACCACATGGCCCACGACGGCCTGGTCAATGCTTACGACGGCAAGGCCATGGGCGAATTCGCCGAATGCGCGGTGGACAAGTTCCAGTTCAGCCGCGAGGAACAGGACGCGTATGCGATCGAATCGGTGCGCCGCGCGCAGGCCGCGCAGGCTGCCGGCGCGTTCGATGATGAAATCGTGGCCGTGAAGGTCGCGGGTCGCAAGGGCGAGGTGGAGTACAGCCAGGACGAACAGCCCGGCCGTTCGGATATCGCCAAGATCCCGACCCTGCGCCCGGCGTTCAAGAAAGACGGCACGGTGACCGCCGCCAGCTCGTCGAGCATTTCCGACGGCGCTGCCGCCGTCGTACTGCTGTCCGAAGACGATGCGGCCGCCCGCGGCGTGCAGCCGCTGGCCCGGATCGTGGCCCACGCCACCCACTCGCAGGAGCCGGAGTGGTTCACCACCGCGCCGATCGGCGCCATCCACAAAGTGCTTGAAAAGGCCGGCTGGAGCCTGGACCAGGTGGACCTGTTCGAGATCAACGAGGCGTTCGCCGTGGTGGCCATGGCGCCCATCCGCGAACTGGGCATCGACCCGGCGAAGGTCAACGTCAACGGCGGCGCCTGCGCACTGGGCCACCCGATTGGTGCCTCGGGCGCCCGGCTGGTGGTGACGTTGGTCAATGCCTTGCGCAAGCGTGATGCAAAGCGCGGAATTGCTACACTGTGCATTGGTGGCGGGGAAGCAACCGCCATCGCCATCGAATTGATTTGATTGGTTTTAACACCCGTTTCGCAAAACTGAATGCGGGATCGCTTGACAGCCCAACGTGGCTTGTCATCATGTTGCCGGGCGCGCAATAGCGCGTTGCCTAATCTAACGACGAGGATTCACACAAATGAGCATCAACAAGCTGCTGATCGCAATGGCCCTGGGCCTGGCTCTGACCGCCTGCTCGAAGCAGGAGCAGGCTGCTGACGCCGCCGCTTCGGCCAACGAAGCTGCTGCCGACGCCCAGGTCGCTGCCGACCAGGCCGCTGCTGCTGGCGCCCAGACCGCCGACGCTGCCCAGGCTGCCGCCGACACCGCCACCACCGCTGCTGACGCTTCGGCTGATGCCGCTGCCCAGGCTGGCGCTGCTGCCACCGACGCTGCTGCCGACGCTGCTGCCGACGCTGCCAAGGCCGGTGAAGCCACCGCCGAGCAGGCCAAGGACGCTGCTGAAGAAGCCAAGAAGTAATAACTTCTTTCTTCAAGCAAGTCTGAAGAAGCCGCTGGTTCGCCAGCGGCTTTTTCTTTGGCTTCACGGCAGGGTGAATAGGATCAGCGTCCCTGAAACCTGACGGAGAACGCCATGAAGATTCGTTCGATCACCACCCCGCTGATGGCCGCCTCCCTGCTGCTGGCCCTGGTGGCCTGCAAGGGGCCGGAAGCCGAACAGGCGCGTGCCGATGCCGCGCAGGCGGCCGACAGCACCGGCGAAGCGGCACGTGTCGCCGTGGACAAGGCTGCGGCATCCACCCGCAATGCCGCCGATGAAGCGGCTGCCGCCTCCGAACGCGCCGCGGCCGATGTACAGCCGGCCTTGGACCGTGCCGCCGACGCCAGTGCAGCGGCGGCTGCCGATGCCAAGGTTGCCGCGCGCGATGCAGCGGCGCATGCCAGCGAGGCGACCGCCGATGCCGCCGAGAAGGTGGCCGACAAGGCGCGTGACGTGGCCGAAGACGCCAAGCAGAACGCAGACGCCGCCAAACGCTGATGCGACATGTCACGCCGGCCACCGGCCGGCGTGACCTCCAGCGGTAGTGCCAGGTCCGGCCTGGCAATCGATCAAGGCAACGCCCGCGCCATCACCGCGCCGACGTCGACCTCATCAGGCAGCGTCCCGAAGGCCGCTCCATGCGCCCCGCCCAACCGCGAGCGCACGAACGCAGGGGCCATCGGGCTGCCCGCACGCAGCAGCACGGCGGCCTGCAGCAGCAGCGCCAGCCGTTCGGTCACCACCCGCGCCTGCGCTTCCGATGGCGTAGCGGCCAACAGCTCCCGCAACGACGCCAATGCGTGGTCATAGTCCGCATCGCGCCCGGCCACCGCGTCCAGCTCCGCATCCAGCACCGGCAGCACCTGCGGCTCGCGCGCCAACGCACGCAGCACGTCCAGGCACTGGATGTTGCCGCTGCCCTCCCAGATGGAATTCAGCGGTGCCTGCCGGTACAGCCGCGGCAGGATCGACTCCTCGACGTAGCCCGCGCCGCCCAGGCATTCCTGCGCTTCGTTGACGAACACCGCCGCGCGCTTGCACACCCAGTACTTGCCCACCGCCGTTGCAATGCGTGCGAACGCGGCCTCCTGCGCATCCTGCGGCGCCTGGTCCACCGCGCGTGCCACGCGCATGGCGAAGGTGGTGGCCGCTTCGGATTCGATGGCGAGGTCGGCCAGCACGTTGGCCATCAGCGGGTGGTCGCACAGGCGGCGTCCGAAGCTGCTGCGGTGACGGGTGTGGTGCAGCGCCTGCGCCAGGGCCATGCGCATCTCCGCCGCCGCGCCCAGCATGCAGTCCAGCCGGGTCATCATCACCATGCCGATGATGGTTGCCACGCCCCGCCCTTCGGCACCGACCCGGCGGGCCCAAGCGCCGCACAGCTCGATCTCGCTGGAGGCATTGGACCAGTCGCCCAGCTTTTCCTTCAGCCGCATCAGGCGGAACGCGTTGCGGTTGCCATCGGCCAGCCGGCGTGGCATCAGGAAGCAGGTCAGTCCTCCCGCCGCCTGCGCCAGCACCAGGAATGCATCGGACATCGGTGCGGAGAAGAACCACTTGTGCCCCACCAGCGCGTAGCTGCCATCGTCGCGACGTTCGGCGCGGGTGGTGTTGCTGCGCACGTCAGAGCCGCCCTGCTTCTCGGTCATGCCCATGCCCAGCGTGATGCCGGCCTTGTCGGCCATCGGCACGTCGCGCGGATCGTAGACCGGTGCGGCGGCTTTTTCGGCCCACTCGGCCAGCAACGGGTCCTGGCGCAGCACCGCCACCGCGGCGTGGGTCATGGTCAGCGGGCAACTGGTACCGGCATCGGCCTGGTGGTGCAGGAAACTCAGTGCGGCGCGGGCCACGTGCGCGCCGGGGCCGCCCTCGTGCCACGACAGTCCCGCCACTCCGTGGCGCTTGGCCAGCTCCATCAGCTGGTGGTAGGCCGGATGGAACTCCACGGTGTCGATGTGGTGCCCCTGCGGGTCGTGCGTGCGCAGCCGCGGGCGGTCGCGGTTGGCGTCGAAACCGAGCCGGTAGAGGGTGTCGCCCGCAATAGCGCCATAGGTCTGCAGCGTATCGATGAACGCGGCACCACCCTCGCGCTGCACCGCCTCGCTCAATGCCACGTCGTCGGCCCACAGGTTGCGGCCGCCGAACGGGGGCGGCTGGTTGGCCACTTCATGGGTCTCGAATACAGGCAATACGGACGTCATCGTGCGGGCCTCCTGGCGGACCCGATGATTCTGCCGCATCCACATGCCGGCTGCTGTTCAGGCGGATTCTCACCTCGTGCACGAACCCGTCGGCACAGTGCAGGCATGACGACGCACGCGGCAAACAGCGACCTGGTAGTACTGCGCCCCGAGGGCCTGTACTGCCCAGCAGGCGATTTCCATATCGACCCGTGGCGACCGGTGCCGCGCGCGGTCATCACCCACGGCCACGGCGACCATGCGCGCAGCGGCATGGGCCGCTACTACTGCAGTACCGGCAGCGTGCCGATACTGCGCTGGCGGCTGGGCGATGTGACCCTGGAAGCACATGACTACGGTGAACGCTTCACGTTGGGCGGCGTGCAGGTGTCGCTGCATTCGGCCGGGCATGTACTGGGGTCGGCGCAGGTGCGCATCGATGACGGCCAGCAGGTGTGGGTGGCGTCGGGCGACTACAAGCGCCAACCGGACCCGACCTGCGCACCGTTCGAGGTGGTGCCCTGCGATGTGTTCATCACCGAGGCGACGTTCGCATTGCCGATCTACCGCTGGCAGGACACGCGCGAGGTCGCCGCCGAGATCGTGGCCTGGCGGCGCGAATGCGAACAGCGCGGCGAAGCGGCGATCCTGCTGTGTTACGCGCTGGGCAAGGCGCAGCGGGTGCTGGCCGAACTGCTGCCGCTGGATGATCAACCGGCCTGGCTGCACGGCGCCATCGCCAATGGGGTGGCGGTGTATCGCGAGGCTGGCATCGCCATGTTGGAAACCCACACGGTGGCCGAGCAGGGCCGCGAACCCGACGCGGCCGGCAAGTTGATCCTGGCGCCCCCCTCCGCCGCCGGCACCACGTGGGTACGTCGTTTCGGCAAGCACCAACTGGGCTTCGCCTCCGGTTGGATGCGGCTGCGCGGCAACCGGCGCCGACGCAATTACGACCGTGGCTTCGTGGTGTCCGACCATGCCGACTGGCCGGCGTTGCTGCAGACCATTGAACAGACCGGCGCGCGCCGGGTGATCGCCACCCACGGCAACACCGATGCGCTGATTCCGTTCCTGCGCGAACGTGGTGTTGCCGCCGAAGCCTTCCGCACCGATTTCGGGAGCGAGGAATGAAGGCGTTTGCCGCGCTGTACCAGCGCCTGGACCGCAGCACCGCCACGTCGGACAAACGCGCCGCGCTCGTGGCCTACTTCCGCGACGCACGCCCGCATGACGCAGCGTGGGCGCTGTACCTGCTCAGCGGCGGCAAGGTCGGTGGCGCACGCCGCAAGATCGCGGCCAGCGGCGAGCTGCGCGCGTGGATCGCCGAGGCATCGGGTCTGCCCGCGTGGCTGGTGGCCGACAGCTACGACCAGGTCGGCGACCTGGCCGAAACCCTGACCCTGCTGTTGGATGATCCTGCGGAAGGCGCGCAGGACCGCCCCCTTGCCGACTGGATCGAAGGCCACCTGCTGGCCGTGGCGAACCAGCCGGAACCGGTACGTCGTGCTGCGGTGGAGGCAGGCTGGAGGCAGCTGCCTGCCGCCGAACGGCTGGTATTCAACAAGCTGCTGACCGGGGCGTTGCGCGTAGGCGTCTCCCAGCGGCTGGTCCAGCAGGCGCTGGCGGAACTGTCGGGGATCGACATCGCCCGCATCGCGCAGCGCATGCTGGGCGAGTGGGTGCCCTCGCCGGGGCTGCTCGCCAACCTGCTCAGCGCCGAAGAACGGCCTGAAGACCGCCAGCAGCCGTATCCGTTCTTCCTGGCCTCGCCATTGGAAGCCGAGGCCGACAGCCTGGGCCCGATCGACGAGTGGACGCTGGAATGGAAGTGGGATGGCATCCGCCTGCAGGTGCTGCGTCGCAAAGGCGAAGTCGCCCTGTGGTCGCGCGGCGAAGAGCGGCTGGATGGGCGCTTTCCGGAAATCGAAGCAGCCGCGATGGCGTTGCCGGATGGCACCGTGATCGATGGCGAGCTTCTCGCCTGGCGCGATGACGAGGCACAGCCGCTGCCTTTCACCGCACTGCAGACCCGGATCCAACGGCGCAGACCCGGCCCGAAGACATTGCGCGATACGCCGGTGCGCGTGCTTGCCTACGACCTGCTCGAACTGGACGGTAACGATCTGCGCCAGCAGCCGCTGGGCGAACGGCGCACCCTGCTCGCCGGATTGCTTGCCACGCTTGGCGATACGCGCATGGTGCTGTCGCCCACGCTCGATGCCACGGACTGGCAGGACGCCGCCGCTCAGCGGGCATTGGCGCGCGAACGCGGCGTGGAAGGGCTGATGCTCAAGCGCAGCACGTCGGTCTACCAGGGCGGGCGCCGCCGTGGCGACTGGTGGAAGTGGAAGATAGAACCGCTGACCATCGATGCGGTGATGATCTACGCGCAGGCCGGGCATGGCCGGCGCAGCACGCTGTACACCGACTACACCTTCGGGGTGTGGGACGGCGAGCGGCTGGTGCCGGTGGCCAAGGCGTATTCGGGGCTGGACGACAAGGAAATCCTGGCCCTGGACCGCTGGATCCGGGCCAACACGATCGAACGCTTCGGGCCGGTGCGCAGCGTCCGCGGCGAGCAGGTGTTCGAACTCGGTTTTGAAGCGGTCAACCGCAGCAGCCGGCACAAGTCGGGCATCGCAGTGCGCTTCCCGCGCATCCTGCGCTGGCGCCATGACAAGCCGGCCGGCGAAGCCGACACGCTGGCCCAGCTGCAGGCGCTGGCGCGGTGACCCGACGCGACGCGATGGCGCGGCTGGCCGCGTGGTTCGCCAGCCGTGGCTGGTCGCCGCTGGCGTTCCAGAAGACGATGTGGCGGCACTACCTGGCCGGCGAATCCGGGCTGCTGCACACCCCTACCGGCAGCGGCAAGACGCTGGCGATGTTCGGCGGGCCGCTGCTGCAGGCGCTGGTCGATCCGCTTCCGCGCGCACCCGGTGTGCGCGCCGGCAAGACCGTGCCGGCGCTGCAGGTGCTGTGGATCACCCCGTTGCGCGCGCTGGCCAGCGATACCGCACGCGCACTGCGTGAACCGCTGGCGGCGCTTGGGCTGGACTGGCAGGTGGGGCTGCGCACCGGCGATGCCAGCGCGCGCGACAAACGCCTGGCCCGCGAAGGCCGGGTGGATGTACTGGTGACCACGCCCGAATCGCTGGCGCTGCTGCTGAGCTACCCCGATACGCTGGAGCGCATGCGCCGGCTGCGCTGCGTGGTGGTGGATGAGTGGCATGAGCTGCTGGGTAACAAGCGCGGCGTGCTGCTGCAGTTGAATCTGCGCCGCCTGCGCGATGCGCTGCCGGCGCTGCAGGTGTGGGGCCTGTCGGCCACGCTCGGCAACCTGGACGAAGCGCGCGAGGTATTGCTGCCCGATGTGCCCGACGCGCCGCTGGTGTCGGGGGCGCGGCCACGCCCGGTAAAGGTGGAAACGCTGTTGCCCGCGCACGGCAAGCGCTTTCCATGGGCGGGCCACCTCGGCCTGTCGCAGCTGCAGCGGGTGCAGCAGAAGCTGTTCGCGGTCGGCACCAGCCTGCTGTTCACCAACACCCGCGCGCAGGCCGAACTGTGGCACCAGGCACTGTCGGCGGTGTGGCCCGAAGACCCGGCCACGCTGGGCCTGCACCACGGCTCGCTGGACCCGGTGCAGCGCCGCATCGTCGAGCAGGGCCTGCGCGACGGGGCACTGCGCTGCGTGGTGGCCACCTCCAGCCTCGACCTGGGGGTGGATTTCCCGGCCGTCGACCAGGTCCTGCAGATCGGCAGCCCGAAAGGCATCGCGCGGCTGGTGCAGCGCGCCGGGCGCGCGCGGCATCGCCCGGGGGAATCGGGCCACATCGTCTGCGTGCCGTCGCACGCGCTGGAGCTGGTGGAATACGCCGCCGCGCGGCGTGCACTGGCCGCTGGCGTGATCGAAGCGCGGCGCCCGCTGCGGTTGTCGCTGGATGTGCTGGCCCAGCACTGCGTGAGCTGCGCGCTGGGCGGCGGCTTCCGCGCCGACGAGCTGCTGGCCCAGGTCCGGCGCACGCACGCGTTCGCATCGCTGGAGCTGGCGCAGTGGCAGGGCGTCCTGGACTTCATCGTGCAGGGCGGCCAGGCGCTTGCGCAGTACCCGGACTTCCACAAGGTGGTGCGCGACGACGACGGGATCTACCGCGTGAACGACCGCCGCGTGGCACTGCGCCACCGGCTGTCGATCGGCACCATCACCAGCGATGGCAGCGTCATGGTGCAGTTCCTGCGCGGCGGCCGACTCGGCAGCGTGGAAGAACAGTTCGTCGGTCGCCTGCGCCCCGGCGACCGCTTCCAGTTCGCCGGCCGGCTGCTGGAGCTGGTACGGCTGGAGAACCTCACTGCTTACGTAAAGATGGCGCGTGGCGGCGATGGCGTGGTGCCGCGCTGGCAGGGGGGCCGCCTGCCGCTGTCCGAGGCGCTGGGCCACGAAATGGAAAGCGTGCTCGCGTCCGCGCCGGACAGCCCTGAAATGCACTGGCTTGCACCGCTGCTGCGCCTGCAGGCACGCGTATCCGCGCTGCCCGGCCCGTCACTGCTGCTGGTGGAAAGCGTGCGCCGCCGCGAAGGACAGTTCGTGTTCGTGTATCCCTTCGCCGGGCGCCAGGTCAACGAGGGGCTGGCGGCGCTGATGGCGATGCGCTGGACGCGCCTGCAGGCCAATACCTTCGGCTACGCCGCCAACGATTACGGCTTCGTGCTGGCACCGGCGCGCGCGGTGGAGGTGGACGCGGCGCAGGTAGCGGCGCTGCTGCAGCCGGACGGTCTGTTCGAGGACCTGCGCGACAGCCTCAACCTGGGCGAGCTGGCACGCCGCCAGTTCCGCGATATCGCGCGTGTGTCCGGGCTGTTGATCCCCGCATTGCCAGGCCGCACGCCACGCAGCCTGCGCCAGCTGCAGGCGTCGGCCGGCCTGCTGTATGACGTGCTGCGCCAGCATGATCCCGGGCACATCCTGCTCGGCCTGGCCGAACGTGAGGTACTGCATGAGCAGCTCGACCTGACCTGCCTGGCCGAAACGCTGCGCCGCTGCCAGGGCCGCACGTTGTGCGTGCAGCACCCGGCAACGCTGGGGCCGTTGTCTTTCCCGCTGTGGGCCGAGCGCCTGCGTGGGCAACTCAGCAATGAAGACTGGAAGACGCGCGTGCTGCGCGCCGTGGGCCAACTGGAGAAACGCCATGCCGACTGACGTCGTGACCGAGATCGCGGGCGAGCAGGTCCGCCTGCTTGGCGCGCGCGCGCTGTACTGGCCGGCGCGCGAAGCGCTGCTGATTGCCGACCTCCACCTTGGCAAGGCCGATCTGTTCCGGCGCGCGGGCATCGGGTTGCCCAGCGGCGGCACCGGTGACGATCTGGCGCGGCTGTCGGCACTGGTGGCCGACCACCCCGTCCGCACGGTATGGATCCTGGGCGACGTGCTGCATGGCCCCGCGCATCGGGCCGCGTGGTACCGGCAATGGCAGGCATGGCGGGAGCAGCATCCGCGACTGGAGATCGGCGCAGTGGCCGGCAACCATGACCGCGTGCTGCCCAAGGCCGACCTGGGCATCACCCTGCTCGGCGAACGCGTCCAGGAGGGGCCGTTCCTGCTGCGCCATGATCCACAACCGCATCCCAGCCTGCATGTGCTGTGTGGGCACCTGCATCCACTGGCCCGGCTGCCGGGCATGCAACGCCGCTGGCCGGCCTTCTGGCTGCGCGAACGCTTGACCGTGCTGCCGGCTTACTCGCGCTTCACCGCCGGCATCGCACCGGTCGTGGCCGCCGGCGAGCAGCTGGTCGCGTGCGTCGACGACGACGCGATCGCGCTGCCGGCACGTTGACGCCGGCACGCGCGGGTACAGCGGCTCACGCTGCCGAAGGCAGCGCTTCCATCAACAGGATCTGCGGGGCATCGGGATTGCGCCGCACGGGACAGCGCTGCACCTCGGCCAGCATGGAACGCGCTGCGGCGCGGATGCGGGCGTGGTGTTCGGGGGCGGCATGGGTGATCAGGCTGGTGACATGGAAGTCGAACACATCTTCCATCACATCCGGCTGATCCTCGTGGAGCATCTGCAGCAACCCGCGCAGTTTGCGGATTTCAGAATCGAGAACGTCGGCCGGAAACAGCATGTCTTTCTCCTTGGGGGCAACAACACAGCATTGTTCTTGTGCCACAAGGCAAGTGACCCTGCCGTCAACGGCCGCCATTCATGTGCTCATCGCCTCGACGAAACCCGGCGACAATCCCAGCGTGCCCCACCAGCCGCGCTGGGTGCCGCTGAGCACGCGCAGCATGTGGCCGCGACCACCCGGCAGCCGACCCATCGGCTGGAACAGCACATCGCGTGCGTGCGCGAGCAGGTCGCGCTCGGACTGGAACACCGGGGTCAGCCACCGGCTCCAGAACTGGTAGATGCCCACGTGTGCACTGCGCTGCGCCTGGTAGGCCTGCAGCGCGGCATCGGCAGCGTCGTGCGCGCGCAGCGCATCGCGCAGCGCCAGCGCGTCCATCAGCGCCATGTTCACGCCCTGCCCCAGCTGCGGGCTCATGGCATGCGCCGAATCCCCGGCCAGCACCAGCCGGTCGCGGTGCCAGCGCGTCATCACCGCGTCGCGGTAACCGGCACGCGCCAGCTGCGCGCCATCACGCACGTCCTGCAGGCGCAGGTGCGCCTGCGGCCACAGCGCGGCGATCTCCTCCAGCCAGCGCTGCATGCCATCCCGTTCCCACTGCTCGAACTGCGCGCGCGGCAGGCTCCAGAAGAAGCTCAGGCGCGGCTGCGCATCATCGGGGCGGGTGCCGACCGGCAACAGCCCGATCATCTTGCGCGCCGCCACGTAGCGCTGCCGCAGCTCGTCGTGGTGCGGCCAGTCGCCACGCGGCAACAGGCACCACAGCGCACCCCAGGGGTATTCGCGGTCCAGCCGCGTGCCCTGCACCAGCGTGCGCAGCGACGAGGCCGACCCATCGGCGGCGATCACCAGGTCATACGGGCCGTGCCAGTGCCCGCGCGCGTCGCGCACGCGGCCATTTTCGGTATCCACATCGACGATGGCGGTGTCGGCCTGCAGGTTGCCCGGGTGCTCCCAGGCCTGGGCCAGCAGCGAGAACAGCGCGCCGCGCTGCATGCCGATGCCGTGCAGGTGCGCATGCAGCGCCGCATAGCGCATGTCCATCACCGCGCGCCCGCACGGTGTTTCACCGTACAGCCGGCGCACCGGCGCGCCATGCTGCAGCACCTGTGGCAGCAGGTCCATCTGCCACAGTACGTCCAGACCGCTCGGCTGCAGCAGGAACCCCGCGCCTACCGGACCGGGCTTGGGCGCGCGCTCGAACACGTGCACATCGTGATGGTCGCGTGAAAGGAGAATCGAGAGCGCCTGGCCCGCCGTTCCGTAGCCAACGATGGCAATCGTACGTTTTTTCATCTGACGTCCTGTCCGGCATCAAAAAAAACCCCGCCGAAGCGGGGTTTTCCTTGCGCTGCGGTGGAGTTACTCCGCCGGCGCGATGTTCGAAGCCTGGGCGCCCTTCGGACCCTGGCTCACTTCATAAGTGACCTTCTGGCCTTCCTGCAGGCTGCGGAAGCCCTTGGAGTTGATCGCGGAGAAGTGCGCGAAGACATCAGCGCTGCCGTCATCCGGCGAGATAAAGCCAAATCCCTTGGCGTCGTTGAACCACTTGACGGTACCGTTCGGCATGGTAATGCGAGACCTTCTTCAATGAATGGGTGGTGTACGCTCAACCAGCGCACTGGCGGAGTATGCAAAGCTTGTCATGCAATGACAATCATCCGCGTGCCAATTCGCCAATCAGTTCCGGCAATCCGGCCGAAGCCGCGTCAACATTGGCCAGTACTTCGGCCATCGTGATCTCGTCGCCATCGCCACAGCCGGCCGCCCAGTTGGCCACGATCGCCAGGCAGGCGTAGTCCAGGCCCAGCTCGCGGGCCAGGCCGGCTTCGGGCATCCCGGTCATGCCGACCAGGTCGCAGCCATCACGGCGCATGCGCGCGATTTCCGCATTGGTTTCCAGCCGCGGCCCCTGCGTGGCGCCGTAGCAGCCGCCGTCCTGCAGGCGCACCCCGGTGACCTTGGCCGCCGCCAGCACCTTGCTGCGCAGCATCGGCGTGTACGGGTGGCCGAAGTCCACATGCAGCACCTCGGTGCCCGGCTCCTCGCTGAGCGTGGAGATGCGGCCCCACGTGTAATCGATCAGCTGGTCCGGACAGGCCAGCACGCGCGGACCGAACTGCTCGGTGATGCCGCCGACGGTGTTCAGCGCGAGCACGCGGGTGGCACCGATCTGCTGCAATGCAGCAAGATTTGCGCGGTAATTGATCTTGTGCGGCGGCAGTGAATGGCCTTCGCCATGCCGGGCCAGGAACGCCACGCGCTGGCCGAGCAGCGTGCCGACCCGGATCGGGCCGGACGGCGTGCCGTAACGGGTTTCGACCACGTGGCTGTTCACGTCATCGAGCTGGGCCAGCTTGTACACACCGGTGCCGCCGATGACGGCCAGGGCAATAGGGTCCATGGGCGCTGATTATTCCTTCATCGCGTAGATGGCCGGCACGCCGCGCAGCGCTTCGTTGACGTCCATGCCGAAGCCGAACACGTAACGGTCCGGCAGTTCGACACCGGCGTAGTCCGCCTTGACGTCGGGCAGCGCGCGGTCGTGCTTCTTCACCGTCATCGCGGCGATGCGCACATCGGTGGCGCCCTGCTCCAGGCACCAGGTGCGCACGCCCTGCAGGGTGAAGCCTTCGTCCAGGATATCGTCAACCAGCAGCACGCGGCGGCCGAACAGCGAGGTGGCCGGCTTGTGCTTCCAGACCAGCTCGCCGCCGGTGGTTTCACCGCGGTAGCGGGTGGCGTGCAGGTAATCGAACTGCAGGTCCTGGCCGCGCGCGCCCAGCTCCAGCGCCAGCTGGCCGGCGAACGGCAGCGCGCCGTGCATGATCGACAGGAACAGCGGGACCTCGCCCTTGTAATCCGCCGCGATGGCATCGGCGATGGCCGCGATGGCCGCATCGATGGTGGGGCGGTCGACCAGCAGGTCGGCCTGGGCCAGGGCCTGGGAAATGGTGAGGTTGGGCATCAGACGATTCTTCCAAGGGTGTCGAGCAAACGGGATTGGGAGGTGCCATGGCGGGCATCGGCCAGCAGGCCGTCCCAGCCAAGCGCGCCCCGGCCGATCAGGCCGAGCAGCGCAGCAGTATTGAGGGGGCGGCCGTCGACCGCACGCAGCGCCTCGTCGACCAGTTCCGGGTGGCAGACCAGCACCACGTCGCAGCCGGCATCCAGGTGCGCATGCACGCGCGCCTGCACGCCCCCGGCGGAGAACGAGGCAGCCATGCCGATGTCGTCGGAGAACACCACGCCACGGAAGCCCATTTCCCCGCGCAGGATCTGCTGGATCCAGCGCGACGAATAACCGGCCGGTTCCGGTGCGACCTGCGGGTAGACCACGTGGGCCATCATCACCGCGTCGGCACCGGCATCGATGCCGGCGACGAACGGCACCAGGTCCAGCGCCCGCAGCGCGTCGAGATCACGCGGATCGCTGGCGGCCGCCACGTGGGTGTCTTCCAGCACGCTGCCGTGGCCGGGGAAATGCTTGAGGGTGGCGGCCATGCCGACGCTGTGCATGCCGCGCACGTAGGCGCGGGTGAAGGCGGCAACGACCTCCGGGTCGGCACTGAAGGCACGGTCGCCGATGGCGCGGTTGCCGCGGCCCAGGTCGACCACGGGGGCGAAGCTGAGGTCCACGCCGCTGGCGCGAACTTCGCTGGCCATCAGCCAGGCGTGCTGTTCGGCAAGGGCCAGGGCTGCCTCGGGATCCTGTGCGTACAGGGAGTCGAAGCCCTGCAGCGGCGGCAGCGCGCTGAACCCTTCGCGGAAGCGCTGCACACGGCCGCCTTCCTGGTCCACGCAGATCAGCAGCGGCCGCGGCGCGGCGGCGCGGATCGCGGCCGACAGCTCGGCGATCTGCTGGCGCGAGGCGAAATTGCGCTTGAACAGGATGACGCCGGACACGGCGTCGTGCTGCAGCCAATCGCGTTCCTGGGCGGTAAGTTCGGTCCCGGCAACGCCGATCACGAGCATGGGTCGATCTCCAAAGCGGGGCGCCATGATGGCGCACTGCCGCATTGTCGCAGAAGGCGTGTCCCCGAGGCCACGGGCGCGGCGGGCGTATTCAGGGCCAGCGGCTGTAAGGGTTCGAGGCCAGGGCGAGGTTGTAATACCGGACCTGGTCGGTCACTTCCTCCCCGACCCAGGACGGCAGGTCGATGGCCTGGTCGGCCTGCTCCAGTTCGACCTCGGCCACCACCAGCCCGGCGTTGTCGCCCAGGAACTCGTCCACTTCCCACAGCAGCCCGCCGTGGTGGACCAGGTGCCGGCGCTTGTCGATCAGGCCGCCCACGCACAGCGCCAGCAGCGCGCGGGCGTCCTCCACCGGGATCGGGTAATCGAATTCCTGGCGGGTGTGCCCGATCTCGCGCGACTTCATGTTGAGAAATGCCTCATCGCCCTGGATGCGCACCCGCACCGAGGCCTTCTGGGCGCCGCTGTCGATCGAGGCGGTGTCGTTGAGGTAGCCCTGTGCCATCGGAATGACCGCGTGCGCGGCGGCGCGCCAGTCATCGCCGGTGACCAGGAACTTGCGCTCGATCTCGATGCCCATCTCAACGCTTCTCGAAGACGGCGATGCTTTCCACGTGCGCGGTGTGCGGGAACATGTCCATCGCACCGGCCGACACCAGGGTGAAGCCCTGATCGTTGACCAGATAGCCGGCGTCGCGCGCCAGCGAGCCGGGGTGGCAGCTGACGTAGACGATGCGCTTGAACTGCTTGAGCGGCAACTGCTGGAGGACTTCGATCGCGCCCGAGCGCGGCGGGTCCAGCAGCAGCTTGTCGAAGCCCTGGCGCATCCACGAGGTCTGGCGCTGGTCCTGGGTCAGGTCGGCGGCGAAGAACTGCGCGTTGTCCAGGCCGTTGCGCGCGGCGTTTTCCCTGGCCCGCGCCACCAGCCCGGCTTCGCCTTCCACGCCGACCACTTCGCGCACGGTGCGCGCCAGCGGCAGGGTGAAGTTGCCCAGGCCACAGAACAGATCGAGCACGCGCTCGTCCGGGCCGGCGTCGAGCAGCTCGAGCGCCAGCGCGATCATCTTTTCATTGAGCTTGGCGTTGACCTGGATGAAATCCAGCGGGCGGAACGCCAGCTCCACGTTCCACGGCGCCAGCCGGAACGACAGCGGCACTTCGCCAGGCAGCAGCGGGTGCACCGATTCAACCCCGCCGGGCTGCAGGAAGATCGCAAACCCGTGCTCAGCACCGAACGCGGCCCAGGCCGCCTTGTCCGCATCGCTGAGCGGCAGCATGTGGCGGATGGTCAGCACGATCGCATCGTCGCCGGCAATGAACTCCACCTGGGGGATGTCGCGCTTGCCATCCAGGGATTCGATGAACGCCGACAGCGCGGCCACCTTCAGGCCGATTTCCGGGATCACGGTCAGGCACTGGCTCAGGTCCGCCACGAAGCGCGGGTCCAGTTCACGGAAGCCGACCAGGGTCTTGTCCTTCTTTTCCACCCGGCGCACGGAGAAGCGCCCCTTGCGGCGGTAGCCCCAGCTTTCGCCGACCAGCGGCGGCAGCACGGTGCCCGGGCTGACATGGCCGATCCGGGTCAGGTTGTCGAGCAGCACGCGCTGCTTGGCCACGATCTGCTGACTTTCTTCCAGGTGCTGCAGCACGCAACCGGCACAGACGCCGAAGTGCGGGCAGCGCGGGGTGACCCGCTGCGGCGAGGGCTGCAGGACCTCCACGGTCCGCGCCTCGTCGAAATGGCGGTTGCGGGCGGTGGGCTCGGCGCGCACCACTTCGCCCGGCAGGGCGCCGGAGATGAAGGTGACCTTGCCGCCCTCGCCTTCACGGCGGGCGACGCCCCGGCCATCATGGCTGAGGTCGAGGATGTCGGTCTGGAACGGCGTCTTGTCGAGGCGGGAACGGGATCGGGCCACGTGGCAACAGGCTGCGGGCAAAAAGGGTGCGTATTGTCGCAGATACGCACCGCGAGCTGCCGGGTGACCCCATCGGGAGGCTTGCAGGACGCCATATCGTGTTTAATATGGGCATAGCTGACATGGAGGCAGCCCCAATGCAGATGACCCCGAGGGCTCCCATGCCCCGACTCCTGCTCGTCGAGGACGACACCATCAGTCGCGGCTTTTTCCGGGCCGCGCTGGAAACCCTGCCCGCGCAGGTGGAAACCGCCGATTCGCTGGTCACTGCCCTGGAACGGGGCCGCAACAGCGAGCACGATCTGTGGCTGATCGATGTGAACCTGCCCGATGGCAATGGCAGCCAGCTGCTGAGCGCCTTGCGGCTGACGCGTCCGGACACGCCCGCCCTGGCCCACACGGCCGATGGCGACACCAGCATCCATGCCCGTCTGCGGGATGACGGATTCAACGAAACCCTGGTCAAACCGTTGAGCCGTGAGCAGCTGCTGCAGGCCGTGCGCCGTGCGCTGGTCAACAGCCCCGGCAGCGCCGCCCGGGCCGTCGCCGCTGGCGGCAGCGAGGTCGAACGCGAGGACTGGGACGAAATCACCGCGCTGGCGGCCCTGAATGGGCAGCGCCATCACCTGATCGCCCTGCGCGAACTGTTCCTGGCCGAGCTGCCCGGGGTCCGCGACGCGGTGGCCCAGGCGGTACAGCAACACGATGTAGGCACCTTGAAGGGCCAGCTGCACCGGCTGCAGGCCAGCTGCGGCTTCGTCGGCGCCGCGCGCCTCGCGCGCGCGGTACGCCAGCTGCACCAGGCCCCGGAATCCAACGGCGCCCACACCCAGTTCAAGGCGGCCGTAGAGTCCCTGTTGCATTAGGCACCCCGCAGACACGCATGGCGTGTCCCTACGGATGCCCCCAACGTTCGACCCCAAACCCAAGCGACCAAGGGTCGTAGTGACACGCCATGCGTGTCAAAGCCATGCCCCTGCGCACGTAAACCGCCATGCGTGTCAAAGCCATGCCCCTGCGCACGTAAACCGCCCTCCGCACCAGCCAAGACCCCCCCCGAGCACGCACCTCACCGCCTGCGCGCCAGATCCTCCAGCATCTCCCACGATTTCAGACCACGCCCACCCAGGTGGTGCAGCAGCACCGCACGCATGCCCCGCCGCAGGCTGGCCAGATCCTCCGCGCCGGGCAGGACGTCGCCAGCCAACGCCAGCAGCGCACTCCCGGTCGCCGTCCCCCGCCGCGGGTCCACCCCGCGCTCGCTGAGCAACCGTCGCAGCCCTTCCAGCGGGTCCAGCTCATAACGCGCGGCCGGGTCGACCGGATCGCCATCGCTGCCATGGGTCAGGTCGAAGCCAAACCCCAATGTCTCCAGCAGGTCGCGCTCGAACCGCCGCAGGGTCCAGGCCAACGGCTCGGCGGCTGCCAGCCGCTGGCGCACCTGCCCGTAGTGGTCGTAGAGGTCGGGCAGCGGGTCCTGGCGGGGCGCCAGCCGCATCACCAGTTCATTGACATAGAAGCCGGCCAGCATGGCATCGCCGCTCAGCCGCGGCGCGGCGTCCAGGGCCTCGGCCCCACGCAGCTGGGCCAGCTCGCCGCGCTGCACGGCGGCCAGGCGGATCCATTGCAGGGGCTGGAGGGCGGCGCGCAGCGCCTGGCTGCGCGGGCTGCTCACGCCGCGCGCCAGCAGTCCGATCCGGCCATGCTGCTCGGTCAGGACCTCGACCAGCAGGCTGGTCTCCCGCCAGGGGCGGGCATGCAGCACGAAGGCCGGTTCGTCGTCGATGCGCATGGCCGGGGGCGGTGAGCGGCAACCCTGCCGGGTTTACTCGTAGCCGAAGGCCTTCAGCGCAGCTTCGTCGTCCGACCAGCCTTCGCGCACGCGCACCCAGGTTTCCAGGAAGACCTTGGCGTCGAACAGGCGCTCCATCTGCATGCGCGACTTGGCGCCGATGTCCTTCAGGCGGCTGCCACCCTTGCCGATCACGATGGCCTTCTGGCCTTCGCGTTCGACCCAGATCACCGCTCCGATACGCAGCAGGTTGCCATCTTCGACGAAGCGCTCGATTTCCACCGTGGTGGCGTACGGCAGCTCTTCACCGAGCTGGCGCATCAGCTGCTCACGAACCAGTTCGCCGGCCAGGAAGCGCTGGCTGCGGTCGGTGATTTCATCTTCGCCGAACATCGGCGGGGCTTCGGGCAGCAGCTTCAGGAGGTCGCGCACCAGCGCTTCCAGGCCGTTGCGTTTCTGCGCGGAGATGGGGTGCACGGACGCGAACGTACGGCCTTCGGTGACCTGCTGCAGGAACGGCAGCAGGGCCGCCTTGTCCTTCAGTCGATCGACCTTGTTCACCACCAGCACCACCGGAATGCCGGCGTCGCTGAGCACGTTGAACGCCAGGGTGTCTTCTTCGTCCCAGCGGCCAGCCTCGATCACCAGCATGCCGGCATCCACGCCCTCGAGCGAGCCGCGCGCGGCGCGGTTCATCACCCGGTTCATGGCGCGCTTCTGCACGCGGTGCAGGCCGGGGGTGTCGACCAGCACCAGCTGGCCTTCCGGATAGCTGGCAATGCCCAGCAACCGGTGGCGGGTGGTCTGCGGCCGGTTGGAGACGATGCTGACCTTCGCGCCCACCAGGGCGTTGGTCAGGGTCGACTTGCCGACGTTGGGGCGGCCGATGACGGCCACGCTGCCGCAATGATGGGGGGTTGCTTCGCTCACTTGGAATCCAGTTGCTCGAGGGCGGCAGCTGCCGCCTGTTGTTCGGCCAGCCGTCGCGAGGCACCTTCGCCTTCGGTGCTGACAGCAGGATCGGCTACGCCGCAGCGTACCCGGAAGGTCTTGGCGTGATCGTCGCCTGATTCTGACACCAATTCGTACAGCGGCAATGCCTTCTGTCGGCCCTGCAGCCATTCCTGCAGGCGGGTCTTGGGGTCTTTTTCAGGCTTGCCGGTGGCCGGCAGCGCCTCCATGGAGGGGCCAAACCAAGGCAGCACCACGGCCTGGCAGGCGGCAAAGCCGGCATCCAGGTAGATCGCGGCCACCACGGCCTCCAGCGCGTCGGCCAGGATCGAGTCGCGCCGGTGGCCGCCGGACTTCATTTCGCCCGGGCCCAGGATGAGCCGCTCGCCCAGCGCCAGGGTGCGGGCGATCACCGCCAGCGCGCCCTCGCGCACCAGCTCTGCGCGGGCGCGGGTCAGCGCGCCTTCGTCGGCCTTCGGCCAGCGCTGGTAAAGCGCCTGGGCCACCATCATGTTGACGATGCTGTCGCCGAGGAATTCCAGCCGCTCGTTGTTCGGTGTGCCGGCACTGCGATGCGTCAGGGCCTGCTGGAGCAGGCCCGGATCCTGGAAGGCGTGACCAATGCGGTCACCACGTTGATAGGGTTTAGTCGGCACCGCTGCGGGTCAATTCCTGGTGTGCTTCAAATTTTCCAACCACGTCGAGGTTGCCGATCAGCGGGCGACGCACTTCGTAGTTGACCTTCATGTTCCAGCCGCCACTGACGCGTTCAAACTTGACGTTCTGCGGCTTCACGGTTTCGGAATAGTTGATGTACAGGCGGCGGAAGAACATCTCCTGCACCTGCCCCGGCTCCTTGTTGGCCACGCCCGGTTCCTGCGCCACGCCCTTGAGCGCGGATTTCACGGCATAGAACTCCGAGTACATCGGGAACAGCTTCATGCCGATGTACAGCACGAACCCGACGGCGCACAGCACGATCAGGAACGAGGTCAGGGTCATGCCACGCTGCGTGTTCATCGTCTTCATTGCGTTCTCCCCAGATACGCGGTTGGAATCAGTTGATGCCGGTGCCGATGCGGGACGGTTCGAAACCATCCTTGCAGAACCAGCCCGAGCAGTTCAGCCAGATCAGGAACGCCTTGCCGCGGAGGTTCTCTTCCGGCAGCAGGCCCCAGAAACGGCCATCATCGCTGTTGTCGCGGTTGTCGCCCATGACCAGGTACTTGCCCGGCGGCACGGTCCACTGGCCTTCGCCACGCGGATAATCGGTCTCCAGCACGGTATGGGTGCGGCCCGGCAGGTGCTCCACCAGCAGTGAGGCGCCCTCCCCCTGGCCACGGTGCCCAGCATACAACCCCTTGCTCTCGTACTTGAGCGGGGTGCCGTTAAGGATGACCCCATCGCCCTGGAAGGCGATTTCGTCGCCCGGAACGCCGATCACGCGCTTGATGAAGTTCTCGCCCTTGTTCGGGTCGTTGTCCGAATGGCCCGGGAAGTGGAACACCACCACGTCACCGCGCGCCGGCTCACCGACCGGGACGACCTTGGCATTGTTCAGCGGCAGGCGCAGGCCATAGGCGAACTTGTTGACCAGGATGAAATCGCCGATCAGCAGGTTCGGCATCATCGAACTGGACGGGATCTTGTAAGGCTCTGCAATGAAGCTGCGCACCACCAGCACGATGGCCAGCACCGGGAAGAACGCCCGGGAGTAATCCACCAGTACCGGCTCGCTGTCCAGCAGGCCGGCCCGCGCAGCGCGGCGCTTGGCGAAGTACAGCTTGTCGGCCAGCAGGATCAGGCCCGAGGCCAGCGTCAGTACGACCAGCAGGATTTCAAACAGTTTCATGCAGTGTCCTTGGGAACGGGAGCCTTACTTGTCCATCTGCAGCACGGCGAGGAAGGCTTCCTGCGGAATCTCCACGCGGCCGACCTGCTTCATGCGCTTCTTGCCTTCCTTCTGCTTCTCCAGCAGCTTCTTCTTGCGCGAAACGTCGCCACCATAGCACTTGGCCAGCACGTTCTTGCGCATGGCCTTGACCGTGGTGCGGGAGATGATCTGCGAGCCGACGGCGGCCTGGATGGCCACGTCGAACATCTGCCGCGGGATCAGCTCCTTCATCTTTTCGCACAGCTCGCGGCCGCGCCGGTCGGCATGGCTGCGGTGCACGATCAGCGACAGCGCATCGACCTTGTCGCCGTTGATCAGCACGTCCACGCGGACGAACGGACCGGCGTCGAACCGCACGAACTGGTAATCCAGCGAGGCGTAGCCGCGGCTGACCGACTTGAGCTTGTCGAAGAAGTCCAGCACCACCTCGGCCATCGGCAGCTCGTAGCTGATCTGCACCTGGCTGCCCAGGTAGTTGATGCCGATCTGGCTGCCGCGCTTTTCCTCGCACAGCTTGATGATGTTGCCGATGTACTCCTCGGGGGTAAGCACGTTGGCACGGATGATCGGCTCGCGGATCTCGCTCACCATGTTCACCGGCGGCAGCTTGGCCGGGTTGTCCATGTTGATGATCGTGCCGTCGGTCTTCAGGACTTCATAGATGACGGTCGGCGCGGTGCTGATCAGGTCGAGGTTGTACTCGCGCTCCAGCCGCTCCTGCACGATTTCCATGTGCAGCATGCCCAGGAAGCCGCAGCGGAAGCCGAAGCCCATCGCTTCGGAGCTTTCCGGCTCGAAGCGCAGCGCCGCGTCGTTCAGGCGCAGCTTGTCCAGCGCTTCGCGCAGGTCCGGGTAGTCTTCGGCATCGACCGGGAACAGGCCGGCGAACACGCGCGGCTGCATTTCCTGGAAGCCGGGCAATGCCGACGGCGCCGGGTCGGCGGCCAGGGTCAGGGTGTCGCCCACCGGGGCACCATGCACGTCCTTGATGCTGGCCGTGACCCAGCCCACCTCGCCCGCGCGCAGGGCCGGCAGCACCTTGCGCTTGGGGGTGAACACGCCGACGTTGTCGACCTGGTGGTTGCGGCCGGTGGACATCACCTGAAGCTTGTCACCGGCCTTGATCTGGCCCTGCATCACGCGCACCAGCGAGACAACGCCCAGGTAGTTGTCGAACCAGGAGTCGATGATCAGCGCCTGCAGCTTTTCGGTATCGCGCGGCTGCGGGGCCGGGATGCGATGCACGATGGCTTCCAGCACGTCCACCACGTTCAGGCCGGTCTTGGCACTGACCGGCACCGCGTCGCTGGCATCGATGCCGATCACGGCTTCGATTTCGGCCTTGGCGCGCTCGATGTCGGCGGTGGGCAGGTCGATCTTGTTGATCACCGGCACCACTTCCAGGCCCTGCTCCACGGCGGTGTAGCAGTTGGCGACCGACTGCGCTTCCACGCCCTGGGCCGCATCCACCACCAGCAGCGCGCCTTCGCAGGCGGCCAGCGAGCGGCTGACTTCATAGGAGAAGTCGACGTGCCCGGGGGTGTCGATGAAATTCAGGTGGTAGGTCTGGCCATCTTTGGCCACGTACGGCAGCGACACCGACTGGGCCTTGATGGTGATGCCGCGCTCGCGCTCGATCGGATTGGAGTCGAGCACCTGCGCCTCCATCTCGCGGGCCTGGAGGCCGCCGCAAAGCTGGATGATGCGGTCGGCCAGCGTGGACTTGCCGTGGTCGACGTGGGCGATGATGGAGAAGTTGCGGATGTTCCGCATCGAATCAGAGGACATAGGTGGCGGCGGCGCGGCGCGTCGTCAGGATAACGGCACATTATCGCATGGCCGACCCCTCCCCGCGTGCCGGGGGGCCAAATACGACCGGGCCCGCCGAAGCGGGCCCGGAAACGCAGCAGGGACGGGGTTTACTGCCCGGTTTTGACCGCCACGAAGGCGCTGTTGCTGCCCGCGCGCACCAGCAGCATCACCACGTCGCCCTTCTTGTAGCCGCCCAGCGCCTTGTTCAGCGCCGCCACGCTGCCGACCGGGGTGCGCCCGACCTGCAGGATCACCATGCCCGGCGACAACCGGGCATCACGGGCAGCCTGGCCCTTGACGTTGGTGATGCGCACGCCTTCGCCCGCGTCCAGCCCCAGCTGCTGGCGCTGCGGGGGGGTCAGGTCGGCCACGTCCAGGCCCAGCAGGGCGTTGGCACCCACCTGCGGCGACGCGTCGGCGGCAGCCGGACCGGCGGTGCCGCGGGCGGCATCCTCGGCCAGCTCGGTCAGGGTCGCGGTGATCTCACGCTCCTTCCCTTCGCGCAGCACGCCCAGGCGGACCTTGCTGCCAGGCGCCTGGGCGCCGATCAGCGGCGGCAGATCGCTGAAGGTGTTGATCGGGGTGCCGTTGACCGAGCGGATCACATCGCCGACTTCCAGCCCGGACTTGGCCGCGGCACTGCCCGGTACCAGTTCGTTGACCAGCGCGCCACGGCTGTCGGGCAGGTTGAAGCCCTGCGCCACGTCGCCGGTGATGGCGCCCACGATCGCGCCCAGCTGGCCACGGCTCACGCGCCCGTTCTTCTTGATCTGCTCGACCGCACCCATGGCCAGGTCGATCGGGATCGCGAAGCTGATGCCCATGTAGCCGCCCGAAGCGGAGAAGATCTGCGAGTTGATGCCGACCACTTCACCGCGGGTATTGAGCAGCGGGCCGCCCGAGTTGCCCTGGTTGATCGCCACGTCGGTCTGGATGAACGGCACGTAGCGCTGGTCCTGGCCACCGGTGCTGCGCCCGACCGCACTGACCACGCCGGCGGTGACCGAGTGGTCCAGGCCGAACGGCGAGCCGATCGCGACCACCCACTGGCCCGGCTTGAGCGTATTGGAATCGCCCACGCGCACGGTCGGCAGGTTCTTCGCATCGATCTTGAGCAGGGCCACGTCGTACTGCTGGTCGCTGCCGATCACCTTGGCGGTGAACTCGCGACGGTCGCCCAGCTTGACCTTCACTTCGCCGGCGTCGGCCACCACATGGTGGTTGGTCAGCACGTAGCCGTCGGGCGAGATGATGAAGCCCGAGCCCATGCCGCGGCCGCGGATGCTGGGACCTTCATCGTCGCCACCGGGCTGGCCCGGCATCTGGAAGTCCGGGCCGAAGAAGCGGCGGAAGAACTCCGGCATCTCGTCATCGCCCGGACCGGGGCTGGCGCCGCGCGCCTGGCGGTTGCTGCGCACGATGGTGGTTTCAATGTTGACCACGCCCGGACCGACCTGCTCCACCAGGTTGGTGAAGTCCGGCAGGCCACTGACCAGCGGCGCGGCCGGCGCACGCGGGGCGGCGGCCACCTGCGCTGCAGGCGCGGTCGGGCTGGGCGACTGGGCACAGGCCACCAGCGGAAGGGTGATGGCCAGCAGGGCCATGGCGTGCGTGCGGATACGGGCGGTCATCAGACTCGAGCCTCCGGGTCAGGGATGTTCAGGGGAAGGGGTGGCGCTGCACGTCGCGTGCAGCGCCTGGATGTCGGGAATGGAGGCAAAGGTCAGTCGCGCTGGCGACGCACCGGCGGCGCGCCGGACGCGTCATCCTGCAGGCGCGGCTCGAACGGATAGAACGCCGCCTGGGGCTCCTGCGTGGAGAAGCTGGCATTGAGCGCCCCGCTGCTGCCCACCGTCGAGCGCGGCCACGGCCGGGCCTGCAGGTTGCCGACTTCACCGAACGGCAGGGTCCGGGCATCGGCGGCTGGCACCGACGGGGCCGGCGCCGGCTGGCTGGCCACCGCACGCACCGGTTCGGCGCTGCGGCCGGCCACGCTGCGCGCGGCGGCCTGCTGGGTGCGGGTGGCACTGCTACGGCGGGCAGTGACGGCTGCGGCCGGCACGGCGGCCACGGCCAGGGCGGCATCGGCCACCACGGCGGCATCCAGCGGCGCGCGCGGCGGTGCCGGCGGCAGCTGCGCCTGGCTGGCGATGATCGTGGTCGGTTGCTCCAGCGGCGCCTGCCCGGGCAACTGCTCGCGGCTCATGAACAGCGCGATGGCGGCCACCGAGGCGGCCAGCGCGGCACCGCCACCCCAGCGCAGCAGACCGCCGCGACGCTGGCGCGGGGCCGGCGTTGCGGCGACCACCGTGACCGGCTCGGCCGCGACAGCGGCCTGGATCCGGTCGGCAAAGCCCTGCGGCGCCGGCGCACAGGCCTGCCCGCGCAGCACATCGCCCAGCAGCTGCCAGCGTTCCTGGCAGCGCGACAGGTCTTCATCGTGTTCAAGGCGGCGCAGCAGGAACCGCGCCTCTTCCAGCGGCAGCTCTCCATCGACCAGTGCAGAAAGCTGCTGGCGGTGGTGGGCATCGAATTTGTCGGGCATCTGGTGGCTCATACGCGGCTCTTCTCGCGGGTGGCGCTGCCGACATCCAGCAGCGGCCGAAGTTCAGTGTCGATCGCCTCGCGGGCACGGAAAATCCGCGACCGCACGGTGCCGATCGGGCACCCCATCTTCTGCGCGATTTCTTCGTAACTCAGGCCCTCAACCTCGCGCAGGGTGATGGCCGATCTCAACTCTTCCGGCAACGCCGACACCGCCTTCATCACCGTCTGCTCCAGCTCTTGGCGCATCAACTCGCGTTCGGGCGTGTCGGTATCGCGCAGGCGGGTGCCGCTGTCGAACTGTTCGGCGTCCCCGATTTCGATGTCATCGGTGGGCGGGCGGCGGTTGTGGGCGGCTAGATGGTTTTTGGCAGTATTCACGGCGATCCGGTGCAACCAGGTATAGAACTGGGCATCGCCGCGGAAACTGCCGATCGCGCGGTAAGCGCGGACGAACGTATCCTGGGCAACGTCCTGACATTCACTCCAGTCGGCGATGTAGCGCCCGATCAAGGCGACGATCCGATGCTGGTACTTGCGCACCAGCACATCGAACGCCGCGCTTTCGCCGCGCTGCACGCGCCGGACCAGCTCCAGGTCCAGCTCCTGTGGTGTTTCAACCTCGGCCATGGGGGGCCGCACTCCTGTCAGCCCAACCGACGTCGGGCAATGAGACTGCCAATCCCGGGAAAAGTTCAGCGCCGATCACCGCGCGCCGTACCAGCTTTTAACCACCGTTCCGTTAAGGTTCCAGATCACCGCCATGAACCGGGTGCTCCTCCCCCCCAGCTATAGGGATTTGACGGGGAGGAAACAACCTCTGGATCATAGCCCCCTTCTCCATACACAACCGGATGGAACGCCTCCATGCTCTCAGGCTTCGATGGGCTCCGCTTCTCACATTGGCACCCCGAGATCCGTGACGATGGTGTCGTGGTGCTCAGCCTCGACCGCCACGACAGCAGCGTCAATGCGATGTCGCAGGACGTGTTGCTGGAACTGGGCGACCTGGTCGAACGCCTGGCGCTGGACCCGCCCAAGGCAGTGGTGGTGCAGTCGATCAAGCCGGCCGGCTTCATCGCCGGTGCGGACCTGAAGGAATTCCAGGAGTTCGATCGCCGCGGCACCGTCAACGACGCCATCCGCCGTGGCCAGACCACCTACCAGAAGCTGTCCGAGCTGCCCTGCCCGACCGTGGCCGCCATCCATGGCCACTGCCTGGGCGGCGGCACCGAGCTGGCGCTGGCCTGCCGCTACCGCGTGGCCTCCAACGATCCCTCCACCCGGATCGGCCTGCCCGAAACCCAGCTCGGCATCTTCCCCGGTTGGGGTGGCAGCGCGCGGCTGCCGCAGCTGGTCGGCGCCCCCGCCGCCATGGACATGATGCTGACCGGCCGCAACCTGTCGGCATCGGCCGCCCACAACATCGGCCTGGTCGACAAGGTCGTCGCCCCGGCGGTGCTGCTCGACACCGCCGTTGCACTGGGTCTGTCCGGCACCACCCGCCCGTTCAAACAGCGCCTGACCGCCTGGGCCTCCAACACCTGGCTGGCGCGCAGGCTGCTCGCCCCGCAGATGGCCAAGCAGGTCGCGCGCAAGGCCAGGAAAGACCACTACCCTGCCCCGTATGCCCTGATCAACACCTGGGCACGCACCGGCGGCAGCGGCATCCAGGCTCGCCTGGACGCCGAACGCCGCGCCGTGGTCAAGCTGGCCGGCACCCCGACCGCGCGCAACCTGATCCGCATCTTCTTCCTGACCGAGCGCCTCAAGGCACTGGGCGGAAAGGACCACGGCATCCGCCACGTGCACGTGGTCGGCGCCGGCGTGATGGGCGGCGACATCGCCGCGTGGTCTGCCTACAAGGGCTTCGAGGTCACCCTGCAGGACCGCGAACAGCGCTTCATCGACCCGGCCATCGAACGCGCCCAGGCCCTGTTCGCCAAGAAAGTGCGTGACGAGAGCAAGCGCCCCGCCGTCGCCGCCCGCCTCAAGGCCGACCTCGCCGGTGACGGCGTTGCCGTGGCCGACTTGGTGATCGAAGCCATCATCGAAGATGCCGAAGCCAAGCGTGGCCTGTACCAGACGCTCGAGCCGAAGATGAAGGCCGACGCCCTGCTGACCACCAACACCTCCTCCATCCCGCTGGTGGAACTGCGCGACCACATCCAGCGCCCGGCCCAGTTCGCCGGCCTGCACTACTTCAATCCCGTCGCCCAGATGCCGCTGGTGGAAATCATCCACCACGACGGCATGGCCGCGGAAACAGAACGCCGCCTGGCCTCGTTCTGCAAGGCCCTGGGCAAGTTCCCCGTGCCCGTCGCCGGCACCCCCGGCTTCCTGGTCAACCGCGTTCTGTTCCCCTACATGCTCGAAGCGGCCACCGCCTACGCCGAAGGCGTGCCCGGCCCGGTCATCGACAAGGCCGCCGTCAAGTTCGGCATGCCCATGGGCCCAATCGAACTGCTCGACACCGTCGGCCTGGACGTCGCCGCCGGCGTCGGCAAGGAACTGGCCCCGTTCCTCGGCCTGCAGATCCCCGCTGCCCTGCAGACCGTCGAACCGGGCAAGCGCGGCAAGAAGGATGGCCAGGGCATCTACAAGTGGGACAACGGCCGCGCCCAGAAGCCGGACGTACCAGCCAATTACCAGGCGCCGGAGGACCTGGAGGACCGCCTGATCCTGCCGCTGCTCAACGAAGCGGTCGCCTGCCTGCACGACGGCGTGGTGGCTGACGCCGACCTGCTCGACGCCGGCGTCATCTTCGGCACCGGCTTCGCCCCGTTCCGAGGCGGCCCGATCCAGTACATCCGCGCCACCGGCGCCGATGCGCTGGTGGAGCGCCTGAAGGTACTGCAGCAGCGCCACGGCGACCGTTTTGCCCCGCGACCGGGTTGGGATGCGGCGGTGTTGCGTGAGCCGGTAATCTGACGATTGATTGACCAAAACAGAAACGCCACCGCCCGGTGGCGTTTCTGTTTGCCGTTGGTTGGTTGATCCCGATCCCAATGGGCCGATAACGGTTACTGGCCTCTGGTTGGTTCATCCCGATCTGCGGACGTTTCGTAACAATTCGTAGCCCCGGCCGTTGGCCGGAAACCGCGCGCAGCGCGGCCCAAGCATCCGAAGGCGGCTGCGCAACGATCGCGACCATCCACCCGGCGTTTAAACGTTCCGAAGCCGTCCGTCCGGGGTCATGAACACCTGAAACACGATTTCGGTATGGTCCAAACGTCGGGTTGATGGTCGCAGGCGATGAAACACGATCTTCGGAAACCTGGGCCGCGCTGCGCGCGGTGTCCGGCCAACGGCCGGGGCTACGAATTCATACGGGCCCATCGGGATCGGGATCAATGAACCATGGGCCCATTGGGATCGGGATTAACCCACCACGGGCCCGTTCGGATCCAGGTCAACCCACCAACATATAACGCGGGCGGCCTGCGGTTGGCTGAAACAACCTGTTACCCGAACGGGCCATGAAACCGCCCTGCGCGCGTGCCATTCTTTCGACCTGTCCCCGCCAGCGAGAAAGCCCGCATGACGACCATCATCGCCCCGCGCGTCCATGACATCGGCGGCCTCGAAGTCCGCCGCGCCGTGCCCAGCATCCAGGCGCGCAGCGTCGGCCCGTTCGTGTTCGTCGACCAGATGGGCCCGGCCGTCATGGGCGCCGGTGCCGGCATCGACGTCCGCCCCCACCCGCACATCGGCCTGGCCACCGTCACCTTCCTCTGGTCCGGCGCCATCGGCCACCGCGACACCCTCGGCTCCGACCAGGTGATCCGCCCCGGCGACGTCAACTGGATGACCGCCGGCCGCGGCATCGCCCACTCCGAACGCACCCCGCCGGTCGAACGCGAACACGACCATCCCATCCACGGCATGCAGACCTGGGTCGCACTGCCGAAGGCGTATGAAGAAACCGCGCCCGCCTTCTACCACCACGCCGCCGCCACCCTGCCCGAGCAGCGCCGCAATGGCGCGTGGCTGCGCGTCATCGCCGGTCGCGCCTACGGCGAAGAATCCCCCGTCAAAGTCTTTGCCGACACCCTCAACGTCGCCATCGACCTGGACCCCGGTGCCGAACTCGACCTCGATACCGGCCACGTCGAACGCGCGCTCTACATCCTGGAAGGCGAGGCCCAGCTCGACGGCGTCGATCTGCCCGCCCAGCATCTCATCATTCCCGAAGCCGGCGCCCGTGGCCGGTTGCGTGCCAAGACGCCGTTGAAGGCCATGCTGCTCGGTGGTGAACCGCTGGACGGACCGCGCCACCTCTGGTGGAACTTCGTGTCCAGTTCCAAGGAACGCATCGAGCAGGCCAAGCACGATTGGGAATCGGGGGCTTTCGGCAACATTCCCGGCGACGACAAGGAATTCATTCCACTGCCGGCGTAATGCGCGCCCGTTGCATCATCCGATTTCCGACGTGATTCCCCCTGGGCATCCGTGGAGATCTTCAATGAGCATGGGCAAGCGTCTGGCCGCCGAATTCCTCGGCACCTTCTGGCTGGTTCTCGGCGGCTGTGGCAGCGCCGTCCTCGCAGCGAAATTCGGCGGTGACGGCAACCCGCTGGGCATCGGCTTCCTCGGCGTCGCACTGGCTTTCGGCCTCACCGTACTGACCGGCGCCTACGCGTTCGGCCACATCTCCGGCGCCCACTTCAACCCCGCTGTCAGCGTCGGCCTGTGGGTCGGCGGGCGCTTCCCGGCGCGCGACCTGCTGCCCTACATCGTCGCCCAGGTGCTGGGCGGCCTGCTGGCCGGCTTCATCCTGCTGCAGATCGCCTCCGGCGCACCCGGCTTCCAGATCGACAGCAGCCAGGCCGGTGCCTTCGCCAGCAACGGTTACGGCGCACTCTCGCCCGGTGGCTACAGCGTCGCCGCCGCCTTCCTGTGCGAAGTGGTGCTCACCGCCCTGTTCCTGGTGGTCATCATGGGCGCCACCCACGGCCGTGCCCCGGCAGGCTTCGCCCCGATCGCCATCGGCCTGGCCCTCACTCTGATCCACCTGATCAGCATCCCGGTCACCAACACCTCCGTGAACCCGGCCCGCTCCACCGCCGTGGCGGTGTTCGCCGGCAGCGGCGCGCTTGGCCAGCTGTGGCTGTTCTGGCTGGCCCCGCTGCTGGGCGGCCTGATCGGCGGCATCGCCTACAAATGGATCAGTGCCGATGCCCCACCCCGCTAACCGGGTTCAGAATCATTTGAAACGGTTATTTGAAGAACCGGTCACATTCCGTTAAGGTCGAAATCACCAGACCGTCACCTGACGGGTCCTTCCGGTACGCGCATGGGGCATGCGCAGCACATCGGCCAGGGAACGCTTGGCCACCGGAAGCGCCCGCAGGGGACGGCACGGCTACTTGCACACTTGGGGGAACGCATGAAGATCCTGCACGCCTTGATATTCCTTGGCCTTTCACTGACGGCCGGCATCGCCACGGCGCAATCGGCCGCCAAATGCCCGGCACTGCCCGAATCCAGCGGCCTGCAATGGCAGGAACAGTCTGCGGCCACCTACGTGCTCTGCAAGGCCACTGCGGCAGACGGGCGCGAGGTCATGACCATGATGCTCACCGGGCGCGACCCGGATATTCCGCTGCCCCGCCCGCTGCGCCAGGAGAAGGGCAACTTTGCCGGTGAGTCGCTGTACTGGTACCAGCCTGACCTGGGCGGACAGCAGCCGCCGGGGTATGCCACCCGCCGCATGACCGTGGTCAAGTTCGACAAGAACCGCTACGCGCAGATTTCGCTGTATCCCAGCGACGCCAGCGAGCTGCGCGCGCTGCAGACGTTGTCGCAGGGCATGAACCTCAATCCGTCGGCGGTCGCCGCGGAGCGGTGACACCCGGTAGCGCCGGCCGTTGGCCGGCACCCGGATCGCCTGGGCCGGCCAATGGCCGGCGCTGGCTTGTTTCAGAAGCGGCCTTCCTGGAAATCCACGAAGGCCTGCATCAGTTCCTGCCTGGTGTTCATCACGAACGGGCCATGGCGCATCACCGGCTCCCGCAACGGCCGCCCGGCGACCAGGATCAATCGCGCTCCACCGGCGCCCGCGCGCAGCTGCAGCAGTTCGCCGCCACCGAGCACCGCCATTTCCTGCCGGTCGACCGGACGCGCGTCATCGCCGTCCCCAATCGTCAGCCCGCCTTCGAACACATAGGCGAACGCGTTATGCCCTTCCGGCAGCACGTAATCCCAGGCCGTGCCTGCATCCAGCTGCACATCCAGGTACAACGGATCGGTGGCCGGCTGCACGATCGGGCCGACCGTGTCGCCCACCTGCCCGGCGATCACCTTGACCTGCACGCCCGGCGCCGGCTGCGCCAGCGGGATGCGGTCCGGCGCGAACTCCTGGTACTTGGGATCGGTCATCTTGTCGCGCGCCGGCAGGTTCACCCACAACTGGAAGCCGCGCATCTGCCCCGATTCCTGCTCGGGCATTTCCGAATGCACCAGGCCGCGGCCGGCGGTCATCCACTGCACGCTGCCCGGGGTGAGCAGGCCCTCGTTGCCGTGGTTGTCCTTGTGCCGCATGCGCCCGTCGAGCATGTAGGTCACGGTCTCGAAGCCGCGATGCGGGTGGCTGGGGAAGCCGGCGATGTAGTCCTCGGCGCGATCGGTGCCGAATTCATCCAGCAGCAGGAACGGGTCAAGGTCCGGCAGAGAGGGACCACCGATGACCCGGGTCAGGCGCACGCCGGCCCCGTCGGAGGTGGCCATGCCACGGATGGTGCGCTGCACGCGCACCGGGGTTGGGCTGCTCATGTTGACTCCGGCGAAAGGAAGATGGATACAAGATGGGCGCAGCCCCCGGAGGCGCCAACCGTCATGCCCGCAACCGATTGTTCCAAGCGTGGTGTTCTGTACCCGTGTACGACCAAAGTACTAGCGGCAAGCCTCCGCAGGCGCATTGACCCGGTCACTGCCAGGGCGGACCCTTACGGAGTTCTTCAGGGAGACGCAATCTCATGAAAGGTTTTTCCAAGCTGGGTTGGGCGGCGCTCGCGCTGCTCGGCGCATTCTGTCTTGGCACCGTCGCATTGCGGCGGGGCGAACACATCAACGCGCTGTGGATCGTGGTCGCCGCAGTCTCCATCTATCTCATTGCCTATCGCTTCTACAGCCTGTTCATTGCCGACAAGGTGATGCAGCTCGATCCCACCCGGGCCACGCCTGCGGTGATCAACAACGATGGCCTGGATTACGTGCCCACCAACAAGCACGTGCTGTTCGGCCACCACTTCGCGGCCATCGCCGGTGCGGGGCCGCTGGTGGGCCCGGTGCTGGCGGCGCAGATGGGCTACCTGCCCGGCCTGCTGTGGCTGGTGGTGGGCGTGGTGCTGGCCGGCGCGGTGCAGGACTTCATGATCCTGTTCATTTCCAGCCGCCGCAACGGGCGTTCACTGGGTGACCTGGTGCGCGAGGAGATGGGCCAGGTGCCTGGCACCATCGCGTTGTTCGGCGCGTTCCTGATCATGATCATCATCCTGGCGGTGCTGGCGATGGTGGTGGTGAAGGCACTGGCGGAAAGCCCGTGGGGCATGTTCACGGTGATTGCGACGATGCCCATCGCGATCCTGATGGGCATCTACATGCGCTACATCCGCCCGGGCAAGATCGGCGAAATTTCGGTGGTGGGGTTGATCCTGCTGCTGCTGGCGATCTGGTACGGCGGCAAGGTGGCGGCGGACCCGGTCTGGGGCCCGGCCTTCACCTTCACCGGGATCCAGATCACCTGGATGCTGATCGGTTACGGCTTCGTGGCATCGGTGCTGCCGGTGTGGCTGCTGCTGGCCCCGCGCGATTACCTGTCGACGTTCCTGAAGATCGGCACGATCGTGGCGCTGGCCATCGGCATACTGATCGTGATGCCGGAGCTGAAGATGCCGGCGCTGACGCAGTTCGCGGCAAGCGGCGATGGTCCGGTGTGGAAGGGCGGCATGTTCCCGTTCCTGTTCATCACCATTGCGTGCGGTGCGGTGTCGGGCTTCCATGCGCTGATCGCGTCGGGTACGACGCCGAAGCTGCTGGCCAATGAGCGCCACATGCGCTACATCGGTTACGGCGGCATGCTGATGGAATCGTTCGTGGCGGTGATGGCGCTGGTGGCCGCTTCGATCATCGATCCGGGCATCTACTTCGCGATGAACAGCCCGGCGGCGGTGATCGGTGCCGATGCGGTCTCGGCGGCACACTACATCACCACGACGTGGGGCTTCACGATCACGCCGGAGCAGCTGGAGGCGACGGCGGCGGCGATTGGCGAGCCGACGATCCTGCACCGTGCGGGTGGCGCGCCGACGCTGGCGGTGGGTATCGCGCAGATCCTTCACCAGGCGATCCCAAGTGGCAGCAACGCGATGATGGCGTTCTGGTACCACTTCGCGATCCTGTTCGAGGCACTGTTCATCCTGACGGCGGTGGATGCGGGTACGCGTGCGGGCCGCTTCATGCTGCAGGACCTGCTGGGCAACTTCATCCCGGCGCTGAAGAAGACCGAGTCGTGGACGGCGAACATCATCGCGACGGCGGGCTGCGTGGCGCTGTGGGGCTACCTGCTGTACACGGGCGTGGTGGATCCGTTCGGTGGCATCCAGACGTTGTGGCCGCTGTTCGGCATCTCGAACCAGATGCTGGCGGGTATCGCGCTGATGCTGGGTACGGTGGTGCTGTTCAAGATGAAGCGTGACCGCTATGCGTGGGTGACGGCGGTGCCGGCGGTATGGCTGCTGATCTGCACGACGTATGCGGGGCTGATCAAGATCTTCGACAGCAATCCGGCGCAGGGCTTCCTGGCGCAGGCGCACAAGTTCCAGGATGCGATTGCGAGCGGGACGATCACGGCACCGGCCAAGACGGTGGGGCAGATGCAGCAGATCGTGGTGAACGCGTACGTCAACACGGGTCTGACGGTGCTGTTCCTGTTCGTGGTGTTCGCGATCCTGGCCTATGCGATCAAGACGATCGTGGTGGCACGCCGTACGCCGCAGCGCACGGACCGTGAGACGGAATACGTGGCGCTGCAGCCGCACCAGATGGCGGACCTGTGATGAGCACGGGTCTGGTTCCGGTCGGGCAGTACCAGGCGCACCGCCGCATCTGGCGGCGCCTGGTGCAGACGGCACGTCTGTGCTGCGGGATTCCCGATTACGACAACTACGTGCGGCACGTGCTGGAGAAGCATCCGGACCGCACGCCGATGGACTACAAGACGTTCTTCCGTGAGCGCCAGGAAGCGCGTTACGGCGGCCGCAATGGGGGTCGCTGCTGCTGACATTGGCGCTATCGCGCTGTTGAACGGTAGGTCTCGACCGTTGGTCGAGACGGCTTCTAGAAGCGAAAAGGCGGCGCATCTGCGCCGCCTTTTCTCTTGGCTCTGATTTGATATCGGCCATGGCGGGGCGCCGGTGGGGGTGCGGGACACGCCGTGAACCGCCCTCCGGGCCCCGGCCCAACCGCCAGCGGTTGTGCGTTCAGCCGCACGCGAGGCAGTGCCTCGCAAGCAGTGCAGCTTCACCCTTGGGGGCTTGTAGAAAACATCCATGTTTTCTACAGTCCCGCACCCCCACCGCCGCCCCGCCATCCACAGATGGCAGATGACGGAACGAAAACGCGGTAGCGCCGGCCGTTGGCCGGCCCTCACGATGTTGATGGTGTTGTTACGCTCCGGCCATCCATTTAAGGATCAAGCCGGTTACGTATGCCAGACCGGTTCCCGTGGCGTATCCGACTGTTCCGAGGAGCACCCCCACCGGCGCCAGGCTGGGATGGAATGCCGCTGCCACCACCGGCGCCGATGCCGCCGCGCCGATGTTGCCCATCGAGCCGATGCCGAAGAAGAACAGGGGCGCTTTGACCAGCTTGGCGACGGTCCACAGGACGAGAATGTGGGTCAGCATCCAGATCACACCGAGCAGGAACAGCCATGGGCGATCCAGCAGGGACAGCAGGTTCATATGCATGCCGATGCAGGCAATCAGGAAGTACAGGAACACGGTGCCCAGGCGGGATGCGCCGGCCGATTCGAGCCGGCGAGCGCGGGTGAAGCTCAGGCCGAGCCCGAGCAACGTCGAGAGCAGGACCACCCAGACGAAGGCGCTGTCGAGACTGAACTGGCTGGCCCAGCTGATGTGGGCTTTGAACCAGGCGCTCAGGGGGGCGGCGATGGCGTGGGCCAGGCCGACGCCGCCGAGGGCGACGCCGACGATCAGCATGAGGTCGGTGAGGCTGGGAATGCGGGCATTCTGGGCCTCATAGGCACTGATGCGCGCTTTCATTTCGTCGATGGCGCGGGTGTCGGCGCCGTTACGGGTGTCGATCTGGGTGGCGCGGTTGGCCAGGAACAGGAGGACGGCCATCCACAGGCTGGCGCAGGCGACGTCGACGACGGCGAACTGGCCGAAGGTGGTGGCGTCGGTGCCGAATACTTCGCGCATTGCGACCATGTTGGCGCCGCCACCGATCCAGCTGCCGGCCAGTGCGGCCATGCCGGCCCAGGTATCGCCGGCGACGGTTTCCGGGTGGATCCAGGACATCAGCTGGAACGACACCACGGCGCCGAGCATGATGCCGAAGGTGCCGGCGCAGAACACGATGAGCAGCTTGGGGCCGAGCTTGAGGATGCCCTTGAGGTCGATGGAAAGGGTGAGCAGCACCAGGGCGGCGGGCAGCAGCACGTCGCGGGCGATGGGGTTGTAGAGGGCGGTGTCGTGGCCGTCGATAAGGCCAGCGGTGTTGTAGATGGCCGGGATGAAGTAGCACAGCAGCAGGGCGGGCACCCAGGCGAAGATTTTCTTCAGCAGGGGGGTCGGGCCGCTGGCGGCCCAGAAAATCAGGGCCAGGGTGGCGGCGATCAGGCCAAGGCCAACGATATCGTTGGTGATGAGGGCAGTACTGGGTTCGGTCGGCATGCGATCCTCTGTCGATCGAAAGGGCAAAAAAAAGCGCCGCATGATGCGACGCCTTTTTGAGCTTAACACTCTCTTCACCACATGCCACGTTGCGCTGCCGCGCACTGCCACGCCTACCCTGGCAGCGATGCGCTCAGGTCGAGGATGACGCGGGTACCGCGCGGTTCGCTCTGTTCGATGGTGAGTGCCCAGCCGAGGTGTTCGCACAGGCGGGCGATCAGTTCGAGGCCGATGCCGCTCTGTCCGTTGCGATCACCGCGGGCCATGCGCGCGTAGACCGCGGCAATTTCTTCAGGGCTCATGCCTTCGCCGGGATCCTGCAGGGTGACCACGGCACGGTCGGATACGTTGATGGTGATGGTGCCGCGGCCACTGTTTTCGATGGCGTTGCGCAGCAGGTTGCCGATCGCGGCCTGGACCACGCCGAGCGGCGCGATGATGTCCACGTTGGCCAGGCCCTGCACGGCGATCTGCAGGTCCTTGTCGCCCATCAGGTGGCGATGGTCTTCGATGATGTCCGGCACCAGCTGGTCCAGCGGGATGCGTTCCTTCAACGCGGCCAGGCGCGCCGGTTCGCGCGCGAGTACCAGCAGCAGCTGGATAAGCTGCTCCACGCCCTGGGCGGTGCGGTGCACGCGCTGCATCTGCTGGCGCGCACGGTCGGGCAGCGCGGGCTGCTCCAGCGCCAGTTCGGCGGCGCCGGTGATCACCGCGATGGGGGTGCGCAGTTCGTGGCTGGCGGTGCTGATGAACACCCGTTCGCGTTCCACGAACTGTTCGTTGCGGGCCAGGTAGTCGTTGAGTGCGGCGGCGATGACGTACAGCTCGGAACTGCCGCGCGGGTCGACTTCGACGCGCTGGCCAGCCACGCCGGGCTTGAGACCGTCAATATGCCGGGCCAGTGAGCGCAGCGGGCTCACCAGGCGGCTGACGCCGAACGAGGCCATCACCACCGTCACTACGATCATCACCACGCTGGCCAGCATCACCCAGCGGGTGGCGAATTCTTCCAGGTCGTGAAAGTCGTTGATGTCCAGCACCAGTGCAAGCCGCCCCTGCCCGGCGGTGTCGCGCACCATCACCGCGCTGGCGCGGCCGGCGATTTCCACGCCGTCGTGCAGGCCCGGATGCAGGGTGCGCAGGATCGGCGGAACCTCGGGACTGTCATCGACGGTGAACAGGCGCAACGTGTCCGAGTCCTGCCAGCGGTAGTGCGGTTCGTGTTCGATGTGGCTGACGATGCTGTCCAGTTCGGAGTTCAACAGTGCGCGCCACGCCGAATGCTCGGCATGCTCGTGCACGTAGTTGCCCACGCTGAACACCGCCAGCGAGATCAACGCCAGGTAGCCCAGCAGCCACCAGACCAGCCGCCGGTGCAGCGGCGCGGGCTTACGCAGTTTCATCGTGGCCTTCGGTGGCCGGCGCACCCAGGCGATACCCCACGCGCGGCAGGGTATGGATGAGCTTGTGCTGGAACGGACCGTCCACGCTGCGGCGCAGTTCGTAGATGTGGGAACGCAGCAGGTCGCCGTCGGGCAGCTCATCGCCCCACAGCGCGAACTCCAGCTGCTGGCGGGTGACCGCCGCCGGGCTGGCGCGCATCAGCACTTCCAGCAGCTTGCGGCAGGCCGGGTACAGGTGCAGGGCCTGGCCGTCGCGCTGCGCTTCCAGCGTGGCCAGGTCCAGGGTGAGATCGGCTACTTCCAGCACCTTGCGCGGGTTGCGCCCCTGCGCGCGCACGCGCAGCGCTTCCAGCCGGACTTCCAGTTCCGGCAGGGCGAACGGCTTGGTCAGGTAGTCGTCGGCGCCGGCGCGGAAGCCGGCGATCTTGTCGGGCAGTTCGTCGCGCGCGGTGAGCATGATCACCGGCACTTCCGAGCCGTGCTCGACGCGCAGGCGGCGCAGCACGTCGGGGCCTTCCATGCGCGGCAGCATCCAGTCCAGGATCAGCGCGTCGTAGCTCTGGGTGGCGGCCAGGTGCAGGCCGGTGACGCCATCGGGGGCGACGTCGAGGACATGGCCACGCGCTTCGAAATACTCGAACAGGTTGGCGACCAGTTGGCGGTTGTCTTCAATGACCAGGAGCCGCATGCGTCGGGAACTCGGGAGTGATACCGCCATGGTAGCCCGTGGAATGTCGGAATCCGGTCGCAATCGCCCCGGTTCGACGCCTTTCTTACATCGGCTGGGCGACAGTGCGGGCTTTCCAACCGATCCCTTGCCCTTGCAGACGATCCTGACCCGCCATCCGTGGCGACTGCTGACCTGCCTCGCCCTGCTGTTGGCCCTTGCCGCAGGGATCGGACTGCGCGCCCCTACCCCGCCGGATGAGCCCCGTTTCGTGCTGGCCGCCCGGGCCATGGTCGAGACCGGCCAGTGGCTGCTGCCCCACCGGGGCAGCGAACTGTACGCCGAAAAGCCGCCGGTGTTCATGTGGATCCAGGCGGCGACCTACCAGGTCATCGGGAACTGGAACCTGGCCTTCCTGCTGCCCTCGCTGCTGGCCGCGCTGGCCACGTTGTGGCTGAGCTGGGATCTGGCGCGGCGCCTGTGGAACCGGCGCATCGCCTGGTGGGCGCTGCTGGCGCTGGCCAGCTGCCTGCAGTTCGGGCTGATGGCCAAGCGTGCACAGATCGACATGGTGCTGGTCGCGCTCACCACCCTGTCGTTGTGGGCGCTGCTGCGCCACCTGCTGGAACGGCCGAACACGCGGTTGCTGTGGGTGGCCGGGTTCGCCGCGGGTCTCGGCACGGTCACCAAGGGCGTGGGCTTCCTGCCGCTGCTGGTGCTGCTGCCGTGGGCGCTGTGGCGCTGGAAAGGCCAGCCGCGGCCTGGCGCTGCCCTGCCCCGAGCGCGTTCACTGCTGTGGCTGATACCGGCATTCCTGCTCGGCACCGCCGTGTGGCTGGGCCCACTTGGGATCGCGCTGCTCAATGACCCCTCGCCGGAGCTGCAGGGCTATGCGCGCGAACTGCTGTTCAAGCAGACCGGCACCCGCTATGCCAATGCCTGGCACCACGTGCAGCCGGCCTGGTACTACCTGCAGGTGATCGCCACGCTGTGGCTGCCCGGCAGCCTGCTGCTGCCCGCGCTGGTTCCGGCGTGGTGGAGGCGCCTCAAGCGCCTGGATGGGCGCTACTGGCTGCTGCTCGGCTGGGCGCTGCTGGTGCTGCTGTTCTTCAGTGCCAGCCCCGGCAAGCGCGAGGTCTACATCTTCCCGATGCTGCCGGCGCTGTGCGTGGCCGCCGCCCCGCTGCTGCCCGGCCTGCTGCGCCGGCCTGGTCCGCGCTGGCTGCTGCTGGCCTACGTGCTGGTGCTGGGCGCGGCGGCTCTGGGGATCGGCGCGCAGTTGCTGGGCGACGGTGCCTGGGCGCATGCGCAGCTGGCCAAGCGCGGCATGCCGGAAACCCTGCTGCCGGTACTCGGGGCGTGGCTGCTTGGCTTCGGCATTGTGGTGCTGCTGCTGGCCGCCTGGCTTCGCCAGCGGCGTGCCGGCATGCTTGCCGTGTTGACTGCGGTGCTGTTGTGGAACCTGCACGGCTGGGGCCTGATGCCTGCATTGGGTCCGTACAGTTCTTCGTCGGCATTGATGCAGCAGGTCGGCGAGCGGATCGGCCCGTCGGCCGAGCTGGGCGCGCTGGCCTGGCGCGAGCAGAACCTGCTGCAGGCCGACCGGCCGGTGACCGACTTCGGCTTCAAGCGCCCCTGGGACGAACAGTGGCATGACGCTGGCCCGTGGCTGGCGCAGGGGCCGCACAAGCGCTGGCTGCTGGTGCTGGAGCAGGCGATCAGTCCGTGCGTGGATCGCGCGCAGGCGGTAATGATCGGCAGTGCCAACCGCAACCGCTGGTGGCTGGTACCCGGCACGGCATGGAATGCAGCCTGCCACGCGGAACTGTCCAGGGATGCAGCCGCCGGCGTGGACGACGGTGACTGAATCGCGGATGCACGGCGCGGCCGATTAACGCGCGGGGAACATCGCTCCGACCGGTCTCCGACACGCCGCTGACGACCATGGCGCCGGTTTCCCCGCCGGCCCTGCCTGATGCTTCCTGCTTCCCCTGCACTTGTCCCGCTCGCTTCCGATGCGCCCGCGCAGGCGTCCGGGTTCCTGCGCCGCCATCTCGGTTGGCCGCTGCTGGCCGTGCTGGCCGCCAGTGCCGCACTGATGGCGGGCGGGGGTGACCAGTGGCTTGCGGACCAGCTGTACCGCGTGGAAGGCCATCACTGGCTCCTGCAGAACGCATGGGCGACGAGCCAGTTGATCCACAAGGGTGGCAAGTGGCTGAGCGCAGCGGCAACGCTGCTGACCCTCGTGCTGTGCTTCCACGCCTGGCGCCACGAACGCGCGGCCGCATGGCGCTGGCCGCTGCTGTACCTGGTAATGGCCGTCGCGCTGGGCACCGGCGTGGTGTCGCTGCTGAAGTCCCTCACCAACATGGATTGCCCGTGGGACCTGGCGCGCTACGGCGGCCTGCGCGAATACGTGGGCCTGTTCGCCACCCGCCCGCACGGCATGCCGCGCGGGGTGTGCTTCCCGGCCGGGCATTCCAGCGCCGGGTTTGCCTGGGTGAGCCTGTACTTCTTCGCGCTGCTGGTGCGCCCGGCATGGCGATGGCGTGGCCTTGCCGTGGGGCTGGTCGCCGGCGGCGTGTTCGGTGCCGCGCAGCAGCTGCGCGGCGCGCATTTCCTGTCGCATGACCTGTGGACGCTGGCGACCTGCTGGACGGTGTCGCTGCTGTTGTTCCTGCTGGTACGCCGCATGGCAGGAGCACGCGCGTGAATGCCATCGCCTCGCGCATGCCGCGCCTTGCTTCGCTGTCAGCCCTGCGCCACTGGCGCCCCACCTGGTCCACCGAAACCCTCATCGCGCTCACCAGCATGTTCTTCGCGCTGGCCTGCAACGGCCTGTTCTGGCACAGCGCGATGGCCACCCATCCGGGCAGCCTGCGCTTCGGCCTTTCGCTGCTGTTGCTGCTGGTCGGCGCGCACAGCCTGCTGATGGGCCTGCTGGTGTGGCGCTGGAACGCCAAGGTGATGATCGGCGTGCTGCTGCTGGGCACGGCGATGGCCGCCCATTACATGGGCAGCTACCATATCTACCTGGATGCGGACATGCTGCGCAACGTGCTGGCGACCGACCACAAGGAAAGCCGCGAGCTCATCACTCCCAGCCTGATCGCCCCGCTGGTGCTGCTGGCGGCGCTGCCGATGGTCGTGCTGTGGCGCGTGCAGCTGCTGCGCCGCAGCTGGGGCAAGGCACTGCTGTGGCGTGGCGGCTTCCTGCTGCTGTCGGCCGCCGTGGCACTGGGCGGTTCGCTGCTGTCGTTCCAGGAAATGTCGGCGCTGATGCGCAACCAGCGCGAGGTGCGCTACCTGGCCACGCCGGGCAACTACCTGCTGGGCCTGCCCAAGGCGCTGCGCGGCGACAACCCGATCCAGCGCGCACCGAAGCTGCCGATCGGGCTGGATGCCAAGGCCACCCCGCGCGCGGCCGACAGCAAGCCGCGGCTGCTGGTGATCGTGATGGGTGAAACCGCGCGTGCGCAGAACTGGGGCTTGAACGGCTACGCCCGGCAGACCACGCCGCAGCTGGCGCAGACCAGCGCGATCAACTTCCCGGACATGCATTCGTGCGGCACCAGCACCGAAGTGTCGCTGCCCTGCCTGTTCTCGCCCTATGGCCGCCACGAGTACGATGAGAAGAAAATCCGCGCGCACCAGTCGCTGCTGCACGTGCTCGACCACGCCGGCATCGGCACGCTGTGGCGCGACAACCAGTCCGGCTGCAAGGGCGTGTGCGAAGGGCTGCCGATGCAGGCACTGGACGATGCAACGCATCCCACCCTGTGCGCCAACGGCCGTTGCATGGACGAGATCCTGATCGACAACCTCGCCCAACAGGTCCGTGCAACGCCGGGCGACCGGGTGGTGGTGCTGCACCAGCTGGGCAACCACGGCCCGAGCTACTTCGAGCGCTACCCCACCCGCTTCCGCCACTTCACCCCGACCTGCGACACCCCGGACCTGGGCAAGTGCAGCCGCGAGGAAATCACCAACAGCTACGACAACGCGCTGCTGTACACCGACCAGCTGCTGGCCCACACCATCGGCACGCTGCAGGGCATGCAGGATTACGACACGGCGATGATCTACCTGTCCGACCATGGCGAATCGCTCGGCGAGAAGGGCCTGTACCTGCACGGGGTGCCGTACGCGATCGCCCCGCAGGAACAGACCCGGGTGCCGATGACCATGTGGTTCTCGCCCGGCTTCGCCGCCAGCCGTGGGCTGGACCTGGCCTGCGTGCGCCGGCGCGCCACCCAGTACACGGACCATGACAACGTGTTCCCGTCGGTACTGGGCCTGATGCAGGCGAAGACCGCGCTGTACGAGCGCGACCGCGACCTGTTCGCCGGCTGCGCGCGCTGACGGGACCTGTGGCCCTTGCGGTGCGGCGGCGGCCCCACTAGCCTTCGCCGGTCTGTCACCACCCAAGGATGTCCCCGTGAACCACCGCCCGCTCCTGCTGGCCCTGGCTGTCGGTGCTGCCGCACTGACGCTGGCGGCCTGCCAGAAGGACCCGTCCCCGGCCGATGCACCGGCCGCAGGCACCGCCGCGCCGACCGAAACCGCGGACCAGTTCATCGCCCGCGTCAACGCCGAGTACAAGGCGCTGTACCCGGAAATGACCTCGGCCCAGTGGCTGTCCTCGACCTACATCAATGACGATTCCGAGCGCGTGGCGGCCAAGGCCAACGAACGCTGGCTGACCATCCTCAACGGCTGGATCGCCCAGGCTGGCAAGTACGACGGCCAGCCGATGAGCGAGGACACCAAGCGCCAGATCCACCTGCTCAAGCTGATGACCGCCATGCCGGCCCCGCGCGACCCGGCCAAGCTGGGCGAGCTGACCCGCATCGCCAGCCGCATGGAAGGCGCGTACGGCTCGGGCAAGTACTGCACCGACGAGGCCAACCCGGCCACCTGCCGCCAGCTGGGCGACCTGGAAGAAGTGCTGGCCAGCAGCCGCGACTACGACAAGCAGCTGGACGCCTGGCAGGGTTGGCACGCCACCACCAAGCCGATGCGCGCCGACTACCAGCGCTTCGTCGGCCTGGTCAACGAAGGCGCCAAGGAAATGGGCTTCGCCGATGCCGGGCAGATGTGGCGCAGCGGCTACGACATGCCGCCCGAGCAGATCGGCCCGGAAACCGACCGCCTGTGGGAACAGGTCAAGCCGATGTACGAGCAGCTGCACTGCTACGCCCGTACCAAGCTGGACGGCACCTATGGCAAGGACAAGGCCGAAACCGAAGGCGGCCTGATCGCCGCGCACCTGCTGGGCAACATGTGGCAGCAGGACTGGTCCAACCTGTGGGACCAGCTGGAACCGTACCCGGGCGCAGGCAGCCTGGACATCACCGCCGCCTTGGAAAAGCAGTACCAGGCCAACCTGAGCGGTGCACTGGCCAAGGCCGGCGGCAGCAACGCGAACGTGGAAGCGCTGTACAAGGCGCAGCGTGAGGCCGAACTGCGTACCGCCAAGCAGATGACCGAACGCGCGCAGGACTTCTACGTGTCGCTGGGCATGCCGGCGCTGCCGAAGTCGTACTGGGACAAGACCCAGTTCATCAAGCCGCTGGACCGCGACGTGGTCTGCCACGCCAGCGCGTGGGACATGAACATGGAAGGCGACGTGCGCACCAAGATGTGCATCAAGCCGACCGAAGAAAACTTCACCACCATCTACCACGAGCTGGGCCACATCTATTACGACCTGGCCTACAACCCGCTGCCGCCGCTGTTCCAGGGCGGTGCCAACGATGGCTTCCACGAAGCGATCGGCGACACCATCGTGCTCGCGATGACCCCGCAGTACCTCAACTCGATCGGCCTGGTCGACAAGCCGCAGGAAAGCCGCGAGGCCACCATCAACGCGCAGATGCGCATGGCCCTGAGCGGCGTGTCGTTCCTGCCGTTCGGCCTGATGATCGACCGCTGGCGCTGGGGCGTGTTCGATGGCTCGATCACCCCGGACCAGTACAACAAGGCGTGGTGGGACCTGAAGGCCAAGTACCAGGGCGTGGCCCCGGCCTCGGCGCGTGGCGAGGAGTTCTTTGATCCGGGCGCCAAGTACCACGTGCCGGGAAATACCCCGTACACGCGCTACTTCCTGGCGCGCATCCTGCAGTTCCAGTTCTACAAGGGCCTGTGCGACGCGGCCGGCTACAAGGGCCCACTGCACCAGTGCAGCTTCTACGGCAACAAGGAAGCCGGCCAGAAGTTCTGGGCGATGCTGAGCAAGGGTGCCAGCCAGCCATGGCAGGCCACGCTGAAGGAAATCACCGGCGGCGACAAGCTCGATGCCGGCCCGATGATCGAGTACTTCACCCCGGTCAACGAGTGGCTCAAGCAGCAGAACCAGGGCCAGATGTGTGGCTGGCAGCCGCCTGGCGCGGCGGCAGCGCCGAAGGCCCCGTAAACGAAAAAAACCGGCCAATGGCCGGTTTTTTTCTGCGCGGTCGGTTGTCAGGATTTGGGTTTCAGCGACGCGGCCAACTCGGTCTTGAACTGCTCGAAATCCTTGCCCTCGCCCTTGGCTTCGGCGTGCGCGGCGTCTTTCAGCGCATCCGAATACACCAGGCGCACCGGGGTGCCCTGCCGCTCGTGCAGTTCGGCGGCCTGCATGATCAGCGCCAGCACGCGGGCGGCGCTGGGGGTCTGCCCGGCGATACGGCCATCCATGCCCAGCACCCATTCTCCGTCGCGGCGCACCACCCCGGCCAGCAGCGTGCGCTGCTGGTCGCGCAGCTCGGCATGCGGCTCCACGGGCGAGGCATGGGCCTTTTCGCGGTTGGCTTCTTCGATTTCGCGGCGCCGGCGCAGGTCACGACGCAGTTTGGAGGTAGTCGACATCAGGGGGACTTCCGTACCGCAACAATGGTGAAAGAATACCGCACGGGGGCTCAGGCCAGGGCCGCCGCAGCCTCGCGGCGGCGTTCGCAGCGACGCTCCCAGAACCAGAAGCTGGCGCCGATGGCGAAGAAGCCGGCATAGCCCAGCGCCAGGTGCAGCGGAGTGTGGCTGAGCATCGGCGACACCACCCCGGCCACCACGGTGTTGATCATCAGCTGCAGGAACATCTGCATCGACGAGGCAAGACCGCGCTGGTGCGGGTACATATCCAGCACCGCAAGCGCCAGGATCGGGAAGATCAGCGCCATGCCCACGCCACCAATGAAGATCGGCAGCACCGCCCACGGCAGGGCGATCTGGCCCACCGCCAGCACATAGGCCAGGTTGACCAGCGCCGATACCGCGCACAAGCTGAAGCCGATCCCGACCTGGCGGGCGGCGGTCATCCGCCCGGCCATGCGCCCGGACAGGAACGAGCCCGTGGTCATGCCGCCGATGGTGGGAATGAACAGCCAGGCAAAACCGCCCTCGCCCAGCTGCAGGTGCTGCATCACGAACACCGGTGCCGAGGCGATGTACAGGAAGATGCCGGAGAAATTGAACGCACCAGCTGCAGCCAGGCGCAGCAGGCGCGGATTGGTACCCATCTGCAGGTAGCTGCGCAGCAGCGCGCGGGTGGACAGCGGGGTGCGGGCTTCCACCGGGTGGGTCTCCGGCAGCCACTTGCCGGTGGCGGCGAGCAACACCAGCGCGAACACCACCAGGAACCAGAAGATCAGCGGCCAGTCGCCGCCGCCGAGCAGGATCCAGCCGCCGATGATCGGCGCGATCGCCGGGGCGATGCCGAAGATCATCGAGACCTGGCTCATCAGCCGCTGCGCGTCGGCGCCATGGTAGAGGTCGCGGATCACCGCGCGGCCGACGATCACGCCTACGCCGGCGGTGACGCCCTGCAGCGCGCGGAACACCAGCAGCGTGGTCAGGTCGCGCGACAGCGCGCAGCCGATCGAGGCGGCGATGAACAGCACCAGCCCGCCCAGGATCACCCGGCGGCGGCCGAACGCGTCCGACAGCGGGCCGTGCGCCAGGCTCATCAGGCCGTAGAACAGCAGGTATACGCTCACCGTCTGCTGCACCGCGACCTGGTCGACCTGCATCCGCTCGCCCAGCAGCAGGAACGCCGGGAAGATGGTGTCGATCGAGAACGGGCCGAACATGGCCAGGCCGGCAAGCAGCAGGGCCAGGCGGCGGTTGGAGGGCGGAGCGGGTGTCATCGGGTCTTCCGTCAGCGGCCGTGCGAACGCACGGAAGGCGCCGGCCGCAGCCTGCGGTGGCGCCTGATGAATACGAGGATGCAGCCATGATAGGCCGTCCGCCTGCCTGGCACCATGCCCGGCGCCCGGTTATGACGCGGTCGGCGCCCCCTGTTCATGTGCCGGACGGGCGTTGCCGGCCGGGCCGCTGGGCTATAATCGCCGGGCTACATGGTGGGAGAAGCGGCGCTTTTTATTGAAGCACCCGCTGCCGAAGGCGCAACGCCCGTAATCGCTCAGGCCCGATACCACCCGCACCAAAACTCTGGAGAGACCGGCCAGTGCCGGCGCCGAAGGGGCACGAAGCACGCAGCCGCGCGCTTTTAAACTCTCAGGCAAAAGGACAGAGGGGCACCCAGGAAGACCGCAGGGTCCGGTGGATCGTTGTCGCCCATGACACGCCCCGTCCGCGCTTCCGAACGTGCGTGCCCACTCTTTTGGATGCCAGCCATGTCCCAGAACACCCCTACCCTGCGCGAGCTTGAACACCACCACGCGTTCGTTGAACGCCACATCGGCCCCAACGACGCCGAAATCGCGCAGATGCTCGACGTGGTCGGCCACGCCTCGCTGGACGCACTGACCGACGCCATCGTGCCGTCGGGCATCAAGTCGCCGGCCGCGCTGGCGCTGCCCAGCTCGCTGACCGAAGTGGAAGCGCTGGCCAAGATCCGCACCATCGCCGACAGGAACCAGGTGTTCCGCACCTTCATCGGCCAGGGGTACTACGGCACCCTCACCCCGAACGTCATCCTGCGCAACGTGCTGGAAAACCCGGCGTGGTACACCGCCTACACCCCGTACCAGGCCGAGATCTCGCAGGGCCGCATGGAAGCGCTGATCAACTTCCAGACCCTGTGCGCCGACCTGACCGGCATGGAGATCGCCAACGCGTCGCTGCTGGATGAAGCCACCGCCGCGGCCGAAGCGATGACCCTGGCCAAGCGCTCGGCCAAGTCCAAGTCCGACACCTTCTTCGTGCACGATGCCGTGCACCCGCAGACGCTGGAACTGCTGCGCACCCGCGCCGAGCCGATGGGCATCGTGCTGCGCGTGGGCACCCCGGCCGAAGCCATGGAAGCCGAAGCCTACGGCGTGCTGCTGCAGTACCCGGATACCTTCGGCCACATCGGCGACTACAAGGCGCTGGCCGATGCCGTGCATGCCCGTGGTGGCCTGGTGGCCGTGGCCACCGACCTGCTGGCGCTGACCCTGATCGCCGCCCCCGGCGAATGGGGCGCGGACATCGTGGTGGGCAATTCGCAGCGCTTCGGCGTGCCGTTCGGCTTCGGCGGCCCGCACGCGGCCTTCATGGCCTGCCGTGATGCCTACAAGCGTTCGATGCCCGGCCGCCTGATCGGCGTGTCGGTCGATGCGCAGGGCAATGCGGCCTACCGCCTCACCCTGCAGACCCGCGAACAGCACATCCGCCGCGAGAAGGCCACTTCCAACATCTGCACCGCGCAGGTGCTGCTGGCGGTTATGGCCTCGATGTATGCGGTGTACCACGGCCCGGAGGGCCTGACCCGCATCGCCCGCCGCACCCACCGCCTGGCCGCGATCCTGGCTGCCGCGCTGCGCACGGCCGGCATCAACGTCGGCGAGCAGTTCTTCGACACCCTGCACGTCAAGGACATCGACGCGACCGCGATCCATGCCAAGGCCGCCGCCGCCCGCATCAACCTGCGCGCGATCGACAGCGAAGCGGTCGGCATCAGCCTGGACGAAACCACCACCCGCGCCGACATCGTCGCGCTGGGCCAGCTGTTCGGTGCCAGCGTGGACGTGGACGCACTGGACGCGGCCACCGCCGACGCCCTGCCGGCCGGCCTGGTGCGCACCAGCGCGTTCCTGACCCACCCGGTGTTCAACACCCACCACAGCGAACACGAGCTGCTGCGCTACCTGCGCTCGCTGGCCGACAAGGACCTGGCGATGGATCGCACCATGATCCCGCTGGGCAGCTGCACCATGAAGCTCAATGCCACCGCCGAGATGATCCCGGTGACCTGGCCGGAGTTCGCCAACATCCACCCGCTCGCCCCGGCCGACCAGGCCCTTGGTTACAAGGAACTGATCGACGGGCTGGAAGCGATGCTGGTCGAGTGCACCGGCTATGACGCGGTGAGCCTGCAGCCGAACTCCGGCGCGCAGGGCGAGTACGCCGGCCTGCTGGCGATCCGCGCCTACCACCGCTCGCGCGGCGAAGGCCATCGCGACGTCTGCCTGATTCCCGATTCGGCCCACGGCACCAACCCGGCCTCCGCGCAGATGTGCGGCATGAAGGTGGTGGTGACCAAGACCGACGGCAATGGCAACGTGGATGTGGAAGACATCCGCATCAACGCCGAAAAGTACAGCGACCGCCTGGCCGCGATCATGATGACCTACCCCTCCACGCATGGCGTGTTCGAGGAAGAAGTGGTCGAGATCTGCGAGATCATCCACAAGCATGGCGGCCAGGTGTACACCGACGGCGCCAACATGAACGCCCTGGTCGGCGTGGCCAAGCCCGGCAAGTGGGGCTCGGACGTGTCGCACCTGAACCTGCACAAGACCTTCTGCATTCCGCACGGCGGCGGCGGCCCGGGCGTGGGCCCGTGCGCGGTCAAGTCGCACCTTGCCCCGTTCCTGCCGGGCAAGCTCGGCGACAACGGCCCGGTGGGCATGGTCAGCGCGGCCAGCTTCGGCAGCGCCTCGATCCTGCCGATCAGCTGGATGTACATCACGCTGATGGGTACCGAAGGCCTGCGCAAGGCCACCCAGGTGGCGCTGCTCAACGCCAACTACATCGCCAAGCGCCTGGCCCCGCACTTCAAGACGCTGTACACCGGCCGCAACGGGCTGGTGGCGCACGAGTGCATCCTGGACGTGCGGCCGCTGGAGAAGACCTCCGGCGTGGGGGCTGAAGACGTGGCCAAGCGCCTGATCGACTTCGGCTTCCACGCCCCGACCCTGAGCTTCCCGGTCGCCGGCACGCTGATGGTGGAGCCGACCGAAAGCGAATCGCTGCACGAGCTGGACCGTTTCATCAACGCGATGATCCAGATCCGCGAGGAAATCGCCGCGATCGAAGACGGCCGCCTGGACCGCGAGGACAACCCGCTCAAGCACGCCCCGCACACCGCCACGGCGGTGTCGGCCAGCGAGTGGTCGCACACCTACCCGCGCGAACTGGCCGCCTTCCCGCTGGCCAGCCTGCGCCAGCAGAAGTACTGGCCGCCGGTGGCACGCGTGGACAACGTTTACGGCGACAAGAACGTGATGTGCGCCTGCATCCCGGTCGACGCCTACAAGGAAGACGAGGGCGTGGAGGTCTAAGGCCTCACCGCTGGAAACGACAACGGCCCGCGCAAGCGGGCCGTTTTTTCATATGTCTGGTAGGTGCCGACCGTTGGTCGGCACACCAACCGCAACGGTGAAAATCTGAAAGTCGCGGTGAGCGCAGGACGCTACCGTAGCCGGCCCTTCATCCTCCCACCCCCATGATCCCTAAAGACATCCTCGCAAACTCTACCGCGCTTGGCCGGGCGACGTCGGTGACCCTGGACCCGCCGCGCGCATCGACCAGCTCAGCCGGCGCCCAATTGACGTTGACTGACTTGCAGAACGCGATTCGCGATCTGCACCTCGCGCCGTCGTCTCACGGAATCGAAACCTGCGTGGCGACCGCCGAGCCGCGAGCGTGCCCTCCGGGAAGCATGACGCCCCCACTGGTGATCGCCCAGGCAAATCAGAGCACTACCCAGGGGATCATCGCGCCTACGCACCCATCACCGGGTGAGACGAGCACTCGCTGGTTGACGGCTGATGGCACATTGGACGTCAACGTACCTACTGCGGAGCTGTTCCAACATGTTGTAACAGCACCTTCAGGGCAGAACTACGTGGAGGAACTGGCCAGAATCCTCTGCAGCGACGTCTACGAGAATGCAGGGTACATCTATGACGGCAGTGATGCCTACTACACCTGCAAGGATCTACGCAGATCAGGCTACGACAACGACATTGGTCATGATGATCTGTTGAGCTCTTCTCGGGACTACATCGCTGACAACATCAGTGATTGGTTGGACGAAACCGCGCAGTCGGTAGCGGAGCAGATTAGAACCCGCATGACCGCCGGAATTGCGGACGCGGGGGAGGTCATCAGCGAGATCGAGGACCACATCAGTGGAGAATTCCGCAGTTATGCCCTCACCGTCATGGAGAAAGTAGCCAAGGAGTGGTACGACTAGAATCAACGATGCAAGGCAGAAAGCCATCACCAAAGCGATGGGCGAGCGGGTCGGCCCAAACACCCTTCCAAATGCAGGCGGCCCGCTTTCGCGGGCCGTCTTTGCATCAACAGTCCGGACGGCTCCGCCGCAGCCGCCGCGCAATCTCGCTGGTGGCAGCAATCAACGCAGTGAGCGCCGCCATCGACAGGAACTGCAGGCGCGTTTCCGCTTCCGACAGCAGCAGGCCGAAGATCAGTGCCAGCACGCACAGGCCGAGCACGGTCAGGTACGGGTAGCCGGCCATGCGGAACGGCAGGCGGGTGCCGTCGCGGTTGGCGCGGTGGCGCAGGATCAGCTGCGACAGCAGCGAGATCGTCCACACCAGCAGACAGGTGGAGCCCACGATGTTCAGCAGCACCGGCAGCACCTTGTCCGGGAACACCAGCTCCATCACCGTGGCGGCGAAGCCGAACAGCACGCTGGCCAGCACCGCGATGATCGGCACGTGGCGCGGGTCGGTCCATCCCAGCACCGCCGGGGCTTCGCGGCGGCGCGCCAGCGAATACATCATGCGCGAGGCGCCATACAGGTTGGCGTTGAGCGCCGACAACAGTGCGATCACCGCGATCAGGGTGATGGCCGTGGCCGCCCCCGGAATGTTGGCCACCTGCAGCACGGCGGCGAACGGCGACTTCAGCGCTTCGCTGGTCCACGGCACCACGGCGATGATCACGCTCAGCGAGCCGATGTAGAACACCAGGATGCGCCAGGCCACGGTGCGGATGGCACGGGCAATGCTGCGCTCGGGGTCCTCGGTTTCGGCCGCGGCCACCGCCACGATTTCGGTGCCGCCGAAGGCGAACACCACCACCAGCAGCGCGGCACCGATCCCGGCCAGCCCGTTGGGGGCGAAACCGCCGTGTTGGGTGAAGTTGCTCAGGCCCGGCGAGACCACGTCCGGCAGCCAGCCCATCAGCAGCGCCACGCCAATCAGGATGAACCCGATGATGGCGGCCACCTTGAGGATGGCGAACCAGAACTCGAATTCACCGAAGTTCTTCACCCCCAGCAGGTTGATCGCGGTGAAGAACAGCATGAATGCCAGCGCCGCCATCGGTACCGGGATCACCGGCCACACCGTGGCCAGCAGGCCCGCCGCGCCGACCGCTTCGGCGGCGATCACGATCACCAGCTGCACCCACCACAGCCACCCCACCGTGGCGCCGGCGGTGGCGCCCATGGCGTCGGCGGCATACACCGAGAACGCGCCACTGGTCGGCTTGGCCGCGGCCATCTCGCCCAGCGCGTTCATCACGATGATCACCAGCGCACCGGCCACCAGGTAGGACAGCAGCACGGCCGGCCCGGCCGCCTGTACGCCCACCCCGGAGCCCAGGAACAGGCCGGCGCCGATGGCGCTGCCCAGGCCCATCATGATCAGCTGGCGGGGTTTGAGCGAGCTGCCGAGGCGGGTGTCGGCGGGTGCGGCGGCGGAGGCCGGAGTCTGGGATGCGGGCATCGGAATCGATTGGCGGGCAACAGGTGCGACACCATACCTTGTCCGGCCGGCGGACGGGATAGGGGCAGCGCCCCTGCCCCTGTAGTCAGGGCTCTGCGCGCTCTGCGATCTGGGCGCGATAGGCCCGCGGCGACACCCCGACCTCGGCCTTGAACTTGCGGGTGAACGCGCTCTGGTCGGTAAACCCGCAGGCCTGGCCGATGCTGGCGATGGTGTCGCTGCCATGCAGCAGATGCACCGCCATCTGGATGCGCAGCCGGGTCAGTACCTGCTGCGGGGTCATCTGGAACACCCTGCGGAAGGTGCGCTCCAGCTTGGACAGCGAAAACCCGGTGATATCCAGCAGGGTCTGCATGCGCACGTTCTCGGCGTAATGCGCGTTCAGGTGGGCCAGCGCCAGCCGCAGCTGTTCGTATTGGGTGCCCAGGCTGTCTTTCTGCCCCAGGTCGCGGGAGATGCCGATCAGCCCGCGGATCTGCCCGTCCACCAGCAGCGGCCGCTTGCAGGTCAGGCACCAGCCCGGCTCGCGGTTGGCGAACAGGTGCAGCTCCATCAGGTTCTCGATCACTTTGCCGGCCAGCACCTGCGCATCCTGGGTGGCGTAATCCGCGCCCAGCCCCGTGGGGTAGATCTCGGCAGCGGTGCGCCCGATCACTTCCTTGCGCGACTTCAGCCCCAGACGGCGCAGCATGGTCTGGTTGATGTGCGTGTAGCGCCCGTCGCGGTCCTTCATGAAGAACAGCACATCGGGAATCGCATCGAACAGGGCTTCGATGTCGGCAGGTTCAACGCGCATGCGGGGGTGGCAGGAGGATGGACACGCCACCAAGGATACCTGCCTGGTTGCCGGCGTGAAGCGCAGGTGCATGCGCGACCGGGTTCTCCGACCGGCGATTAACGCCCCGCCCGCCACTGTGAGGCGTTGCATCCCCCCTGCCAGCCCGGAGTCGCCTGATGGCCACCAGCAAGCCCCGCACCAAATCCGCCCCGCCCGCCGATCGCCGTGGCGAAGGCGACGAACTTCACCAGCAGGCCGGCGGTGGCCATCCGGCACTGACCACCAACCAGGGCATCCCGGTGGCGGACAACCAGAACTCGCTGCGCGACACCCCGCGCGGACCGACGTTGCTGGAAGACTTCATCCTGCGCGAGAAGATCACCCACTTCGACCATGAGCGCATTCCCGAGCGCATCGTGCACGCGCGCGGCAGCGCTGCGCACGGCTATTTCGAACTTACCCGTTCGCTGGAGGAATTCACCCGTGCGCGCGTGCTCACCGAAGTAGGCGTCCGCACGCCCGTGTTCACCCGTTTCTCCACCGTCGCCGGTGGTGCCGGTTCCGTTGACACCCCGCGCGATGTGCGCGGCTTCGCGGTGAAGTTCTACACGCCCGAGGGTAACTGGGACCTGGTGGGTAACAACATCCCGGTGTTCTTCATCCAGGACGCGATCAAGTTCCCCGACCTTATCCACGCGGTCAAGATGGAACCGGACCGTGCATTCCCGCAGGCCGCCAGCGCCCATGACACGTTCTGGGACTTCGTTTCGCTGATGCCCGAATCGATGCACATGATCATGTGGGCGATGAGCGACCGCACGATTCCGCGTTCGCTTCGCACCATCGAAGGCTTCGGCATCCACAGCTTCCGGCTGTTGAACGATGCCGGCGAATCCACCTTCGTGAAGTTCCACTGGCGGCCCAAGCTTGGGGTGCAGTCCACCGTGTGGGACGAGGCGGTGAAGCTGCAGGGGGCGGACAACGATTTCCACCGCCGCGACCTGTTCGAGGCGATCACTGCCGGTGACTTCCCCGAATGGGAGCTGGCGGTGCAGCTGTTCACCGAAGAAGAAGCCGAGGCGTTCCCGTTCGACCATCTGGATTCGACCAAGATCATTCCCGAATCGCTGGTGCCGCTGACCGTTATCGGCCGGATGGTGCTGGACCGCTGGCCGGACAACTTCTTCGCGGAAACCGAGCAGGTCGCCTATTGCCCGGCCAACGTGCCGCCCGGCATCGATTTCAGCAACGACCCGCTGCTGCAGGGACGGCTGTTCTCGTACCTGGACACCCAGCTCAGCCGCCTGGGTGGGCCGAACTTCCACCAGATTCCAGTCAACGCACCCAAGTGCCCGTTCGCCAACCATCAACGCGACGGCCATATGCAGATGAACATCCCCAAGGGCCGGGTAGCATATGACCCCAGCTCGCTGCAGGGCGACAGCCCGCGCGAGACCGCTGATGGCTTCCCCAGCCATGCCACGCCGGCCGATGATGGTCGCAAGGGGCGCGTTCGTGCTGCCAGCTTCGCCGACCACTACAGCCAGGCGCGCATGTTCTTCCGCAGCCTGGAGGCGCCGGAGCAGGCGCACCTGGCCTCTGCGCTGGTGTTTGAATTGTCCAAGGTGGAAACGGTACCCGTGCGCGAGCGCACGGTGAGCCACCTGCGCAACATCGACGAGTCGTTGGCCAAACGCGTTGCCGACGGCCTGGCGATGCCCGCCCTGCCCGCCCCGGCCGCTACTGCCACTCCGGCCCAGGACCTGCCCAAGGCGCCGGAAGTGCGCATCATCGGCCGCACCAAGGACCTGCTCAAGGGCCGCTGCATCGGCATCCTGTTCGACGAAGGCTCCGACGCGGGGTTGATCGCAAACCTGCGCAAGGCAGCCGAGAAAGCCGGCGCGAAGGTGAAGCTGGTCGCGCCCAAGGTCGGCGGCGGCAAGCTGAGCGACGGCAGACTGCAGCCTGCGGATGGCCAGCTGGCCGGCACGCCCTCGGTGGTGTTCGACGCAGTGGCGATCGTACTGAGCACCGACGCCGCCAAGCGCCTGAGCAAGGAATCGGCCGCGATCGATTTCGCCGCGGACGCCTGGGCGCACCTGAAGGCCATTGCCGCCGATGACGGCGCCCAGCAGCTGCTCAAGACGGCGCGCGTTGGCAAAGACTATGGCGTCGTGGAAGCCGAAGACGCCAAGGGCTTCATCGCCGCCGCCGCCACCCGCCAGTGGGCGCGCGAACCCAAGGTCCGCACCCTCGCCTGACCCGTCCCGGCAGGAGCGGACAGTGGATCCGCTCCTGCCGGGCAACGTGTAGAGCGGACCGTTGGTCCGCTGCTCCCTGAAGAGAGGACGATTCCCATGCCGCGCGGAGACAAATCCAGTTACACCGACAAGCAGAAGCGCCAGGCCGAGCACATCGAGGAAAGCGAAAAAGCCGAGGGTCGCAGCGACGAAGCCGCCGAACGCATCGCCTGGGCGACTGTGAACAAGCAGGATGGCGGCGGCAAGAAACGGCCGGCGAAGAAGGCCTGCAAGGCATCCCGGTAGGGTTGGTTCCCAAACAACCGCCAGTACAGGTGCCACGCACATTGACGCATGGACCTGAAAATGAAACAGGTTTCCGCATCACCAACGCGTACGCCAGCGCACCACCACCGCGCCTGGGTAAGCGGCCCCCTGACCCGATGCAGGGTTTGGCCCGGCACCGCCTTGACGGACTGCGCGGTGGATGGGCGATACTCGCGCATCACCGCAGGATGCGGACAGGGGAACCACTTACATGAAAACTGCACGCACGCTGGCCTTGTTGGCCCTGCTGATGCCGTTGTCCGCACTGGCGCAGACGGCCCTGCACGATGGCCAGGGCAACGCGCTGCCCGACACGTCGTCGGCGAAATCCAGCGAAGGCTTCTCCGCGTCGATGGTGGTCACCGCAGACCCGGAATGGCAGCAGAAGTGGGAAAACCCGGTTAACGGGGTGCCGCGCTTCGAGCTGGCCACCGAGGTCAAGGAAGGCGGCTCGCTCTACATCCTGTCCTTCCTGACCAACCCGAAGCTGGACGCCGCCGGCATGACCCAGGTGCGCTGCGACCTGCGGATCACCCGCCCCGACGGCAGCCTGAGCGGCGACGAGCACGACCTGCCCTGCTTTGTCACCCAGCTCGATACCGATCCCAACAGTGTCTATCTGTCTTCGGTAGGAATGAAGTTCACTGCTGAAGCGGGCGACCCCAAAGGGACTTGGACAGTGGCGATCAACGTGCGCGACACGCTGCGCAACGTAACTATTCCGCTGCAGTCTTCGTTCGAGATGCGCTGACCGCATCGGTGGGCGCGCTTGGAATTGGGTCGCGTTTGCACCGGCCCCTTCTTCATTCCAAAGCGGATCGCACCGCGTCACATGCCTCGATCAAGTCGAGTACCAACCGTTCGGTCACATCGAGGTGACCCTCGTACTCTGCAATGTTCCGCTGCTGGTGGCATTTGTCGAGAACGCGCCAGACCCCGGCTCCCATTCCAAGCGTGTGCGGAAGGAGCTGGAACACGAGATAACGGTGTGCCGGGCGAAAACCTTGCCGACGCAACGCTGCCAGGCATAGCGCGTGCGCTGCGTTGTAGGCTAGATCGAAACGACTCCCCAAGGAGAGTTCCGTGCGGCGCGCATCCAGAAGACGCGCTTTGCCAGACCGCAGCAGTCCGTCAATTTCGCGCGTGTCTGGCGGTTCGATGCTGAGTGATTTACCTGGCCCCGCCAGGTTGTGCAGCGCTGAGTTCATGCTCGCCTCCAATCACCCAGATTTTCGGCTGCGCGAGCACGCGCATCAAGAACGAATTTTCTTCGTGAATGCGTGCATTCCATTCATGGCGTGAATAGATGGTCGGATTGATCGGGCGCCCGAGCGCTTGCTGCGGTGTCTCCAAGTGCTGCATGACATCCGCGTAGCCCACTGTGTCGGAAACGATCATCAGATCGATATCGCTTCGTGCAGTGTCGCTCTGCTTGGCGACGGAACCGTATACGAAAGCAACGAGGATGTCGTCTGCGATGGGAAGCAACGCGTCTATAAGTGGACCAGCCAATCCGACGGTCTTGCGGATCATCGAGACGAGCTCGTGGTAGATGGGCGCGTCAGGGTTGGCCTGATAGCGCTTCTGATTTCCCGAGCGACGGACGGTCAGCAGACCTGCAGCGGTGAGCTTTGCGAGTTCACGCTGGACGGCGCCAGAGCCACCTCCGGTAGCTGTAATCAGTTCCGAGACGGCAAAGTCCCGATTGGGTTGACCGAAAATCAAGCCCAGGATTCGTTGCTGGGTTTGGGTGAAAAGGGCATCGGCCAAGCCGGAGCGTGGCGGTGGAGCTGTGACGGAGGTGGCCTTGTTACCCATATTGGGCATATTAATGCCCAATATGGGTATGTTCAAGTTCGCCAGGGGAAAACGCAGAAGCCCCGCTTTCGCGGGGCTTCTGGTTGCCAGGCAGGGCCTGGCACTACGCCGGATGATGTCTGGCGTGGCCGGGCGCCTGGATCAGGCGAACGGGTCCTGCAGGACCATGGTGTGGTCGCGGTCCGGGCCGGTGGAGACGATGCTGATCGGGCAGCCGGCCAGCTCTTCCAGGGCACGCAGGTAGGCACGCGCGGCCGCCGGCAGCTTGTCCCACTCGGTGATGCCGTGGGTGTTCTCGTTCCAGCCCGGGAACTCCAGGTACACCGGGGTGCACTCTTCCCAGCCCTGCGCGTCCAGCGGCGCGTATTCGGTGCGCTTGCCACGGTATTCGTAGGCAATGCAGACCTTCAGCTTTTCCATGCCGTCCAGCACGTCCAGCTTGGTGATGCACAGGCCGCTGATGCCGTTGATGGCCACGGCGCGCTTGAGCGCGACGATGTCCATCCAGCCGCAACGACGCGGACGGCCGGTCGAGGCGCCGTATTCGGCACCGCGGTCACGGATGCCCTGGCCGATCTCGTCGTCCAGCTCGGTCGGGAACGGACCGCCGCCGACGCGGGTGGCATACGCCTTGGCGATGCCCAGCACGTAGTCGATCGCATCGGCGCCGACGCCGGCACCGGCCAGCGCACCGCCCACGGTGGTGTTGGAGCTGGTGACGTACGGGTAGGTGCCGTGGTCGATGTCCAGCAGCGCGCCCTGCGCACCTTCGAACAGCACGCGCTTACCCTGCTTGCGCAGGTCGTGCAGGATGCCGGCCACGTCGGACTTCATCGGCTGGACGTACTCGCCGAAGGCCAGTGCTTCGTCGTAGGTCTTCTGGAAGTCGACCGCGTCGGTCTTGAGGTAATTGGTCAGCACGAAGTTGTGGTAATCCAGCGCGGTGCGCAGGAGCTCTTCGAGCTGGGCCGGGTAATGCAGGTCGGCGATGCGGATGCCGCGACGCGCCACCTTGTCTTCATAGGCCG